>OKSB01000072.1_pt1 | contig 97346 bp, 88 predicted proteins | sample 1601171 | NCBI WGS metagenome assembly OKSB01 (sample SAMEA3541496, study PRJEB24748) | human gut metagenome | biome: human gut; feature: human-associated habitat; material: faeces | place: China | collected 2012 | reverse complement strand
CTACGCAGAAGCTGCATACTTTTCTTCTCGGTTTTCTCGAGCGATCTCTTCTCATTGTATATCCTCCTTATTAAAATGTAATAAGGGATGTGTTTGACTTTAGAACGGGATATCGTCATCGGGAGCGCTGGAGCCCATGCTGTCAAAGCCAGCTCCCGGTGCAGCTGCCTTCGGCTGCTGCGCGCCTGCCTGCGGTGCGCCATACGACGGTGCCGCAGGGCCATTGCCCTGGTGTTCCGAACCCATTGTCTGTGCTACAAAATTGGCTACGACTTCCGTTACGTACCGTTTCTGGCCGTCTGGCGTTTCATACGAACGCGTAGAATAACGGCCTTCTACGAAAACACGGCTGCCTTTGGCCAGGTTATTGCCACAGGTTTCTGCCAAATTTCCCCATGCAACACAAGGAACAAAATCAGTTATTTCCCGCGGTTCCTGAGCACCATACGGAATGTAGGTATTGGTGCACGCTACGGTGAATCTGGCCATAGCACGGCCAGTTTTCGTAAAACGGATTTCAGGATCACGAGCCAAATTACCTAATAATTGTACTGAATTCATACCTCTGCGCCTCCGTATTATTCTTCGATCTTAATAATTAAGTGTTTCAGGATAGGTTCCTGGATCTTCATAACACGGTCGATTTCTTTGATGACATCAGCTTCAGCATCAAAGTTAATCAATACATAGTAGCCGTCGGCCTGTTTCTTTACCGGGTAGGCTAAGTGGCGTTTGCCCCAGCGATCAACCTTTTCAATTTTGCCGCCGTTTTTCGTGATCAGGTTGCTGACAAATTCAGCGATCGGATCTACTTCCGCTTCTTCGAGCGGCTGTGCGATAAACATGACTTCGTACTTATTCACGAAATCACCTCCTCTTCTGGACTATGGCCCTTCTTCTCAAAAGGGCAAGGGTATGCTTAAAAAATCAAGCTCATTAATTATATCACAGCAAGACCTGCCTGGCAAGGGACTTTATGAGGAAATCCCTTGCCGGCACGGTCCCTGAGAGAGTTATTTAAAATAGGCTACGCCGGCAGCAAAGAGGGGCTGTAACTTATTGCCGCTGATATTTTCAAAAATATCGCTATTGCTGAAGCGTTCTGTATGGGCCATCTTGCCGAGAACGCGGCCATCCGGGCTGGTAATACCTTCGACAGCCATGATGGACTGGTTCGGGTTGTATTCGCTGTCGTTCGACGCATTGCCGCTGAGATCGACGTACTGCGTAGCGATCTGGCCTTTGGCAGCCAGCTCGCGGATCTGTTCCGGCGTGGCGACAAAACGGCCTTCGCCGTGGGAAATGGCGATGGTGTGAACGTCGCCGGCTTTCATGTTGCTGAACCACGGGCTCATGACGGAAACGACCTTCGTATTGACCATCCGCGACAGGTGACGGCCAATCGTATTGTACGTCAGGGTCGGGCTGTCCGGACGCAAAGGCTGAATCTGGCCGTACGGCAGAAGGCCCAGTTTGATCAAGGCCTGGAAGCCATTGCAAACACCGAGAGCCAGGCCATCGCGCTGGTACAGGAGATCATTTAAGGCGTCGCGCAGGGCCGGGCTGCGGAAGAGGGTGGCAATAAACTTGCCCGAGCCTTCCGGTTCGTCACCGGCACTGAAGCCGCCGGGGAACATGATGATCTGGGCCTTGGCAATGCGCTTGGCCATTTCAGCGATAGATTCGGCCAGCGCCTGCGGCGTTTCATTGCGCAGGACCATGATTTCTGCTGTAGCCCCGGCCCGTTCAAAGGCAGCTGCCGAATCGTATTCGCAGTTCGTGCCCGGGCAAACCGGGATAAAGACGTGCGGCTGGCCAAAGGACGCAGCCCGTTTGGGGCCGTACGTCGTATAAAGGGGCAGGGCCGGGTCGTCTGCAGCGCTTTCGCTCTTAATGGGGAAAATCTTATTGAGTGGTTCTTCCCAGGCGGCCTGCAGGTCAGAAAGGGAAAGGGTGACAGCGCCGGCCCGGATCGTTTCTTCTGCCGTTACGGTGCCGATGAGGCGTACGTTTTCTGCCTGTGCCCAGAGGGCTGCCGTAGGCGCATCTGTTTCCGCAAGAATAGCACCATAGCGCAGGTCGAAGAGTTCCTGTGCCGTCACGTCGTCTGCCACAGCAAAGCCCAGGCGGTTACCAAAGGCCATCTGTGCCAGAGCTGCACCCATACCGCCCTGGCCCACAGCGTGCATAGCTTTTACTTTGCCATGCAATACGGCTGCGTGGAGGAAGTCGCAATGGCTGCGGAAGACGTCGAAATCAGGCATATCTTCCGTATTCCGGGGCAGATCAAAGAGAACGACAGCATCGCCGGCCGTCTTAAATTCCGGCGAAACGATGTGATTCGTCTTTTCCGGTACGATGGCAAAGGAAACGAGTGTCGGCGGTACGGTCAGGTTTTCAAAGGTACCGCTCATGCTGTCTTTACCGCCAATAGCGGCAATCTGCAATTCCTTTTGTGCCACATAGGCGCCGAGGAGGGCGCTGACCGGCTGGCCCCAGGCTTTTTCATTCGTGCCCAGGCTCTGGAAGAATTCCTGTAACGTCAGGTAGGCCTGACGGCGGTCGCCGCCGAGAGCTACTAATTTAGCGACAGACTGGATGACCGCGTAGAGAGCGCCGTGGAAGGGACTCCAAACGGCGAGATCCGGATCGTAGCCGTGCGTAAAGATGCTAGCCGTCGTCGTCTTGCTGCCCGGTACGGGAATCTTGGCAACCATGCCTTCTACAGGTGTCTTCTGGTATTTGCCGCCAAAGGGCATGAGGACGGTCCGCGAGCCGATGGTGCTGTCAAAGCGTTCGGCCAGGCCCTGTTCAGAGGCAATATTGAGAGTGCTCATGGTGTGGAGCCACGTTTCTTTCAGGTCGGTCACGGCCGGGGCCTTGAAGAAATCTTTATTTTCCGGTGCTGTAACGACAGCCTTGCGCTGCTGTGTCACACCGTTCGTATCGAGGAAAGCCCGTGTCAGGTTGACGACGGTCTGATTGCGCCAATGCATAATCAGCCGTTTCGTATCCGTGGCTACGGCAACGATGGTAGCTTCCAGGTTTTCTTCAGCTGCGTATTTCATGAATTCATCTACGTGTTCCGGTGCGACGACGACAGCCATGCGTTCCTGCGATTCGGAAATGGCTAGTTCTGTGCCATCCAGGCCTTCGTATTTCTTCGGTACCTTATCGAGGTCGATGTTGAGGCCGTCTGTCAATTCGCCAATGGCAACGGAAACACCGCCGGCACCGAAATCGTTGCAGCGTTTAATGAGCACCGTGACTTCATGGCGGCGGAAGAGGCGCTGGATTTTCCGTTCCGTCAGGGCATTGCCCTTCTGTACTTCTGCGCCACACGTTTCCAAGGATGATACGGTGTGCTTCTTGGAAGAGCCCGTAGCACCACCCATGCCGTCGCGGCCGGTTTTACCCCCTAAGAGGATGATGATATCGCCCGCTACGGGAGCTTCACGAATAACATTGCAGCGCGGTGCTGCGCCGAGGACGGCGCCGATTTCCATACGCTTGGCAATGAAACCCGGATGATAGTATTCTTTGACTTCACCTGTAGCCAGGCCGATCTGGTTACCATAGGAGCTGTAGCCCTTGGCAGCCCCTGTAGTCAGCGTGCGCTGCGGCAGCTTGCCAGGCAGCGTGTCCTGTACGGACTGGCGCGGATCACCGGCACCGGTAACGCGCATGGCCTGATAGACGTAAGAACGGCCGCTCAAGGGGTCGCGGATACAGCCGCCTAAGCAGGTAGCGGCACCGCCAAAGGGTTCGATTTCTGTCGGGTGGTTATGGGTTTCGTTCTTAAAGAGAAGGAGCCATTCTTCTTCTTTGCCATCGACATCGACGGGAATGATAATCGTGCAGGCGTTAATTTCTTCCGATGCGTCAAGATTTTCCAGCTTGCCTGCTGCTTTTAATTCTTTTACGGCAATAGTAGCCATATCCATGAGGGTCTGTGGCTTTTTACGCTGCAGCGCTGCCCGCGTCGTCTTATAGGCTTCATAGGCCCGCTGGATAGGCAGGGTATACGTTCCATCTTCGAAGGTCACATCTGTCAGTTCGGTCATGAAGGTCGTGTGGCGGCAATGATCGGACCAGTACGTATCGATTACGCGGATTTCCGTTACCGTCGGGTTGCGTTTTTCTTCATCCCGGAAGTAGGTCTGGCAGAACTTCAGGTCGTCAAAGCTCATGGCCAGGCCCATGCGGGCCGAGAGATCGCGCAGATCCTGATCGCTGGCACTGTTGAAATCCGTCAGAACGGCTACGTCGTCCGGCTGTTCCCAGGCCAGGTCCAGGCTGGTTACCGGATCAAGCGATGCTTCCCGTGCTTCTACAGGGTTGATGCAGTAATGTTTGATAGCCTGCAGATCTGCTGCGGATAAGGTGCCCGAAAGGACGATGACCTGAGCCGTGCGGACAGCACTGTCGTTAGCCATGGTCAGCATCTGCAGGCACTGCATGGCCGAATCGGCACGCTGGTCATACTGGCCGGGCAGGTATTCAATGGCCAGTACCGTGTCATCTGCACGGGCCGGCAACTCATCATATACGGCATCGACAGGGGGTTCAGAGAAAATCATATTTTTAGCTGCTTCGAAAGCGGCATCATCCAGACCACCTACGTCATACCGATGAAAAATCTTAATATCGGTCAGACCGGAAATAAGCAGGTTTTTCTTCAAATCATTGAGCATCCGTTGTGCGTCCTGGGCAAACGGATCCTTTTTAGCAACATACAAACGGCGAATGGGTTGCATTCAATGAACCTCCTTAAAAGACAGATAATTAACAGTCATACAATTTTAGTATACCTGTTTTACCTGCAGAAGTAAACGAAAAATTACCTGTAAACCGCAAGAACAGGCGCTATAACAATAAGTATAAAAGAAAAAATCCGGTAAAAAAAGAAAGTTGACTTCATGCATAAAACGTATTAGACTGAAAGTATTAATTATTAGGAGGATCCCCATGGAAGAACTGAAAAACCGTATATTGCAGGATGGTTTAATCATCGACAACCGCATTCTGAAGGTTGATAATTTCCTGAATCAACAAATTGATCCTGCACTTGTACTCAACATGGGCCGCGAATTTGCCAAGCGCTTTGCAGACTGCCCTATTGACCGGATCGTGACGATTGAATCTTCAGGTATTGCCATCGCCTTGGCTGCATCCCTGGCCATGGGCAACCTGCCCGTCGTCTTTGCCCGTAAAAAGAAGTCCCTGCTCATGCAGGACGCCGTGTATACCGCTTCGATCTATTCGTATACAAAGGAAGAAACGTATGTGGCCAGTATCAGCAAATCCTACCTGCACGCCGGCGAACGCGTGCTGATCATCGATGACTTTCTGGCCAGCGGTGCCGCTGCTGTCGGTCTCGTAGATATCATTACCCAGGCCGGCTGTTCTCTCGCCGGTATTGGCATTGTCATCGAAAAATCCTTCCAGCCCGGCCGCAGCCGTTTGGAAGCTTTGGGCTATCGCGTAGAATCGCTGGCCCGCATTGCTGAATTCCGCGATAACAAACCGGTCTTTAAAGAGTAATAGTACGGGTATAATACATATAATAATAACTGCCTGCCTTCTTTGTAACCCTCAGGAGTTTTACTATGAGATCCCAATTTTTTGATGGTTTCGATTTTTCCGAATACAAATACAGCATCGTCGCCATAGAGCACGTAGACGAGCTTTTCAAGATCGAAAAGTATGGCCTGCACCCGGTCATTTACGATGAATCATGTCTGCGCGGTTACGCCTGTATTTTCGGCGTTACAGACGAAAAGAAGCTGGCCCTGCACAAGCTCTTCACCAACAACAACGGACGCCCGGCACCGGCCATTGACGGCGTCATGCCTACGGCCTTCCATTCCCCTGCTGGCGACCTGCGCTATGATCTGGAACATGAAATCCCCTATACGGGATCGATTCTGATTGCCCACGGCTTCATTCAGAAGTTCTTCGTTCCCTTTGGCTTTCAGATTCCCCATGCGTTTCGCAAGGTCTATGAGCTGACCTTTTACGAAGGCCTTTTCGTACACGTAGCCGACCGGTCGGACGAAGCGCGGCAGCTGCGTATTGAATACGAAGAGCCCATGCCGGCGGCAAAAAAAATGCAGCTCCGTGTAGCCCATTGGTTTAATAAACCGGAGGAATACGGTTTTGACGACGAAACCATTGCCCAGTACATGGACTTGAGCTATGATACAAAATATTTATTTTAACTACATGCTAAAAAAGCGTTTGGGACTGATCCCAAACGCTTTTTTAGTGCCTGTAAGGGGCACTTATTTTTCTGTTGCCAATACGGCCAGCGTGCCGGCAATGACTTTTGTAATATCAGCCACCGTATCGAGATCTACCGATTCATCGGCACTGTGGATAGCGTTGGTCGTCGGGCCGACGGAAACGATATCGAGATCGGGATTCATGGCGAAGAAATAGCCCGTTTCCAACCCGCCGTGGATCGCTTCTACACGCGGTGCATGCCCCAGTTCCTGTTCATAGACCTTGGCCATAGCCGGTGTGAGGACGCTGTGTGTATTTTCGACCCAGGCCGGAGACGGCGCCGTAGCGGCAAAGTCAAAGCCCGTAACGTCAGCAAAGACCGGCAGGGAAACGAAGAATTCCCGCAGCCGCGCGTCCGAAGAGGAACGGGGGAAATACTGGATCGTTACCATATCGTCAGCCAACTGAATGGTGCCGATATTGGCAGACAGGTCCGGCAATTCATGTAAATGACGGTTCATGGCAAAGACACCTGTATGGAGCAGGTTCAGAAGCTGTACGATGGCTTTCGTATCAGCCGGAGAAACGGTCTGTTCCGGAAGGGCTGCCGGTTCTGCCGTTAAGGAAATCGACGTTTCAATATCCGTATAGACCAGTTTGTGATCAGCAGCGCCAGCAGCCAATATGTCCTGTGCCTTTTCTACCTGGTCTGCAGGGAGGACGATGACAGCCTGGGCGTGGGACGGAATGGCATTGGCTGCATCGCCGCCGTCAAAGGCAGCAAGGGTATAGGCAATGCCTGCCTGGGCGAGACGCTGTAAGCCGATAGCAATCGCTTTAATAGCATTGCTCTTGCCTTCGTTGATCGTTTCGCCGGAATGACCGCCAATGAAGCCCGCCGCTTTCAGCACAAGGGCAGCCTGGCCGTCTGCCTTCTGCCGCGACAGCTGACGCGTAAAGGTAGCGTGGGAGCTGCCGGCCGAAGCGACGCACAGGGCTTCGATCGATTCGGAGTCGATGTTGATGATATAGCGTACATCCTGTACATGTGCCGGATCGAGATGGGTGGCACCGGTCATGCTCACTTCTTCATCGACCGTGAAGACCAGGCGCAGAGGCCCATGAACGATGGGCTGCTGAATAAGGAAGAGGGAAATAGCAATGGCCATGCCGTCGTCAGCGCCCAGGCTGGTGCCATCAGCCGACAAGATATTGCCATCCCGTTTGAGGACGATTTCATCCGTAAGGGGATCATAGGTACGATCCGGTTTTGCTACACAGACCATATCCATATGGCCCTGAAGCATCGTCACGGGAGCTGCTTCATAGCCCGGTGTTGCCGGAATATCGGCAATGACATTATAGACGCCATCCTGCTTGGCCGTAATGCCTAAGGCGGCCAAACGGCTTACGATATAATCGCTGACCGCTTTTTCGTGATACGATTTGCGGGGATGCTTTGCCAGTCCGGCAAATTCCTGTAAGACCCCTTCTATAATTGCTTTGTTTTCCATGGAAAAACCTCCTTCGTCTAGACGATTTTCTGTTTTTTATTATAACACGTATTCTTTTAACTGGCATTAGGCCGTATCACTTGTCTTACAGTCTATACTGCATAAAAAAATAAGTTTAAAGTGAATATAATCATCATACCCTATATTAATGTCATATATGACGAAAAGGAAAAAATAGAGTATACTGTGAATGGTAACAAATCTATGGTGCGTAGACATATCGTACCGGAATTTTTTATTTTAGGGAGGTCTGATTATGAAAAAATCCTCTAATCTGACTGCCACATACCCGACACTACCGGAATTGACCTTCCGCGGCATGTTCCTAGGCATGCTGATCACGGTCATTTTTACGGCATCCAACGTGTATCTGGGTCTGAAAGTCGGTTTGACGTTCTCCTCGTCCATTCCGGCCGCAGTCATCTCAATGGCCATCCTGCGTATGTTCAAGAATTCCAATATTTTGGAAAATAACATGGTTCAAACGCAGGCTTCCGCTGCTGGCACCTTGTCAGCCATTATCTTTATTCTGCCAGGTTTGCTCATGATCGGGTACTGGCAGGGATTTCCGTTCTGGCAAACCCTGCTCTTATGTGCCTGTGGCGGTTCTTTAGGCGTACTGTTTACGATTCCCTTACGCCGGGCAATGGTCGTCAACAGCGACCTGCCGTACCCTGAAGGCCGGGCAGCTGCAGAAATCTTAAAAGTCGGCAGCGAAATTCGTAAAGAAGAAGCAGAAGGCGAAGATACGTCCAAAAAGGAAACGGGCATGAAAGACATCGTCTTTGGTACCGCCCTGGCCGGTATTTTCAGCTTTTGCTCCAACGGCCTGCACATCGCTTCGTCTGAAGTCAGCCACTGGATTCATATCGGCAAAGCCGTTACCCAGATCCCGATGGGCTTTTCCATGGCTCTTCTCGGTGCCGGTTACCTCATCGGTATTACCAGCGGTATTGCCATCCTGTGTGGTACGCTCTTGGCCTGGGTCGTCTTCGTCCCCTACCTGACGTCGGTTATTTCCCCGGCTGATGGCCAGAGTGCCGCTGCCTTTGCGCATATGATCTGGGCACAAAAGGTTCGCTTTATCGGTGCCGGCTGCATCGGTATTGCCGCCATTTGGACACTGATCAAGCTGGCAAAACCGGTTGTCGATGGCATTAAAATGTCCATCGCCGCCATCCGTTCCAACGATACGGAAGAAAAACAGGCTCTCCACCATACGGATATTGATATATCCCCGAAATCCGTCGGCATCGTTTTCCTGATCATCCTGGCCGGCCTGTTCGTTGCGTTCTACACCTTTGTCAGCGCCGCTAACCTGCCCTTTTCGGTTACCATTACGTACATCGTCGTCGGCATTCTCGTCGCCGTACTCATGGGCTTCTTCGTAGCTGCAGCCTGCGGCTATATGGCCGGCTTAATCGGTACCTCGGCCAGCCCGATTTCCGGGATCGGCATCTTGGGCATCATCGTTTCGTCCCTGGTTGTCCTGGCTCTCAGCACCTCCTTCGGTGTATTTGATCTGCCCGGTGGTACAGACTTTGCCACGGCATTAGCAATCTTCATCACTGCCGTCATCGTCAGCATCGCTGCTATTTCCAACGATAACCTGCAGGATTTAAAAACAGGCTATATCGTCGGTGCCACACCGTGGAAACAGCAGGTCGCTTTGATCCTCGGTTCCGTCATCGGTGCCTTTGCTATCGCCCCGGTACTGAACCTCCTCTATCAGGCCTATGGTTTCACGGGCGCCCTGCCCCGCGCCGGCATGGATCCGTCTCAGGCACTGGCTGCTCCGCAGGCAACCTTGATGACAACCATCGCCCAGGGCATCTTCTCTTCCAGCCTGGACTGGAATTATATTCTCTTCGGTATCGGCATTGGCGTCGTCGTCATCATCATCGACGCCCTCCTTACGAGCCATACAACGGCTCTGGCCTTACCGCCTCTGGCTGTCGGCATGGGTATTTATCTGCCGCCAACACTGGAAATTCCCCTGGTTATCGGCTCTGTTATGGGCTGGCTCGTTCACCGTCATCTGCGTCAGCGTGCAGAACGCCGCAGCCCTGACCATGTAGAAGAAGACGTTGAAGCTTGTAATCATCGCGGCGTACTCCTCGCTTCCGGCCTGATCGTTGGCGAAAGCCTCGTCGGCGTTATCATCGCTTTGATCATCGTCGTTTCCGTTACTTCCGGCGGCAGCGAAAATCCGCTGGCTTTGGTCGGTAAAGACTTCGAATCCATCGCCGATGTGATTGGTCTCCTGGCCTTCGTCGGCACGATGTTCCTCTTTATCCGTCACATTATCATTACGAAGTTCACACCGGAAAAATAGGAACTCAGATAAATAAAAATGAGTAGAAGATTAAAATTTCATTAAAAATCACCAAAACAGGCACTAAATTAAAGGATTTAGTGCCTGTTTTTCTTGTATAATTATGTGTTTACGCCAGCCAAAAAATTTTAACCGCCAGGAAAAAGGTATCCTGCCGCATGACAGCCAGCCTGAATCCTAAGCGAAACGACAACTGGCTGCACAATAATGGGCCCTATAGTGAAAGCAAACGGCAATGTTCTTTCCCTATAGGCAGCAGAAAGGAGAACCTGTCACCACTACCTGAGATGCGGAAGGCCAGGTTCTCCTGGCGGGGCAAAAACACGCTCCCCATGAGACTCAGGCAGCCGGGACTCCGCCCATTACGCCGCAGACTCTATACCTGTACGTTCAGTCTGCGCGTACGTTTCAGACAGGCTGCCTGCCAGCAGGCCTGAATGATAGCCCTGCTGGCAGAGGCGTACACGTAGCTTCCGTAACGTCGTGCTAAACTACAAACACCTCCAGAACCAGGTTCTGGAGGTGTTTGTGCTTATAAATGCAAGAGTGTATATCAATCGGCCTTGCGGCTCATGATATCTTCTTTTATGCTATTTTGCATCGTAGGCGTGAGCCATGCGTACATAGCCTTCGTACCGTTCTTTTGCATCTTCTTCGGTCTTTTCGAAGAGGGCTTCTGCCGTATCCGGGAAGGTCCGTTTCAGCGAAGAGTACCGTGTTTCGCCCATGAGGAATTCACGGAAGTTAGCTTTCGGTTCCTTCGAATCGAGGATAAACGGATTCTTACCCTGTTTCTTCAGGTCCGGATTGTATCTCCACAGATGCCAGTACCCGCATTCTACGGCACGTTTTTCTTCGAGCATGCTCTGGCCCTGGCCAATCTTCAGGCCGTGGTTGATGCACGGTGCATAGCCGATGATCAAGGACGGACCGTTGTATGCTTCGGCTTCTTTCAGGGCTTTCATGAACTGATTCTTATCGGCGCCCATAGCAACCTGAGCAACATAGACGTAGCCGTAGGTAGCTTCCATCATGCCCAAATCCTTCTTCTTCGTCTTCTTACCGGAAGCAGCGAACTTGGCAACAGCAGCCGTCGGCGTAGCTTTAGAGGACTGACCGCCCGTATTGGAGTATACTTCTGTATCGAATACGAGGACGTTGACGTCTTCGCCCTGAGCCAGGACGTGATCCAGACCGCCATAGCCGATATCGTAAGCCCAGCCGTCGCCGCCGAAGATCCACTGGCTGCGTTTAACGAGGAACTTCTTCAGGTTATAAACCTGTTCCAGTTCCGGTTTGCCGGCTTTTTCTGCTTCTAACAGAGCAATGATGGTATCCGAACGTTCGCGGGAGCCGTCGCCTTCCATCTTATGTTCTTTCCAGTCTTTGAAAGCTTCCTGGAGTTTCGGGCTGGCGACATCCATAGCGTCGTCAATGTATTTTTCGAGGAGGTTGCGTTCTGCTTTTTCAGCCAGGAACATACCGAAGCCATATTCTGCATTGTCTTCGAAGAGGGATGTAGACCAAGCCGGGCCGTGACCCTGACTGTTCTTCGTGTAACCGCAGTCCGGTGCACTGCCGCCCCAAACACTGGAGCAACCATGCGCGTTGGCTACCATCATGCGATCGCCAAAGAGCTGCGTAACGACTTTACAATACGGTGTTTCAGCACAACCTGCGCAAGCGCCGGAGAATTCAAGCAGCGGCTGTTCGAACTGGCTGCCAATAACTGTGTTCTTGTCCATGGGGTTCTTCTTGGCCGGCAGGGCAATGACATAATCCCAGAGAGCTGCTTTGTATTCTTCGTCGTCGAACGGCGTCATAGTCAGAGCTTCTTTCGGGCAGACATGTGTACAGCTGCCGCAGCCCAGGCAGTCCATGACGGAAACAACGATATTGAACTTATAGCCAGGTGCTGCTTTGATTTCTTTATCCTGATAGCCTTCCGGTGCAGCGGCGGCTTCAGCTTCTGTCATCAGGAACGGACGGATAGCTGCATGCGGACATACGAAGGAGCACTGGTTACAGCCGATACATTTTTCAGCATCCCAGCTCGGTACGAACATGGCAACGCCACGTTTTTCTTCTGCACACGTACCGGTCGGCCAACGGCCATCTTCAAATCCATTGTATGCACTAACCGGCAGGTCATCGCCTTCCAGGGCATTGACAGGAATAGCAAAATCTCTAAAGAACTGCGTATGGTGCGAAAGATCAACCGGTTCATCCTGTGCATCTGCCCAGGCAGCGGGAACGTCGATTTTAACGATAGCTTCGAGGCCCTTATCGATGGCAGCATTGTTCATGTCGACGATCTTCTGGCCTTTCTTGCCATAGGAATGTACGACCGATTCTTTCAGTTTATCAATAGCCAGATCAAGAGGAATAACTTCGGACAGTTTGAAGAAGGCCGACTGCATGATCATATTGATACGGCCGCCGAGACCCAGATCCTGTGCAATGCCGACAGCGTCGATAATATAGAAATCTACGTCGTTTTGGGCAATCGAGCGTTTTAAGCGGGCCGGTAATTTAGCATCCAATTCTTCCGGTTTCCAAACCGTATTCAGAAGGAATGTACCACCCTTCTTAATACCGCGCAGGAGATCGAAGCCATGGACGTAGGACTGACGATGGCAGGCGATGAAATCAGCGCTGTTGATCAGATACGGCATCTTGATCGGCGTGTTGCCAAAACGCAGGTGGGATACAGTAACGCCGCCGGACTTCTTGGAGTCATAGGCAAAGTATGCCTGGGCATACATATCGGTATTATCGCCGATAATCTTGATCGCGCTCTTATTGGCACCTACTGTACCATCAGAACCGAAGCCCCAGAATTTGCAGGCTTTCAGGCCTTCGCCGCCCGTTTCGATACCCGGTACACGCGGCAGGGATTTATACGTAACATCATCGACAATACTGAGCGTAAAGTCATTTTTCGGTTTATCTGCTTTCAGGTTTTCAAAGGCAGCTACGACGTCGCCCGGCAGGAATTCCTTCGAAGCAATACCATAACGGCCATGATATACCTTCGGTGCGTTATCGGCACAGGCATAGGTAGCGGCTACACTATGATAGAGCGGTTCGCCATTGGCGCCGGTTTCTTTCGTGCGGTCCAAAACGGCAATCTTCTTGACTGTCTTCGGCAGGGCGGCAATGAAATGTTTTTCCGACCACGGACGGAACATGTGAACATTGATACAGCCGACCTTTTCGCCCTTAGAAACGAGCAGCTTGACTGTTTCTTCAATGGTCTGTGCGCCCGAGCCCATGGCTACGAGAACGTATTCGGCATCAGGAGCGCCGGTATAGTTAAACAGGTGGTATTCGCGGCCTGTAATTTCACTGATCTTCTTCATGTAGTCTTCGGCTACATCCGGTACACGGTCATAGAATTTATTCAGCGATTCACGATGCTGCATGAAGGTTTCAGCCGGTTCGCAGAAGGAAATAGCTTCCGGATTATCCGGATTCATGCCGCGGTCGCGGAAGGCCTGAACGGCATCCATGTCGAGCATTGGCCGCAGTTCATCATAAGGAATGACTTCAATCTTCTGAATTTCATGAGATGTACGGAAGCCATCAAAGAAGTTCAGAATAGGAATGCGGCAGGAAATAGCTGTGGCATGAACAACAGCAGACAGGTCCATGACTTCCTGGACACTGGCTTCAGCCATCATGCTGATGCCCGTACCACGCATGGCCATAGCGTCGTCATGACCGGCAAAAATGGTATACCCGTTCGTAGCAACCGTACGGGAAGCAACCTGGAATACGCCCGGCAGTAATTCGCTGGAAATTTTGAACATGTTTGAAAGCATGATCATCATGCCTTGCGACGATGTGAAAGTCGTCGTCAGGGCACCGGCGTTCAAGGCACCGTGCATCGCACCGGCAGCACCTTTTTCAGACTGCATTTCCTGTACCTGTACGGTCGTGCCAAACAGGTTTTTCCGTCCGTGTGCAGCCCATTCATCTACGTGTTCAGCCATTGGCGACGACGGGGTAATCGGGAAGATAGAAGCAATTTCCGTAAAAGCATACGATATGTACGCAGCCGCTTCGTTCCCATCCATTGTTTTAAAAACTTTTTCTGACATAATCAATTCACCTCTCCTGTAATTTATAAGCGTTTGAGCATACTATATGTACCACTCATTGATACTTTTATTGTATGCTAAAGATTATTTTTTCACAAGGAGTTTTAAATCATTTTGTTAAATATTATTTCTAATGTAAATTTAATAAAGGCGACAAAAGCCTTATATATCGCTTTTGTCGCCTATTTATAAACTGGCACTTTATTATGTACCAGTTTAGTACCACCGTCTTAAATAGTATACTTTTATTGTACATTATACCTTGTTTTCACAATATTTCCCTCATTGGAATTCAGCGCCGCTCCCGCTGACAGATTCTTTCTGTCAGCCAGGTCCACAACCAAGGCAGTCCCATAGCCAGCCAGCGCAGGCCTTTATTTCTTGCCGTCACGCGCCAGCCTGCCAGCCCCAGGACCAGGCCGCCAAGAATATCACTGACATAGTGAATGCCGCATACGATACGGGAGAAACCAATGAGCAGGCTCCAGAGGATCAGGAACAAGCCGGCCAGTTTGGAACGATAAAATACAGCCAGACCGGCAGCAAAGGCATTCATCGTATGATTGCTGGGAAAAGAAGCATTATCCTTATGGGCTACATACTGCCGGATATCCCTATGGGCTGCAAAAGGACGCGGCCGCCGCCAAATACGGGCGATGACATAGGACATAAGGGAACTGCACAGGACAGAAAAGAGCGCCTCCAATAAAGACCGGCGGCGCTGTCGCTGCCCTTCCGGCCGACCGGGCCGGAACCACTGGACTATACCGTAGATAATATAGACCCAGAAACCGGCCCGGGCCAGCCAAATAGAACCGGTGCGCAGACAGGAAGGTGCGCACAGGCTCTGTATTTTTTTACTGAGCCAATAATCCATACGTACTCCTTACGGCTGTATGAGCCGCTGCAAATCGGGAAAGATGGAAAGACTGCGTGCCAGAATGCCGTGCACGTAGGCAATAAAGATGCCGTAATTGGTAATGGCTACGCCTTGCCGGCTGGCCCGTTCCATACGGCTCTGTATTTCCCGTTCATTGAGCATGCAGCCACCACAATGGATGACCAAGGCATAGGGCGTCAAATCCATGGGAAAATCGCGGCCCGATGACGTTTCCAGCACCAGGTCCCGGCCGGTAAATTCCCTTAGCCAGTGCGGGATCTTTACAGTACCGATATCTTCACACTGGCGGTGATGGGTGCAGCCTTCGGAAATAAGGACGCGGTCACCATCGCGCAGATTCTTCAAGGCAGCTACGCCCTGGACAGCCGTTGCCAAAAAGCCCTTATGACGGGCCATGAGAATAGAAAAGGACGTGAGCGGCACGCTCTCCGGCGTGTCGGCCGCTACGCGTTTAAAGGCCTGGCTGTCCGTGATGACCATTTTCGGCGGCCGGCCCAGCTTTTGCAGTGTCTCCTTAAGACCCGTCTCCTTAACGACAATGGCTGTGCCATCGGCATCAAGGATATCCCGGATGGTCTGCTGTTGCGGCAGGATGAGCCGTCCCTTCGGAGCTGCCGAATCGACAGGCACGACGAGGACAAAGAAATCGCCCGGTTGTACCATATCAGCTACGATAGGCGCCGCCTCGGTGTCAGGCTTCAGACGGGCCAGGCGTTCCTTGAGCTCTCCTATGCCCGTGCCGTGCAGGGCACTGACGTACAGGACCGTATCCGGCACGGTTTCCGGTACAGCCGTAAGATCGCTCTTATTATAGACGAGCAAATACGGTACCTTCTTTTCGCCAATGAGCTGCAAAATATCCCGGTCACTCTGCTGCAGCCCTTCTGTGGCATCGACGACCAAAACGGCAATATCCGTCTTACCCAGGACCTGCCGCGTCCGTTCCACGCGCAGTTCCCCTAAAGCTCCCGTATCGTCAATGCCCGGCGTGTCAATAATCATGACCGGCCCTAAGGGCAATAATTCCATAGCCTTATAGACGGGATCCGTTGTCGTTCCCTTCGTGTCCGAAACGATGGCCAGGTTCTGGCCCGTAACAGCATTGACGACGCTGGACTTACCGGCATTACGGCGGCCAAAAAAGCCGATATGCACCCGTTCCCCTGATGGTGTATCATTCATCCCCATATCTATATACCCTCATTTCTCTCTATATACCCTATCGGTTAACAAATACGCGGCAGCAATTCGCCACCTGGTGGCGGTAAAATCGTTTCGGCACCGATTTCCGTACGGATGGTGACCCGTTCGGCGTGCTCTGCCGTTACCGTGCCGATAATCGCTGCATTACCGGAATACGGTCCTTGCCGCAAGGCTGTGACAATGGCGTCCGCCTGTGCCTGCGGTGCAAAGACGACGAGCCGTCCTTCGCAGGCCAGGTAGAGCGGTTCCAATCCCAGCATACCACAAACGCCACTGACAGCCGGTGCCACAGGAATAGCGGCCCGGTCCAGGCGGATGCCAACGTGGCTTTGGGCGGCAATTTCGTAAAGGACCGTACCGACACCGCCACGTGTCGCATCGCGGATGACGTGAATATCCTGTGTGACGCCGAGCATGGATTTTACGGTGCCCCACAAAGGAGCGCAGTCACTGGTCACGTCGGCATCGATGCCGAACTGCTCGCGGCTCAGAAGGACGGTGCAGCCGTGGCGGCCAATATCGCCGGTCACGATGACGGCGTCGCCGGGCTTCGCTTCTGTGCCCGACAGGCGGACACCGGGCAGACGGCGGCCAATACCCGTCGTCGTAATAAAGAGGCGGTCTACCTGGCCCTTGCCGGCGACCTTCGTGTCACCGGCCACAATGCGCACGCCGGCTTCGGCCGCTGTTTTTTCCATAGCTGCGGCGTACCGTTCCAGGTCACTCATAGGCAGGCCTTCTTCAATGACAAAGGCGCAGGCCAGATAAAGCGGCTGTGCCCCCATGCAGGACAGGTCATTGACGGTACCGCAAATACTCAATTTGCCGATATTGCCACCGGGAAAATCAGACGGCGAAACGATGAAGCCATCGGTCGTAAAGGCCAGATCCTGGCCGCCCAGGGATAGAATAGCCGCATCATCGCCCGTAAATTCCGGGTTGGCAAAATGGGCCTTAAAGACCGAGTCAATCAGCTCGGCCGTCTGTTTACCGCCAGCTCCATGGGCCAGTGTAATGACATCACTCATAATGTAAGACCTCCATACTGATAATAGGCCGAGCAGGCCCCTTCACGGGATACCATGCAGGCGCCGACAGGGTGCTCAGGCGTACAAACCTTGCCGAAGAGCGGGCACTGCGGTGGCCGGCAATCACCGCGCAGAATATCGCCGCAGCGGCAGGCCGGATTACTGCGGCCGTCCATAGGCGGCACGGCAAATTTCACACGCGCATCGTACGCGGCAAACTCCGGCCGCAGGGTAAGCCCCGATTGGGGAATCACGCCGAGACCGCGCCATTCTGTATCGCACGCTTCCATGACCTGAGAGAGGAGCTTCTGGCCGCTCACGCTGCCTGCTGCCGTGACGACCCGGGGATAGCAGTTTTTGAAGAAGGGCTTGCCCTTAGGAAATTCTGTCAGAACGACGGCTAAGGCCGTCAGGAGTTCCCGCGCTGTAAAGCCCGTAACGACACCGGAAATGCCGTCAGCCTTTAATTTCTCGCAAATCTCCGTGCCCATAATAGCCTGGACGTGCCCCGGATACAAGAAGGCATCGGCACTATCCTTCAGGGCTTCATAGGCCTGGGGCATGGTCTTATTGGCCGTCAGGAGAGAGAAATTGGTGATACCTTCGTCCCTGGCCTGAAGTACGGCCAGGCAGGCACCGGGTGTTGTCGTTTCAAAGCCGACCGACAAAAAGACGACTTCCTTATCTCTATGCGCTGCCGCATATTTCACGGCATCGAGCTGGGAATAGACGACCTGAACAGCCGCACCGCGGCTGCGGGCATCAGCCAGGCTTTGCGCCGAACCGGGCACGCGGATGAGGTCGCCAAAGGTGCAAATAACAGCCCCTTTTTCTAAGGCCAAATAGATAGCTTCGTCAATAAATCCAGGCGGCGTAACGCAGACCGGGCAGCCCGGGCCGGAAATAAGATCGACTGCCGGTGGCAGCAGCTGGCGGATGCCATAGCGGAAAATTTCGTGCGTATGGGTGCCGCAGACTTCCATGATTCTGATTTTCGGCCCGGCATAGGACGTAACGATATGGCGGGCCAGATCCTTTTTTTCTATAGACATTAGAGCAAATCCTCCAAAATTTCGTCGCTTTCGTCTTCATCACTGGCCGTAATCTTGGCAATAGCTACGCCGGCGTGGACCATGACGTAATCGCCCGGATCCAGTTCATCCAAGAGGGACGCCGAAACTTCCCGCTTGGCACCGGATGCGTCGACCAATGCCATGCCTTTTTTTACCTCTACCACTCGTGCCGGTAACCCTACACACATAGTAATTCCTCCTTTTAGAAAATACGCTTCTCATTCCTGTTCTTGCAGGTACACAGCAGCGCGCACGGCCTGCCCTAAGGCAAGACCCCCATCATTGGCCGGCACCAAATGATGCCGGAGCACGGAAAAGCCTGCGTGCTGCAGCTTTTTCTCACAAAGAGCCAGGAACAAGCGATTTTGAAATACGCCGCCGCTTAAAGCAACGGTTTCTATATGGCTCTGCGCCCGGGCAGCCACACAGGCTGCGACGCAAAGCCCTGCCAGGCGGTCATGGAAGAACCAGGCCAGATAGTCCGGATCTGCATGGGCCAGCCGTTTTTTTACAATTTCCCGGATGAGCGCATCCGTCCGTATATAAGGACCGGACCCGTGCGGCAGGGTATCCTCTCCTGCCGTTTTTTTCTGCTTTTGCCAGCGGCGGGCAGCAAATTCCAGGCGCATAGCCGCCTCTCCTTCAAAGGTCGAAGCCCGGCAAAAGCCCAGGATGGCGCTGACGGCATCGTAGAGGCGGCCCGTACTGGTAGAACGAACGCAGTTCAGGCGATGCTCATACATAAAGCGCTGGGTAGCAAATTCCTGCGCCGTGCAAAGGCCCAGTGTCTCTACGATAGAGCCCGCCGCCTCTGGCGCACAGGCATGAATCAGAGCGGCCGCAATGCGCCAGCCCTCGCGGGCCGCCGCATCACCACCATATTGATCATAGGGCACGAGCGACGTGAAGCGCTGAAAGCCATGGTAATCGCCAATCAGGACTTCGCCGCCCCAGATCGTGCCGTCTGTGCCATAGCCCGTACCGTCACAAATGAGACCGATGGCCGGACCGGGCATATTGTTTTCAGCCAGACACGCAACGAAATGGGCGTAATGGTGCTGGACGGAGAGAAGCGGCAGGCCCAGGGTCCCGGCCAGCTGCGTCGTTTCATAGCGGGGATGGAGATCGCAGGCCACGAGCTGCGGCGTCGTTTCCAGGAGCTCTTCCAGCCGCACGAGGCTTTCCCTGAGGGCCTCCTGCGTGCGAATGTCTGCCATATCGCCAATGTGGGGCGACAGGTAAAAGAGACTGTCCTTACCCAGGCAAAAGGTGTTTTTCAGCTCGCCGCCGATACCGAGTACGTGTCCCTCCATCCCTTCCAGCAGATACGGCAAAGGCGCGTAACCCCGGGAACGGCGGATCATATAGGGCTCGTCTTCATAAAACATCATGACCGAATCGTCGGCCCGCAGGCGGATATCCCGGTTGTGGCTGAGGATACAATCACACATATCCGTCAGAGCCAGGATATCTTCGTCCGTGCGGCACAAGGGCGCCCCGGACGGATTGGCGCTGGTCATGACCAATGCGTCCGGAAAGTCCTGGCCGTCGGGATAGGAAAACAGCAATAAATGGAGCGGTGTATAGGGCAGCATGACGCCCAGAAAGGGATTGTCCGGCGCAACGACCGGGCTGATGCGGCCTTCCGGACGTTTTTCCAATAGGATAATCGGTTTCTGGTGCCCGTCCAGGACCGCTTCTTCTGCTTCTGTCGTCACGCATTCGCGGCGTACGACAGCAAGATCCCGGGCCATGACGGCAAAGGGCTTTACAGGCCGGTGTTTCAGTGCGCGCAAACGGCCGACGGCGTCTTCGTTTGCAGCATCACAGCAGAAATGAAAACCGCCAATACCCTTGATAGCTGCCAGGCCGCCGGCAGCAATGACGCGGCGCGTTTCTTTAATGGCTTCATGGCGCCGCTCGGGCCGGCCTAAGAGATAGACTTCAGGCCCGCAGTCGTTGCAGCACACGGGCTGGGCATCGTAGCGACGCGTTTCGGCATGCGTATATTCTTCGTAGCACGCCGGGCACATGGGAAATTTCCCCATACTCGTCCGTTCCCTGTCATAAGGCATACCGTCCAGAATCGTCAGGCGCGGGCCGCAGGCCGTACAATTGATAAAGGGATGAAGATAGCGGCGGTTCGCAGGATCAAAGAGTTCCTGCTTGCAGGCATCGCAAATAGCAATATCCGGCGAAACGAAGGTTTCGCCTGCCTCTTTGATACTTTCGATAATCTGGAAATCCTCATAGGGCGGCTGCGCTTCCCGGTTCACGTCGATTTTCAGGATAGACGAGCGGGGCGGCGCTTCCTTAGGCAGAGCCTGACAAAACGCTTGACACGTAGATCCGTCACCTTGCACCTGTATTTCCACATACGAGCCTTTATTGCAGACAGACCCGCACAGACGAAAGCGCCGGGCCAGGCGGCTGACGAAAGGACGGAAACCGACGCCCTGGACGATACCGTAGACGCGAATGACCCACGTATCAGTCATAGGCACAGCACCTCCCGGAAACGGCAAAGTGCGGCAGATCGATAAAGGTACCGTGGAAGTGGGGCAAGGCCCGCCGCAGAAATTCATCGCCTATGATAATATCAAAACGATCGTTATCGGCCAACTGAATAAAGTCATCTTCTTCCTGCAGGTGGCAGTCTCCGTCTTGAGCCAAATCAGCCTGTAAGAGGAACCACGTAGCAACCGTTACATCGGCCCCTTTGAGGTGACGGCGCACTTCATTCGCCAGGACCTGCTGATGGACAATGAGAATCCGTTTGCCCGTCACGTCGTGCGGCAGCTTTTCTACTTTCGGCAAGACCGGATAGGCCACTACATAGGGCGTACCAAAGGCTTCCTCCAGATAGCGTGCCGCAGCCAGGCCCGCTGGGGCCAGGACGAGATTTTTTTCTGCCGCGCCGGCGGTTTCATAATCTGTCAGGCCGTGCGTACCAAAAATACGTACATCCTGCCAGCCCCTGTGCCGCAAGAATTCCTGCAAAAAGGTATACTCCGTACAGCCCGTATCGAGGGGCAGGGCGCCCAGGACGTTCAGGCGTCCTCTTTGCCGGGCCAGCTCTTTTCTAGCAAAGCGGCGGCAAAGTCCTTCATAGGCCATAGAAGCACCTGTATCATAGCGTTCTGTCCCCTTTGTTTCTATCGTGACGACAGGCAGGGACAAGCGCTTTTCTGCCAAACGCCGCAGGGCCTGATAATCCGTAGCAATGACGGCCGGCACAGGTGTACCGATAATGGCTGCAAAAGGGGCTGCAATTTGTGCCGCTGCAGCGCACAGTTTATCTACCAGCCGGTCGTCGCGGCCGAGGATGGCATCCATGTCACGCAGGCCTGCGCTAAAGGCAGCGCTAGGGGCACCGGTAAACCAGCGGGGCTCATCAAAGCCGCAAATGTTGCCGGCACAGCCGCCGGCGTCACACACGACGACGAGACCGCCCAAGCCATACAGAACCGCTGCCGCACCGGACTGATCCGGCGCAAAAGGAGAAATATATTTCCATAACCCTCTCATGAAGACCTCCCGCTCAAGGCACGATCCAATGCTGAAAATAAAGCCCGTGTACCGGCGTAGCCAAAGGGCTGTACGTCTTCATCCCAGGTGACATGGACACTGTGCGGATGATACCACGCCGCATCAGCGCCCAGGGTCAGATCGGCAGCTCCTGTACTGCGGTCATAATAGAGCATAGAAGGACCTAAATTACAATAGATTTTCGTTTCCGGTGCGAGCGCAGCCAGGGCCTTGATCCAGACGAAGTCCTGGGGCGTAACGTTGCCGTATATTTCCTTGACAGTCAGGCCCGCCCGGGCCAGGGTCAGGGCCAGCTCAAAGGCATTGCCGTTAAGCATTTCCCCTACCGCTACGGTCGTACCGTGCCAGCGCTGGCCTACGCGGCGTACGAGGTCTTCTGTTGCCTCCCGTTCTGCCCGGTCGTCGATAGTACCGCCTAAGGCCTGCGCCAGGGCCTGATACTGGCGGCTGAGCCGGTCTGTCTCGTAAATACGGGTCAGTTCGATACTGGGAATGTGCAGATTTTTTTCGAAATCCTGCGCCGCCAGGCGGGCTTCCGGGTGCAGGACGAGATTAAAATTAGCCCGTGACAGCTGATGATAGTCTTCCATGGTCCGGCAGCGTCCAATTTCCCGCACAGTCTGGATGCCGAGCTGCTGCAAATACCCGTAGAGCTCGCAGTCATCCTGGAGGGGCGAGAAAAAGCCCAGAAGATTGGCTTCCCGCCGGTGCCGCGGCTGGGGCTTTAAGAGGGAATAGACCATCTGCCGCACAGCCACCATAGGCGGCCGCCGGCCTTCCCGCGTCAGGGCATACATATAGCACGGTACGACCGGCAAGTGGACCCGGGCCTCCGCTTTACGGCAAACCCGTTCCATGTCCGTCCCTAAGAGAGCATCGACGCAGGTCAAACACAAGACGACAGCACTCGGTGCCTGGGGCAGTACATCGAGGATTTCTTCGACGGCCCGGGGAATCTTATATAAATGCCGGCCTGTGACAATATCCGTTTCATCCAGTACATAGAAAAAGAAACGGTCTCCATAGCCGCCTTCGGCACTGAGGATAGTCGTATTACGGCCGCAGCAGCCCGGGCCGATGAGCAGCATGACCGAGCCGGGGATCGAAAGGCCGGCCCGTTTGACGCCAAAGCCACGGGCACCTGGCGAATTAAAGGCCAGCGCTGCCGGTGAATTATAAATGAGCTGCGTAGAAGAAAGCAATTCTGCCGGAATCTGGTCGCGTCCCCGTGCAGCCAGGTCGGCTGCAGAAATTGAGTAGGCCTGTTGTTTCGTCATCATATGCCAGTTCCTTTCCAAAAAAATTATTTCTCCTGCACCGGTAAGGGCGGGTAAATAGTCTTCGTGCTTACAGCCGGCAGCTGGCCGATCTTGCCGGCCAGGGTACTGATAATATCCTGAGGAGCGTCAATGATGATGCTGATGACCGATACGTGCCGTTCCTTGCAGGGAATGCCCATACGGCCGACAATATATTCACCATATTCATGTAATAGTGCATTGATCTGTGCCGTTGCTGTCCGGTCGCTGACAATAATACCTATCAAGGCCATTCTGGTTCCCATTCACGTATCCTCCCTATAAAAAAGACCTCTGGCATAACCGCACAGAGGTCTGTTGAAGCCGCATGTACGCCCGCCTTACCTGCGCAGTATTCACTTTGCAGTAAAAACGCTATGGCTTTTTTCCCGTTTGCCGTCAGACAGGTCTTTCGGCGCACGGGTACGGCCTTATTATAGCATAAATACAATCTTCGTGATACGGGCGGCCGGAAAAGTAATGGCCGGCTCTAGCCAGCAACGGGATACTCATGCTATGATAGGAATAGGAGATGATAGGTATGATTTGCAAAAAATGTGGCACCGAACTGCGCGACGGCGTGCGTATGTGCCCCATCTGCGGTACGCAGCAGGTCCAAGCTCCTACGCCTACACCGGGCACGGTAAATGACCCTAAAATATTCTCTAAAACGCGGGTCATCAGCTTTCTCATCGTACTCTGCTTTATCGTCCTTGGTTTATGGAAGGCCTTCGGCACCTGAAGACACGTGACAAAACGTGTCTTTTTTCTTAGGCTTCCGGGCCTGATAAAAAAACCGTATTGCCAGCCGGCAATACGGTTTTTTCTGTATGTACAGTATAGCTTAGTAGGACGTCTTGCTCGTGTTCGTCCAAATACCCATCTTTTCTGCTTCTTTAATGAGTTCTTCACGGAATTCCGGAGCGGCAATGTTGATCAGTGCTTCTGCACGCTGCCACGTAGACTTGCCCTTGAGGAGCGCTACGCCATATTCCGTAACGATGTAATGAACAGCCGAACGCGGTGTCGTAACGACGGAACCCGGCGTCAAGGTCGGACGAATGAGGGATTCCTTCGTACCGTCTTTCAGGGTCCGTGTAGAATGTACGCAAATGAAGCCTTTACCGCCGCGGGAGAGGTATGCACCCTGGGCAAAGTCAAGGGCACCACCGGTACCGCTGATGTGACGGTAGCCTGCCGATTCAGCGCAGACCTGGCCGTAGAGGTCGAGGTTGATGCAGCTGTTGATGGAAACGAATTTATCGATGCTGGCTACGACGTTAATGTTGTTAACGTAATTAACCGGAGCATTGAAGACAATCTGGTTGTCATCAATGAAATCATACAGGCGCTGTGTACCGCCGGCAAAGGTGTAGATGATCTTGCCCTTATCGCGGTTTTTGTTGCCTGTAATCTTACCGGCTTCGTACAGTTCTACATACGGATCGACGAGCATTTCCGTATGGCCGCTTAAATCCTGAATATCCGATTCAGCCAGTTTATGACCGATGGCTGCAGGCAGGCCGCCGATGCCGAGCTGTAACGTACTGCCGTTTTCAATCATGGGCACGACAAAATCAGCGATTTTTTCATCGACCGGTGTAGCCGGCTTATTGGGAATAATCGGCATGGGGTGGTTGGAACCTTCGACGATGTAGTCTACGTCGGCAATGTTCAATTCCGTTTCATAGCCCAGAGCCTTCGGCATATTTTTATTGACCTCAACGATAACCTTTTTAGACGCCCGCAGAACACCGCGTAAATCGGCTACCTGAGGCCCTAAGTTGAAGTTGCCCCATTTATCCATTTCATGAACCTGGAGAATAGCTACATCAATATCTTCCCAATATTTCGGCAGTTCATTGAAGAGGAGCGGCATAAACCAGCAGCGGCCGGCTTTATTCATTTTGCGGTCGAAGGCATTGAAATGGCCGGACATGAAGCGGACCTGGTCATTCGATTCCGTTTCCGTAAAGGTGAAGTAATCTTCGTTCTTCACGATGGTTGCATTGACGATTTCGATCCCCTTCAGGCCATCGTTGTTAATGTGGTCAGCCAAGGCCTTATCCGTATCATACGGTGCAGAACAGCCCAGGCCATAGGATACGCGGTCACCGCTTTTGACAACAGCTGCCGCTTGTGCCGGTGTAACCAGTTTCTTCTGATATTCTTCTGCGATTTGTGAAAGTTTGTACATGCTCTTTCGTTGCCTCCTAAAGTAGTTTTATCGTGCTGACAAAACATAGCCCTTCATTCCTTTCCTGCCGGCCGTAGTCTGAACACGGTCGGCGGCCTGGCAGGAAGGCATGAAGCAAATAGTGAATATAAAATAGATATGTTACCTTTTTTATTATACTTAAATTGTGAAAAACAAGTCAAGATAAAACGCTTTATCCGGCAGTATTGTTCTCTATATCCTGTAATAGTGCCTATTTTTTAAGTACTATAATTCACATTATTTCTTGTCAATGGCCTGCTCGATGGTCTTCAAATCGTCGAGATCCACTTCTTTTAAGAGGGCCCGGAACTGTTTCAGCTGCTCTTCTACTTCCGGTGCCAGCTTGGGGAAGGACGGTTTGATGTAGCGCAGCGTATCGAGGACGATCTGGGCAACGACGTAACGCGTATACCATTTGTCATCAGCCGGTACGATATACCACGGTGCGTATTTGGTCGAAGTCGCCCCCAGGACTTCGCCATATATTTTTTGATAGCGGTCCCAGTATTTGCGTTCGTTAATATCGGCCATGGAGAACTTCCAATTTTTCTGCTTCGTGACGATCCGGTCGATGAGGCGTTTTTTCTGTTCATCCTTCGATACGTGCAGAAAGATCTTAATAAAGAGGAAACCATTTTCCGTCAAATACCGTTCCCAATCGCAAATCTGGCGATAGCGCTGGTCCCAAATATCATGGCTGATCAATTTTTTAGGCATGCCTTCGCTCTTAATGATATCGTGAATTTGCGTAACGATGACGTCTTCATAATGGGAACGGTTGAAAATGGCAATTTCTCCGCGCCCCGGCAAGGCTTTATTGACACGCCACAGATAATCATGATCCTTTTCTTCCACACTCGGCTGTTTAAAGCTGTGCACGTGTACGCCGGCAGGATTCATACTCGTAAAAACGTGCTTTACCGTGCCGTCTTTGCCGGCTGCATCCATGGCCTGCAGGACGACGACGATACCATAGTGATTATCAGCACACAGCTTTTCCTGCCAGTCGTTCATTTCTGCCAGCATCTTGGGCATTTCTTCATTCTTGACCTTCTTTTTGTCCAGTTGCTCCACATCGCAGCCTGTAGGAAACTTGGCCAGATCAATTTTTTCTCCCTCTTTTACGCGGTAGCGCGACGTATTCATACCAATCCCTCCTAGCAAATAAAAGCATTCTACAAATAGTTCCATCTCTATTATAGCAAATCCGTAATAGAAAATCCTAAAAAAAAGACTATGACCGGGAAATATCCCCGGCATAGTCTTTTATGCCATAAGGCTGTAGGTTTTATTCAGCGTGGAACTTATCTGTATTGGCTTTAAAGTGCTGATACAGGCTGACCGTATCTGTCTGCAAGGCCAGATACTGAACGCCTCTCTTCTTCCAGGCAATAGCCGATTCGATGCTGTCTACATAAAGGCCGATAGCAACGCCCTGTTCCTTACCCATAGCCAGGATCTTGTCGATCTGTTCGAGAACCTTCGGATGTTCCGTCTGTCCCGGAACGCCTAAGGATGCCGAAAGGTCATATGGCCCAATGAAAACGACGTCTGTGCCTTTTACTTTCAGGATTTCCGGCAGGTTATTGACGCCGTCCTGGCCTTCAACCTGAAGAACGACGATCGTCTTGGCGTTGGATTCGCCAAAGAACTGGTCACTCGTCATGCGGCCATATTCACCAGCCTGGACAAAACGGTTGCAGCCCCGTTCGCCTTCCGGTGTAAATTTAGCGCCGTTAATCGCTTTCTGTGCTTCTGCAGCCGAACCGATTTCAGGAATTTCTACACCGTCAGCGCCGCAATCGAGTACTTTGCCGATGAGCGTCGTATCGTTGGCATTGACGCGGAAAATAGCAGCCGTGCCGGCTAAGGCAGCAGCGCGGGCTAAGTCAGCTGCATCTTCCACAGCGATTTCACCGTGTTCCCCATCGAGAATGACGAAATCATACCCGGCCATACCTGCGATCTGGCCAATAGCAGGGTTGTTCAATTCGATGAACGTACCGAGTACGGCTTCCCCATTTTGAATTTTTTCTTTAAACTTATTCATTCCAACCACTCCTTTTGAACTTTCTAACTAAAGATTATCATAACACTTTTTCATCATACGTAAAACGCAACTAAAATACCAATTTATCATACATGACAATCTTGCTATCTAAATAAAGTATACAAGTAGTACTATCCCTTTACACACGGCTGTTATTCCCTAGCAGTGCGGGCTACCGGACACGTTTACTTAATGTATTTACGAACAAATTTCTAGCATAATCTATTGTAGTTATGCTATAATTAAAAAAATAGCAGAAAGACCTGAGGTCATTATGTCGGAACTAAAACTTACACCCATCAAACCAAGAGAAAACAGCAGAGAATATGTCTTTCGCATGATGTACAGCAACATCATGTCCTTCCAGCTGGAACCGGGCACCAGCATTTCGGAACAAGACATTTCTTCACAGCTCCATATCAGTCGTACGCCTGTACGCGATGCTTTCGTCCGCTTAGCCCAGCTGCAGCTGCTGGACATTGTGCCCCAGCGCAAGACGACCGTATCCCGCATCCGCACAGAGCAAATCGATGACTCGTGCTTTATGCGCCAGGCCATCGAATGCATCATCATCCAGCAGGCCTGCAAGAATTTTCCCAAGACCCATTTAAAGCGGTTGGAAAATAATCTGGTCCGCCAGGAAAAAGCCGTCCTGGCCGTCGATAACAGTGCCCTCTTTAAGCTGGACGAAGCGCTGCATAAGACGATTTTTGAAGGCTGCCACCGGGCCCGCATTTGGGATTATTTGACGACGACCGATCCGAACTATTTGCGCACACGCGTCTTGATCACCCTTTCAGGGACGACACAAATGGAAATCGTCTATCAGCAGCACAGCCAGATTGTCGACGCCATCCGCAGACAAGACGCTGCCAATATCGTCGAGTTAATGTCCCAGCACATTGTCCGCGTCCTGCCCCTCGTCGAATCACTAAAAAAAATGTATCCCCATTATTTCGTATAAGCTGTTCAAACCTCCGCCTGCGCGGAGGTTTTCTTATGACCAAATCAGATGTATCCTCTGTATATCATACCGATTTGACAACATACCCTATATGTTGCCGCTGCAGTCGTTGACATACTCCCTGAGCTACTCCTATAATTTACAGTATAATTGGAATGCTAGGATACTATAGGAGGCGTAATAATTATGACCTGGAGAAGTGCTTCATTTATTGGCGACCCTGATAAGGGTGCCTTAGCCCGTGGTTTATACCGTTCTATGGGGTACAATGACAATAATTTTAAAAAACCCTTTATTGCCATTGTCAATACGTGGAATGATATCTGCCCTGGCCAGTATAACCTGAAACGCGTCGCTGAATACGTACGTGCCGGCATTGAAGAAAACGGCGGTACACCCTGCGAATTCGGCACCATTGGCGGCTGTGACGGCATCGCCCAAGGCCACGATGGCATGCATTACATTCTGCCGTCCCGTGAAATCATTACGGCCAGCATCGAAATCATGGTACAGGCCCATATGCTGGATGGCATGGTTCTTTTGGGCTCGTGCGACAAAATCGTACCGGCCATTCTCATGGCCGCAGCCCGTCTTAACCTGCCGGCCATCGTCGTAAACGGCGGCCCCATGTACCCGGGTAAACACAACGGGGAAGACATTGACGTCAATGAAACGGCCGTATATGCTGGTAAATTCCGTTCGGGAAAATGCAGCCGTGAAGAATTTGAAGAAGTAGAACGGGCTGCCTGTCCGACACCGGGTTCGTGCCAGATGATCGGCACAGCCAACACCATGAGCTGCCTCGCCGAAGGCCTGGGCATGTCCCTTACGGGTTCTGCCATGATTCCGACGGTCGATAAGAAACGCATGGATGTAGCCCGTCAATCAGGCCGCCGCATTGTCGATCTGGTAAAAGAAGGGTTGCGCCCGCGCGATATCATTACACGGGAATCCATCGAAAACGCCGTACGCTTAGGCATGGCAATCGGCGGTTCGACGAACCTGATCATGCACATCCTGGCCATTGCTCATGAAGCCAAGGTGCCCTTTACCATCGATGACTATGAACAATTGAGCCGCTCTACACCGCAGATTGCCCGCCTCATGACGGCCAGCAAGTACGATATGGTAGATTTCTACGAAGCCGGCGCCGTACCTGCTGTCATGCATGAAATTTTACCGCTCTTACATGGCAATGTCATGACCGTAACGGGAAAGACGATGGCAGAAAACCTGAAGGATGCCCGCATCCTGAGACCGGAAGTCATTCATCCCATTAGCGATCCCATTCGTCCCGACGGCGGTCTGGCCATTATCAAGGGCAATTTGGCACCGCTTTCCGGCGTTTGCAAGCCCGCTGCGATTCCCTTGGAACATCATGTCTTCGAAGGCCCTGCCAAGGTATACGATTGCGAAGAAGACCTGACCCAGGCCATTTATGATAATAAAATTGAAAAAGGCGATATTATCGTCGTCCGTTACGAAGGACCTAAAGGCGGTCCGGGCATGCGGGAAATGTTCACACCCTTAGAACTGCTCTTGGGCTACGGGCTGGCTGAAGACGTATTCCTGATTACAGACGGGCGCTTCTCCGGCTCGAATAAGGGCGGCTTCGTCGGCCACATTTCACCGGAAGCAGCCGAAGGCGGTCCCTTGGCTATCGTTAAAAATGGCGACAAGATCCGCATCGATATTCCTAAGCGCCGCTTGGATCTCCTCGTGCCGCAAGAAGAAATCGACGCACGGCTTAAAGCCTGGACGGCACCGGAACCGAAGATCAAAGACGGGTATCTTTCCATCTATTCCCGTCTGGTCAAATCGGCCCATTATGGTGCGATCATCGAATAAGCATAAAAAGCAAATAAAAAAAAGACTGTGTGGCCTTTCGGTCACACAGTCTTTTTCATTAGCGAAGTTCTTTCCAGTCCTTTACGTAAGGGCCTGCCGGTTTACGTTCGTCAACCAGTCCTACCAGATAATCAATAGACGTTTCATAGAAACGTGCTAAAATAGCCAGCCTAGCAATCGAAATTTTTCGTTTTCCTGATTCATACAAACTGTAAGCAACCTGTGTGCAATGCAGCATGTCTGCAATCTCCTGCTGGGAACGTCTGGCTTCATACCGTAATTCTCTCAGTCTGCCGTATTCTTGCATAGGTCATCTCTCCTGTCATGGTGCAAAACCTGAGACGTAGTATATAAAATGCAGCTGCAGAAGCATCTGCGTTATATATCATTACTAAATATTTTTTCTACAACCATTATACCACGTTATACACCAAAATATATTGTTTATTGTGGAAAAATTTGTAATAATTACTATTTAATATAATGCACTATTAGATAATAGTTAAAAGTAATTATTTATTAAAAAATGTTATCCATTATCGTGCCAAAACCGCTGTATATAGGCAAGGAGCTCTGGCTGCACGTGTACATTGCCTGCACAAATATCGTCATTACCTACAATAGCAGGACGTTCTCCTACGTAATTAGTCACCCGGCCCTGGGCTTCTTCTACTAAAAGAATGCCCGCTGCCATATCCCAGGGCTTCAGATTTCGTTCAAAATAGCAGTCATAGCGTCCGGCTGCTACATAGGCCAAATCGAGACAGGCGCTCCCCGAACGCCGGATGTCCAGACTGTGGCGGAATATTTCCTGCCAAAGGGCAAAGTTAGTCGCCGTATATTCCCGTTCATACGGTGAAGTACCGACAGCGACCAAGGAATCTTCCAATGAAGCTGTTTCTGTCACCTGAATTTTCCGGCCATTCAAAAAAGCTCCCTGACCGCGGACGGCCTGAAATAGTTCCTTGGTAAAAGGGTTATAAATGACACTGCTCATAATCTGCCTGTTTTCATAATAGGCCAGACTGACAGCAGAAAGGCCCAAATGGCGGATAAAGTTCTGCGTTCCGTCAATAGGGTCAAGAATCCAATACCGTCCCTCTATTTTGGGCTGCCCATTTTTCTGTTCTTCTGCCAGCAGTACGACAGACGGATCTAATTCATGCAGATCCCGGCGCAGCTGTTCTTGTACGGCTACATCCATCTGGGTCACAAAATTAGCGCGTCCCTTCGCTGTAATCTCCAGTGCCTGCGTAGTGTCTGTCAGCAGCGCCCCGGCCCGTTGTACAAGGGCAGCCATTTCCTTTTCGTACATCAGCCTTTCTCCTTTTCTGCCTGTACCCGGACGGCTTCGATTTCCGCCTGGGACCAGCCCGTGGCCTGAGAAATGAGCTCCCTTTCGGCATGCAGCTGCAAGAGGTTGCCAATAATACGTTCAGCTTCATCCCGCGCACCTTCCTGCCAGCCTTCACTCCAGCCGGACTGCCAGGTACTCAACGGATCAGCAGATGCTTCGAAAACTTCATTCTTGTGTTCAAGCCGTTGCAATATCTGCAGTTCTTCTTCTGAGAACGCTGCATCATCATGCATGTAAACTGCCTCCTTTTATTCCATTTATAGCGTATTCCTTATTATCTCAAGGAATGGGTCAAGAGTAAATAGACAGTCTGTTATACGGGCCATTTTTTAGTAAATTTGTAATAATAAAGGAATAATTCCTGCCTCCTGAAGCCCTTCCAAACATTCCAAAATGCCTACAGCCCAGATGAACCAGAGGACGTCAAAGGCAGCATGCCGGAACACTTTCGGGCTTACGGCGTAGGTTTTCGGTTCGTGATACAGGCGGAAATCCGGGAAAAAGCGGGGTACTTCCTGCACATAGGCAGTATAAGCAGAACCAAAATGACGCTGCAGCTTAGCTTCTTCCGAACGGATAATAAACGGGTAGACAATCATAAATACTACTAATAGGATACCTGTCAGGACGAGAGATTCCGTACATAGGCCAACGCCTATGCATCCCAAAAAGCTAAAGAAGTACAGGGGATTGCGGCAAACAGAATACGGCCCTTCCCGGACGAGGACAGAGTCCTTGTAGCCGGCAATATACTGGGCACACCACATACGGCCTACAGTTGCCACGCCTACGAGAATACAGCCGAGCATAAACAGAACTCCCGCAGCATAGGGAGCCGTCGTTTCCAATACTTTAGACGAAAAAATAAAGAGCAAAATAAAGGCCAGGCCAAAGACCTGGGAAATACGTGTCCTATACCATGTCAAAAAATGCAGCATCATACATTCCTCCCTGAAGCCAGCTGAGCGTAATATTGTTTACTATGTCCGTAGTATAGCAGGAGATAATAAATAAAATACCTGCCACACTTAAAGGAAAGATAAATAAGTATAAAGAAATTCTACTTTTTTTCATCTTTCCTCTTGCACAATGATCATAAAAGTTTTAGGATAGGTATAGTACCGTTCATGGGGATGTAGCTCAGCTGGGAGAGCGTACGGTTCGCATCCGTAAGGTCGAGAGTTCAATCCTCTTCATCTCCACCATGAAAAAATCCTCTTGCTATAGGCAAGAGGATTTTTTTTGTTGTCGTACGGAATCCGATCAGGCAGCCAGCCGTTTGCGCAAGACTGCCGTAACGACCCGGTCAAATTGAGGCAGCCAGCAATGATCCTTGTGGCTGTAGGTCCGGATGACAATGCGGTCGGCAAACAAATAGAGGGAATTCGTATAAATGGCTTCGTTATCATCCCAGTCGCCATTGTAAACGTTGAGGATGCGTCCATCGAAATAATTGACAGGATTCATAAAATCAGGATCGCCCGGCCGCGTATGGGTATGCCCGGAAACCCAAAGACGCACTTGTGGCTGGTGCCGCAAAATATCTGCCAGTGCCTGAGCCGGCTGGGCTACATCCCGTTCACCTGGCCGTGACACACCTGCCGCATCAGGCAAGGCCGTGCCCGCAAGCGGTGCATGACAGAAAATAATCGTCGGCGCGTCCCTGTTCTCTGTGAGGACCTGCTGCAGCCAGTGAAGCTGCTGCTGTGATAATTCAACTGCCGCCTGGCCGGTCGTCACATCCGGCGACAGGAAGATGAGGACATAGCCGTAGAGACGGCGCATATAATAGAGGGGGCCAAAGGTCCGCGTATACCGCTTCATATGGAGAATCCGGTCGAAGAGGCCAGCCGTCGTAAAATGACCGGCACCGTCCTTACTGTATAACAGCTCATGGTTGCCGGCGATAAAGGCTTTACGGCAGCGCAGGCCCCGGACAAAGGCTTTCACCGTTGCATATTCGGCCTGACTGCCATCGCGCTGCACCATATCGCCTGTAAAAACAGACAAATCGACATCGCGCCAATGGGAAATATCGTGCAGTGCATTTTCTTTCGTTGCCATTTTATTCATGTACGGTGCGCCGGAAATACAGGTCTTGCTGGGATAGTGAATATCGCTGAGGACAACGATACGCCGGTACGCACGGCCCGCACGTTTACTCCTGACAGCAGAAAATGACGGTGCGATTCCTAATACAGACTGCAATTTCTTAAACCATCCTGATCTTGCCATATGTATCCCTCCTGACCCATCCGGTGACCCGGCAACACTGACTTGTTCTCTATCTACAGCATAGCGGACAAATATATGAACATTTCTAATAGAGGGAAAAATCTTTGTAAAGTAAAAAAACGTGGCAGCAAGGAGCCTGTACCCCTATGCTGACCACGTTTTTTTTAATACCATTCATTAATGTAGCATTTCGTCTGCGGGAAGAGGGCTTCCACAAGCTCAAGTCCTGCATCAGACCCGCTCAATTTTTCCTGGAATACCAGGTCCTGTACAGCCAGCGTACCAAAGGAGAGGAGCGCCAGCGTACCGATAGGCAGGGTAACTGCCGCTGCCGTTTCAGGCGGCATCTTTTCAACGCTGCCTTCACCGTGCCAAACACTCAGGCGCCATGTACCCGTATTCCATTCAGCCAGGGGATCCGTAACAGAAAAGACGAGATTGCCGCTTACGTCTTTCGGATAGGGCAGTTCTTCCAAGGCACCCTTGACATCGACAATGCGGCCTGTCATAAAGGGCATCGTTTCATGGCCCTCTTTCCCGTCCGGATAAAAGCGGTAGGACTGATCGTGCAAGCCTTCATTCCATTGGAACGTATCGCCTTGGGAACGGTGATTGTAGATGTAATTCAAAAGACCCTTCTTCCCCTTTGCCGTAGCGTATACGAACTCACCACTGACGATGGTCGGTTCGCCAAGCTGGTAAAAGAGATAGCCTACAGGACGGTCGCCGTCAAAGCAGACAGCAATATTCCCTTCAGCCAGCTGGGCTTCCATATGGGACCGCCAGCTCGCTTCGTCACGCACGGCATAGCCCGAAAGATGACGCGTATAGGCTTCGTATACTGGGGCCAGACATTGCCACTGGTCGGGACTCGTCAAAAAGCCATAATGAAGGCTCCTGTCCGTCAGGGGACGCAAGGCGTCCAAGGGCAGGGTTTCCTTCCATTGATGACAATAGAGCTCATAGCCATAGGGCTGGTAAAAACCGGCTTTGGAAGGCATGAGAATGTTGATGTAATGGCCACGCCGTTTCATTTCGCTGAGAGCGGCTTTCAGGAGTTTACCGCCGACACCACCGCGCCGCGCTGCAGGATGCGTAGCCAGGCCGACGATATAGGAGGTCTTGATTTCCCGTCCCCGCAGGCAGAGCGTGTAGGGATTCAAATGGGTCAGGCAGGCCATTTGTCCGTTCTGGAAGCCTAAGAGCACATTTTCCGGCCGGTAGAATTTCTTGAAATACCATTGAAAAAAGGGATGTTCCCGCGGTTCGAAACAATAGGCCCATAAGCTTTCTACTAATTCCCGGTCCTCTGCAGAGGCTAAACGAAATTCCATAGAAAAAACCCCTTTCCTAGAAAAAAAGTCTCCACAGGTACGGCCGACGCCTGGCATAGTGCCGGCAGCCCGGCCGTGCCCGGGAGACGCTGTCTTTTATTTTTGACGCAGTGTGACATCAAATTTTTCTACATAATGGTGCGGATTGTACGATTCTTTCGAATGACGCAGGCCGGGAATCCCCATATCTTCTTCACGATTGATGTACGTCGTATGGCTCCAGGCGTGGACGACGAACTCGTGGTTAATGATCTGATAGAGACCGCGGATGGTAGGATCACTCTTTTCAAAGTGAATGATCGCCGTATCGTCATTGAGCATTTCCCCAATGGAAAAGGCTACGATCTTATTGTACATGCGGATAGCACCGCCGACAGCCTGCAAAGCATCCCAATTATTGAATACCGTTTCAATGGCATGGCGTTCTCCCAGCAGTTCTTCATCACCTTCGCCATCCGTATCATGCTGGTCGTACCACGTTTTTTCTGCATCCAGGCATTCGCCGAAGATTTTTTCCGTAATAGGCACGTATTCCCAGTTACCGATATACTGGTTGCGGAAATGATTGAGGTTATTCTTTTTCTGGCGGAACTTCTTGCCGGAAAGGTTTATGAGGTCCTGCGTCAGGTAGACGTATTCGTAATTATCCCGGTCCGGTGTAATGTCATAACAGTCCGGGCATAAATCATGGATCCGTTTCGCCGCTTCCGGTACAACGCCCTTCATGAGGAACTGATAACCCCGGGCGTCAAACCATTCGTGCATACGGGCAATGCCCTTGACGAAGTCGGCATCCTTTTTCGTAAAAGGCGGCAGCCAGAACTGCTTCTTGCCACGGCCGGAACGGATATAGAGGACATTGTCTTCTTCGGCCCACTGTATTTCGTAGGGGTACTGCCAGGCAAAGAGTGTCATAAACGTAGCATCTGCCTGTTCGTACCGCTTTTGGTGAAAATAATCATCCAGTATTGCTTTATCTTCCAATCGGAATTCCTTGAATTCGATAATAATAATCGCCCTCCCCCAAAATGAAGACAGCCGGTACTTTCCCTATATACTTACCTGCGGGATACGTACGGGTTATCTTTTATATAAAACCGCCAGGGAAAAAACTTTCCCTTTTCGGCATAATCAATATGAATACGCGGTGAACGCAGTATCGTCAGACGCGTTTTTCGTGCAGGCGCAGCAATATACAGCTCAGCACCGCAAAGATCGAGCATATTTTGCTCTTTCGTAATCGCCATGGCCTGGCACAGCTTGCCCGGGCCATTGGTCAGATTCACACTGGCCTTAGCGGCCTTTCGATTGGCCAGCATGGCCCTGACTCCCAGAACCGGTTCGACAGCCCTGATGAGTACGGCCTCGCCGCTGCCGGCCGGACCGGCTACGACGTTAACACAATAGTACATACCATAAATAAGATAGACATAGCTGCAGCCGCCAGCCCGGAACATGGGCTCCGTCCGTTTCGTACAGCCATGGAAGCTGTGTGCCCCGTCGTCAGGCTGCCGGCGGTACGTGCCGCCGTACGCCTCTGTCTCTACGATGCGGCCTGCATAGGTGGTGCCGGCAGTAACGTGGACCAGATACGAGCCTAACAGCTTCTTGGCCAGGCTGACAGCATGTACCTCATAGGCTTCGCGTGGCCATCTTTCACCAATCATGATTCCTTCCGGTAGCCTAAGGAATAGGAAATTTCATAGGCATACTGGCTCATGGTAAAGAGCATTTTTTGCCGGATAGAGTCGTAAAAACGCATACTCGGACCGGCAATGGTCAGGGACGCCACGACCTGTTCTTCAAAGTTAAAAATAGGTACGGACAGGGCAAAAAGGCCATGTTCGCTTTCGTCCTGCGTAATGGCATAGCCATTATGCCTGATCGTGGCAAATTCACTTTCTGACAGGTTCCCATATTGGACGATAATCCGCTTGCGTTCTGCCTTATTAGCCCAGGCCAGCAATACCTTGCCGGCAGCACCTTTATATATAGGCAGGGATTCGCCCATGGGAATCACGCGGCGCAAGGAATGGGTGCTTTCTACATGATCCAGACAGATACGGTTATCTCCTTCAGCTACATAAATACTGGCCGTTTCATTAAAGATTTGCTGGAGACGGCGCAAGTAGGGCTTAGCCAGGGTAACGACATTTTCCGTCCAATGGGACGAATAGCCCAAAGCCAGCGCTTTAGGACCCAGGCGGTATTGCTTGGAGGCCTCATTGCGGGTCAGATACTGCCGCCGTTCCAGCGTGTTGACGATGCGGAACGCCGTAGACGTATTGAGATCTGTCTTCTCCGCAATTTCTTTCAGCGTCAGGCCTGTATTGCATTCGACGAAAATATCCAGCACATCCAGACTTTTTTCCAAAGACTTGAGCAGGCTGTTTTCCCTGCCCTTTTTCCCTGTATCTTCTGTTCTCACGAAATACCCTCCTTCCTATGGCTACGAATTTACTTTCATGCCAATTTCCAGAGAATCCGGCGGATCTACGACGACCTTATCGCCTTCATTGAGGCCGTTCAAAATGACGACCTGCCCCGCTTCTTCATCGCCAGTCAGGACAGAACGGGCGTCTGCCAGGCCCTGATCATTGACGATGTAGACAAAGTCACCACTGTCCTTCGTGCGGATGGCTGTCTTAGGTACCGTGATCTGCGAAACCTCCTGTGGTGTAGAAAGGCGGACATGATAAAATTCTCCCGGCATAAACAGGTTTTTATCGTTGTTAAAGGTAATCTTAGCCATATACGAATTGGTCGCCGGATCCTTTACGTCAGCCAGGTACGTCAGCTCACCGGCTTCCGATTCACCGGACGGCGCAATAATGGATACCTTGATTGTACCACTGTTCTTGGAACTTTTCAGGGCTTCTATATAATCTTCCGGTACGGCAAAGGTAGCGACGAGCGGAGTCATCTGCTGAATCGTAGCCAGGACGTTGCCTGCTACAGCGACGGACGGGTTGTCGGCTACGGCCGTTACGCGGCCATCAATAGGTGAATAAATCGTAGCATTGCTCAGCATTTCCCGGGCTGTCTGTACAGCCTGCTGGAGCTGGGCAATCTTTTCCGTATCGACAGCCGGAGCTGCCGCTTGTGCCGGCGCAGCAGGCGCTGCCGTGCGGGCCATCATCTGGTTATATTCCACCTTGGAAATAGCCCCCATATTGTACCAAACATCCAGCTTTGCACGCTGGGCACTATCACCGCCGCCACTGCTGGCCGGAGCCGTATACGCCGGCGCTGCCGCCGCGGCCGAAGAGGCTGCTACTAATTGGGCTTCTGCATCGCTGACGCTCTGCTGGTACGGCGTGGAATCCACCTGCACGACGGCTTGGCCAGCCTTTACTTCCTGGCCTACCGTAAGAAGCGTAGAAACCAGCTTACCCGATAACTTCGGCACGATATTTGTCATATGCAGGGCCGTAATATTCGCATCCAGTGTCAGGGCTACAGGATGATTGGACTTCGTCACGCTTTGGGTCTTCGTAGAAACACTGTTACCGCAGCCTGCAAGCAGACTCATGGCAAAGACAGCAGTACAGACCAAAGCGGCCCATTTCTTTACGTTCACAACTATTACCTTCTTTCGGAATAAAAGAATCTGCACTTTTATTCCTATATATCACGCCATAGGGAGCAGGACAGCCGGCTCCTCAAAAAAATGTGTAAAACAAGGTCAATACGGCAACGGCAGGCAAGCCAAAAATCCCGATCAACAGGCCCGTGACGAGCGTAATCGGTACAGGTGACAAGCCCAGCAGATAGCCGAAATGATTGATCCCGTAGAGGACAATCAGGCCGACGATCACGTTGCCAAGGAGACGCCGCAAGGGCGCTAAAATCAGTTTATGAAGCAGCACCAGTATGATAATACCAATGCCCACACCATATAGGTCCAAAAGGCACCTCACATTTCCTGCCGGTTGGCCACAGCACCTGCCAAGGTAGCTTCATCGGCATATTCAATATCACCGCCCATAGGCAGGCCACGGGCAATACGGGTCACGCGGATACCGGCTGTTTTCAGCAGTCTGGCCAGATAGAGAGCCGTCGCTTCGCCTTCCACATCGGGATCCGTTGCCAGGATGACTTCCTGTACCTCTGTATTTTGCAGCCGCTGCAGTAACTCTTTAATGCGCAGGTCATCGACGCCTACGCCATCTAACGGCGATAAGGCACCGTGCAGGACATGATAGAGGCCATGGTAATCGCCACTGCGTTCAATAGCCAGTACATCCTGCGGCGTTTCTACGACACAAATGGTCGTATGATCACGGCGGGAGTCGCTGCAAATCGGGCAAGGGTCCTGGGCCGATAAATTAAAACAAATGGAACAAAAATGCATTTGTTCTTTTGCCTCACGGATAGCCGTAATAAAGGCATCTACCTTATCCTGCGGCTGCTGCACTATATGGTACGCCAGCTTTCTTGCCGTCTTGATGCCTATGCCCGGCAAACGGCGGAACTGTTCCGTCAGGCGATCGAGTGGCGTATCCATTAGAACATGCCCGGCAGCTTCATGCCGCCTGTAATCTTGCTCATTTCAGCAGCCATCATGTCGTCTACTTTCTTGTTGGCTTCATTGACGCCGGCTACAATGAGGTCTTCGAGCATTTCCGTATCTTCCGGATCGATGACATTTTTATCGTTGATTTTGACGCTTTCTACATTCTTTTCGCCATTCATGATAATCGTCAGGGCACCGCCGCCGACGGTCACTTCTACCGTACGCTGTTTTAATTCATCCTGCAGCTTCTTCATATCCTTCTGCATTTTCTGTACTTTCTTCATCATACCTTGCATATTTCCACCAAACATTTTCTTGTCCTCCTGTTTTCTATTTGTTTTCTACATATATATGACAGTCTCCCAGTGTTTTCAGCAATGGTTCCAGAACTTCTCGTTCCTGCTCCGGAATATCCTGCAGCGTAACAGCCTGTAAGGACTCAGCCTCTTCTTCAGGAGCTGCTGCGTTCACTGCCGGCGCCATAGGTTCAGCTATAGATGGCGCAGGAGAACTCATCAACGTGGTTTTAGTGTTTTTTTTTTCAAAGTCTGCCAGTGCAGGATCATTTTCCTGATACGCCTGCATATGGTAGCCCCGGCCAATTACCTGGGCCAAAGCCTGGTCGACAAACTTGTAATAGTCTTCCCGGTTGGCCCGCTTGACCATGAAGGCCGATTTGAGGGAAATGATGACCTCTGTCGCACCGATATAGACGACATGTCCCAGGCGGACACAGGAAAGAACCTGTAACTGCTTTTCTTTTTGTAAAATCTGGCAAACCTGTTTCCAGATAGCCATGTATTGGCCCGGCGGAACAGTCTGGCCGCCTGCTGCACTCCCGGCAGGCATAGCCTCCGGTGCGGGAGCCGTTTTGACCGGTTGTGTAACCTCGGTTGTTGCCGGCGGTGCTGCTGCCACGTCCTTTGGTGCTGCCTTGGGTTTTGCCGGTGCCTGCCGGTGCGGCGTCTCTGCCGGTGCGGCTACGAGGCCGGCATCATCAAAGGGGTCATAGAGAGGTTCCACAGGCTGGTAAAATTCATCCTCCGGCAGGGGAATTTCTTCCTGCTCCGTACCTGCCTTCGAAGCCTGCACGGGCAGGCCTTTTGCCAGTGCCTGTTCTAAGCGGGTTACGCGGTCGGTCAGAGCCTGCAGCACGGGCAGCATCTCGCTGCTGCCTGTAGCAGCCGCAGGGGAAACGACGGGTTCACTCGCCCTAAGCAGCCCCATTTCGACGGCCACCCGTGGAACAGGTGAATTCTTTGCCGTGACCAGGGCTTCCTGAAGAATTCCCAGGATATGAAATACCTGCTCTTTCGAAACGCTGTCGGCCTGTTTGGCCAGTTCGTCCCGCGAATCGGCATAGGCCGCCAGCGTATCGGACGCCGGTGCGGCCTGATACAGCATGAGGGCCCGTAAATGAGTCAGCAATTCGGTCAGGATAACGCGCGGTTCCTTGCCAAAACGTACGATATCATCGACAGATTTGACGATCACATCGCCTTTATTATGGAAAACGGCATCGGCCAGAGAAAAAATCCAATCCCGGCCTACGAGGCCCAGCAGGTTGCGGACAAGCGTTTCATCAATAGTCCCGTCAGCATTACTGACGCATTGATCAAGCATACTTAGGGCATCGCGCATACCGCCATCGGCCTGGACGGCCAAAATATGGGCCGCCCCTACTGTCAGGTCGATCTGTTCCTGTTTGGCTACATAGAGGAGCCGTTCGGCAATATCCTGGCTGGTAATACGCCGGAATTCGTAGCGCTGGCAACGGGAAAGAATCGTCATAGGTATCTTTTCCGGTTCTGTCGTCGCCAAAATAAAAATGACGTGGGCCGGCGGTTCTTCTAAGGTCTTTAAGAGAGCATTAAAGGCTTCTGTCGTCAGCATGTGTACTTCATCGATGATGTAGACTCTCTTTTTGCCTTCTGCCGGCATAAATTTAATCGTTTCCCGTAAGCTGCGTATGTCTTCAATACTACGGTTGGAAGCCGCATCAATTTCCACTACATCCAGTGATTCGCCGTTCATAATGTGCAAACAGGCTTCGCACTCGTTACAAGGATGGGAGGTCGGTCCGTGGACACAGTTCATGGCCCGGGCAAAAATCTTAGCCGTACTGGTTTTGCCAGTGCCACGCGGTCCGGAAAAGAGGTACGCATGGGCTACCTTATCCGTATCTATAGCTTTCTGCAAAGTCTTCGTAATGTGGCCCTGACCGACTACATCTTCAAAGGTCTTCGGCCGCCATTTACGATATAACGCAATATATGCCATGACTATCCCTTTCCAAACTATTAAAAAAAGCAGCTAACGGGCTAGCTGCTTTTACCAACTGAAAAGTACTCGTGTATGACAACCCGTCAGGTTGCCTCATGGCACATGAAAATGACTACTTATCGCTGCTTCCTTTCGGACCTGACGAGGTTCATAGGTTTCCATTGCATAAGTCCCAACGGATTGTCACGCACCAATACTTTTATTATGTTAGCTATGTAATTATAGCCCATAAATGGTAAAATAGCAAGCAATTTTACATTGTAAAATTGAAAACGATCTATACGTAATCCACATATGTCATTTAATGTGTAAAAAAACTGCTGCATGCACCAGGCATGCAACAGTTTTTTGATCTAAGCCGAAGCTTATTTATTCTGCCAAATATCAACACGACGGTTGTCAGCACGGCCAGCTGCTGTAGCGTTCGTAGCAACCGGATCGGTATCGCCCTTGTATTCCAGTTTCATCTGCGAAGCCGGTACGCCCTTGCTTTCAGCGTATGCAGCTACGTTGTCTACGCGGCGCTGAGACAAGCCTTCGTTGTATGCATTCGTGCCCTTGGAGTCTGTATTACCAACGAGTTTGAATGTATCTGTCGGGTTAGCTTTTGCTGTAGCAACGAAGTTTTCCAGTTTCTGCTGTTCCGACGGCAACGGCTGATCTTCATCAAAGCCGAAGTGGATGCTTTCGAAATAGTAGTCGTTTCTCGGAGCCGGAGCCGGTGTTTCAACAACCGGTGCGGGTTCCGGAGCTGGTGTGTATACAGGTTCCGGAGCCGGAGCTTCTTTGTGGCCGCCACCGAAACGATAGGATACGCCGGCAATGAAGCCTTTGTACGTGATGTTCGTGTCGTCATGTAATTTAACGCCATCGATAACGTCGCCGCCATCAGCCAGTTTCGTGTTCAAATACCGGTAGCCGGCACTGATATCCCAGTTATCGCCAATGGTGTAGCCAAGGCCTGCTTCCCAAAGAGCCGTGCTCTTCGTGCCGACAGCACCTTTTGCATAGAAATCGAGGTTTTTAGCCAGCGGTGCTTTAGCGATCAAGCCGATCTGGGCAACGTTGTTCGTATCGCTCCAGTTGGCACCGTCGAGATCGTTTTTAATGCGGTTCCAACCAGCGTATACAGCGAAGTTTTTGTTCAGGGAATATACGAGGTTGACTTCGTGTTCGTCACCATCGGTGCCGATACCGGCAGTTTCATTGCTGCCATCGGTTTTCAGACCGTAGTAGTTATACTGCAAAGCCAATCTGTTTGTGAATGCATAGCCGAGACCGCCCTGGAAATTCCATTTTGTATCGGTGCTTACGTCGCCACCGGTACCATAAATGTCGCCGCTGTCTACTTCAGCCTTCGGATTCCAGGCACCCAGGTCCAATTGCCACTGGCCCTGTTCAAACTGTGTCTGCGGTGTTGCAAAAGCAAATGATGAAACACATGCAGCTGCTGCTACTAAAGCGAATACTTTCTTTTTCATCATGATACCCCCACGCTTTCTGTTATAAATAAATTCATAAAAACTACACAATAACTTTATAAAAGGTTCGTTATTGTGGACCTTTATACGCAAAAAGTATAGCATATCATTGTTACAGAATTGTTACAGTTTAGTTACAAACAATCAATATTACAAAGTGTCAACTATCTATTCTGCTGTATTCTTTACATACATAAGTACCCGTTCTAAGACGGCCGGCAGCTTGACGGAAACACTTTCAATATTGACCCGTTCTGTCCGTTCGTGCAGATCACGGCCCCACGGTCCGAGGAGCAGGAAGGGAATCTGCATTTCTGCCATGGCATTGAAATCAAAGCCATAGGATTTGCCCCACAAGGGCAGGTTATGTTCTAAGAGAGATTCATCGAGATTGGGATCCACACAGCAATAGCTGCAGTCAGAAACGCCATTAAAATAGTGATCGTAACGGATATCCGTCACTTCTTTAATGGCCTGGCAGAGACCGGAGAATTTTTCGTCGTGAAGCATGTGGCTGTCGGCGGCTGGATAGTACGGCGGTGCAAAGGAAATAATCGTCAGGGGATCAGTCATGCCCGTAAAATCGAGGATTGCTTCGATCATGCGGATCGTTTCCTGGGCATACGTCGTTTCCCCTTCCTGGAGACGGATGAAGCTGTTATTTTTGACGTTTTCGTAGAACACGTCAAAGCCGGGATAGGCTGCGGCCCGGTTGAGCAATTCGGCGCTGCTGATGACTTCCATAGAAAGGCCGTCATCGACATGCTGCAAGGCTTCAGCTACAGCTTCTTGGGCTACATTGCGCAAAATATACATGACATCTTCCGGCGTCTTCGTATAGGTCATGAAATTGGCACAAGCGGCTACGCGCTGAGGCAGGGATACATCATAATGCTGCTTGCGGTCGCGCAAGTAAATCCACGCCGGCGGCGGCGTCATTTCTTCGCCGCAGCGGTCGGCCAGGGAAGCATCCCCTTCTGTCGCTGCAATAATCCGGGATACGATCCCCAAGGGATTGATGCCCTGACGGTAATTGCCTACGTGTACGGATTTTCCCTGTACGAGGACGACAGGCAATAATTTGCCGACAGACCCTGTAAAGGCGACGATTTTTCCGTTTTTCTTTTCGTTCGGTTCACTATTGATGAGAACGCGATAACTAAGGCCGTACGTATCGCGCAGTTCCTTTAACATCGGTACGGCTGTGCGCATACCGGAAGAGTACGATTCTTCATCAGGCAGGGAGACAAATAAAAGACCTACATCGCCACCACCCTGGGCGGCATATTCTTCAAATACGGCGAGCTGCGCTGCGGCACCGCCCTTCATATCACAGGCACCACGGCCAACGAGCCATTCTCCGCTGGTCAGATCAGAAAGGACGACTTCGTCCTTTTCAAACTTGATCAATTCTGCCAAGAGCCGGTCCGGGGAGAATGCATCATCCCGCAAGATACCATAGGCCTCTGTATTGACGGCGTCATGATGATTCAGAAAAATGACCGTATCTTTCTTTTTGCCTGGAATAAAGCCGCAGACTACGGAGCGTCCGGCCGGATCATTCGTGACCCGGATCAGGCTGACCTGTACGCTGTCACCCATGGCCAGTAATTTTTTTTGCAGATATTTTTCCATATCCACTTCTTTTTCCGTATTGGTTTCACTATCAATGGCAATCATTTCCCGCAACAGTTCTAGTACTCGCTGGTTTCTTTCCATATCCCCAACCCCTTTTCAAATTATTTAAAAATCCATTTTTTACGTGATAAATAATTCCACACCGTAACAATCGCACTGGCCATGATTTTTGCCAGCATAGGCGGCAGGCCTAAAATAGACGGTGACGTAAAAATCCACATGAGAAGTAAGTTCCAGCCCAGACCGATGGCACTGACCAAAAATACGAGGGATACCTCTGCGCCCCGGTCATAGCGGCTGCCGCTGTCGAAAACAAAGACATTGCACAAGAGATAGTGGTACAACGTAGAAACGGCAAAGGCCATAGTCGTCGCAGCCAGAACATTTTGCGTTTGCAGTGAAAATACACTGTACGCCGTAAGGCAGCTAAAAAAGAGATAAAACAATCCCCATTCCAACAAAGCCGCGCTGCCACCGACCAAAAGGTACATGAAGATTTTCATATATTCATTATTGGTATAGTCAAAGCCAAATATTTGCTTTTTTTTCATTACTGATGTATATCCTTTGTATTTTCCCCCATCACAGGCGATGAAGAGATGATATTTCTTTAATTATACGTCATCTATGGGCGCTATACAATCCAAAGATAGTCAGACAGTCTGGCAAATTTCTGCCGATACGGCCATAAATCGTGAGATTTATCATAGCATTGATGAATATCTTATGGTAAACTAAAACTGATTTATATCAAAAATCAAACATTAACAAAGGGAGCAATCTCATGGAATATACAAAATGTATCAATTACCTGCTGACGGTAGCACAGCACGAGGTATTTCTCATATTTTCGGAAAACCTGTCCCAGTTTGGCATTACGCCGGGACAGTATGGCGTATTGGCCTGCCTTTGGCAGGAAGAATCGTTGACGCCAAAGGAAATCGCGACGATTTTACGCGTCGAGAATTCTACCATTTCCGGCGTCCTCGACAGGATGGAAAAACGGGGCCTTATCGACCGCGTACTCAATCCTACTAACCGCCGCAGCATCAGTGTCAAAGCGACAAAGGAAGGCCTGTCCCTCAAGGAACCGGTACAAGCCCTGATCGATCAGCTGAATGATCAGGTTTTAAGCATCTTTTCACCGCAAGAAAAGGACGAGCTCATAGGCCTTCTCAATCGTATGTGTGACCAAAAAGGCTGACTATCGTATGGCTCCGGCCCTGTACAATCGTGTACAGGGCCGGTTTTCTTTTCTCTACGTTGCAGCTATAGCATGCATTCTCTCTGCCTATACCCATTTTCGCAGATCATTGACGTATCCTCCTGAACATGATATTCTTTGTTTAAGAAATAGTTCTTAATACGAATTATTTTAATTAAAAATAATAATAGATTTTTCCCTATATAGCAGGAGGTGTTTTTATGAATTTCTCGTTAACAACAGAACAACAACAGCTTGTCGATCAGGTACGTAAATTTACGGCAGCTCACTTGGCACCGGGTGTTGCCGAACGGGATGAAAAACAAGAATTTCCCTTGGACGCATTTAAAGAATTCGGGAAAATGGGCATGTTCGGTCTTTGCTATCCCACTGAATTCGGCGGGTCCGGTATGGGCTATTTACCGTATATCCTGGCTGTAGAAGAAGTATCAAAGGTAGACGCCGCTTTTGGTATCGCCTATTCTGTCAATACCTCTTTATATGGTGGCAGCGTCATGTATTCCCAAGCTACGGCAGAACAAAAGAAACGCTTTCTCGCTCCCATTGCCAGCGGCCAGGCTATTGGTTCCTTCGGCCTGACAGAACCTTCTGCCGGCTCGGACGCAGCGGGCCAAAAAATGCTGGCAACCAAGGATGGAGACAGCTACATCCTGAACGGTACCAAAATTTTTAATACCAATGGCCCCATTGCTGACTACACGGTGATCTATGCTCTGACAGATCCTTCTATCGGTACAAAAAGTATGTGTGCCTTCGTCGTGGAAAAAGGAATGGAAGGATTTTATGTAGGGCCTAAAGCCCATAAAATGGGGATCCGTTCTGCCCAGGTAGCGGAGATGGTATTGAATAATGTCCGCGTGTCACCGGAGCACATGATTGCTAAACCGGGAGAAGGCTTTAAGTTAGCCATGGTCACCTTGGACGGCGGCCGCATTGGCGTAGCGGCCCAGGCCCTGGGTATTGCCGAAGGTGCCTTTGCCATCGCCGCGGACTACCTGCAAAAACGGGAACAGTTCGGTAAACCTTTGGTTAAACAGCAGTATTTGGCCTTCAAAATGGCCGAGCTATATGCCGATCTGGAAAAGGCAAGACTGGTCCTCTATAAAGCAGCTACCTTAAAAGAAGAAGGAAAACCTTTTACAACAGCAGCAGCCATTGCCAAATTGACCTGTTCCGATACAGCTATGAAAATAACGACGGAATGTGTACAAATGCTGGGCGGTAACGGTTATATGCAAGAATACCACGTAGAACGCATGATGCGCGATGCCAAAATCACACAAATTTACGAAGGGACCAATGAAATTCAAAAACTGGTCATTTCCAGTAATCTCTTTGCCCATAAAAAATAAACGCTCTCTATACATAAAAAGTTCCACGTATGAACTGTTTCATGCGTGGAACTTTTTTGATTCTTATTTCATTTTTGCGGCTACATCAGCGGTAATATCCTGATACTGGCCGATCAGGACGCTGCCTTTCAGAACGACATTGTCCAAACCTTTTTCCTTGCGGACGGCGTCAGCCTTAGCGAGGATATCTTTTTCGATGGGCAGGAATAAATCGAGGCGCTGCTTGTTCAGCTGATCAGCGTATTTCTTAGCAACGTCCTGCTGCTGTTTCTGATCCGTTATCTTATCCTTCTTAATTTCGTTCTGGAAGCCTTCCTGGGCTTTTGTTACATCTGTCTTCCAGGAAGCCATGGCTTTCGTGAAGCCCGGATGCTGTTGGATCAGTTGAGGCATATCGAGCGTACCTACCGGTGCGGCCAAGGCACCACCTAAAGCGGTTGCTGCCAGCATAACCGACATCATTAACGTGCCTATTTTTTTCTTCATCTGCATCGTAATCAATCCTCCTTTATTAGTAAACATTATATAACAAAACAGGTTTATTTTTCAACCCCTGTGAGAGCCAGGCATTCTTCATGGACTTGGTCTTCGCAGGAGCGCATAGCTAAAATCGTCTTTTCAAAGAGCTCATTTAAATCCCAGCCCAGTACAGCGGCGCCCTTTTCGATGACGTCACGGGAACAGCCGGCAGCAAAGCGTTTATCCTTAAATTTCTTTTTCAGGCTCTTTACTTCCATATCCTTCGTGCTCTTAGAAGGACGCATCTGAGCAGCAGCCCAAATCAGGCCGGTCAGTTCATCTGCTGCATAGAGGACCTTTTCCATCTGGTGTTCCGGCGCTACGTCGACACAGATGCCATAGCCATGACAGACGACGGCGTGGATAAATTCATCAGAAGCATTGATTTCCTTTAAGAGCTCCGGTGCCTTTTTGCAGTGCTGCTCCGGATATTTTTCAAAATCTACGTCATGCAATAAGCCGACGAGACCCCAAAAATCAGCTTCGTCGCCATAGCCCATTTCCTGGGCATACCAGCGCATGACACCTTCTACAGTCAGGCCATGCATGATATGAAACGGTTCTCCATTATATTTACGTAATAAAGCTAATGCATCATTTCTTTCCATTGTTCTCTACCCCCTGCATGAAATATAAATGGTTACGTGGATATAACCAGTATTATATCATAGATTCTTTAGGAATAGTAAAATTAGAATTGTATTCTATATCATTTCATCAAGGCGGTTCATGCGGCTGTCTTCTACGACCTGAAGAAAAGAGCGCCTATGGATGGGATTATCCCGGAAGCCAAAGAGATGACTGGGGCAGGTGCAATCGGTACAGCCAAAGCCGTCTATACGCCAGTCTGCCACAGTACCTACGGCCTGGGCCAGGCTGTGCTCCAAATCGGCTGCCGTACGGATCGGAATGGCCGCTACGACAGCTGCAGCCTGGCGCAGGTAATCAATGTGCCAGTGCAGGTGCTTACGCTTGCGCTGGTGCCGGGCCAGACGGGCAGCCAGGTTCTTCTTGGCCGAACCGACATAGACGTAATAGCCTTTAGGAAAATGCATGCTGCCCTTGGCACCGATAACGATATCGCAGGCTTCTGCCAGGGAGAGAACGAAAAGATAGTCGCCACGATCTTTGTTTTCTTCTTTTAACACCGCTTCAGGATAGGTCAAAAGACCGGCCGGCTGCGGCTTAGTAAAGGAAGCATCCCAGCCGACGGCCAAGGCCTTCCAGTCCAAAAATGGCGCCGCCTCGGCAAAGGCTGCCGCAAAGGCCGGATCCGTGTGATAATCCGGTAAGAACCAACGGGCCCGGTTCCAATGGACGAGAAAGAGAATGCCCGTATGGCAGCCCTTTTGGGCCATCGCTGCCAGTTCGAGGACGTGCTTTCTGCCCCGCTCCGTTACGGCATCGGGAAACATAGCTCCTTCTTTGCTAAAGAGGGTGCACGACTTCACTTCGACGAAAAAGAGCTCTTCGCCGCGGCTGAGGAGAAGGTCAAAGCGGCTGTCGCCGACAGTCACCTCCCGCCGCAGGAGATCCCAGTCCTCCCAGCCCGGCACGAGATGCTGTGACACCAGCCAGGCTGCGGCATCATTATTGTACTGCGTATCGAGGAGAATGGGCACACCATCCCGTTCGATACCGACAATATCGTAGGGCGTCTTGCGGGCGCTATTCGCAGCCGGCCGCAAATACACCGGTACCTTGGGAAATAACAGCTCCCACATGCGCCCGGGATTGGGCATATGGCAGGTCACACACTGCCCAGCCAGTTCTACATGGGCAATAAAGCGATTCGGGCGATCGACAAAATATCCTTTTTGTAACGGCGGCATAGCTTTCATAGGCTTTTCTTCCTCTCTAGTTCCGATATCCCCAGTATACCACAAAGGACTGCAACCGTTGGTCACAGTCCTTGCACAATTTTGTGGATATGTTTTACCAGAGCTGGCGCTGCGTTTCATTCAAGACATAGCGCAAGCCATCACGGCTTGTGTTGAGGATAAGCTTTTCCGGGAAGTTACACCGCGTCAGCATGGCTTCAGCTGTGGCAAAATCGCCGACAGCCGAAAAAATGTGGGCATCACTGCCGACGATAACCGGCACACCATAGTCCTGGCAGAGGGCCAGAAAGATAGGAATGTTTTTATCAGCATTGCGCCGGCCCGTCCGGGGCGACGTAGAGCTGCTGTTCACTTCCAGGGCTACCTTGGCTTTCGCAGCGGCCTGAACCAAGCGGGGGTAATCCAGTGGATAACGGTCGTCATCAGGATGACCAATGATCTTTACGAAGGGATTTTGCATGGCGCCGATGAGGGCGTCTGTATTTTCAGCCCGCGTGCCCGCATCAATACAGGGTACGTGCAGGCTGGCAATGACATAGTCCATCTTTTTCAGGGTTGCGTCGTCCATATCGAGGTGCCCGTCATAATCGCTGATATTGGCTTCCATACCGGTAAAGATGCGGACGCCAAACAGTTCATCTGGTACGGCCTTATAATTGCCAAAGAAGATGGGGTCCGGTGCGCCCGGCATAGAGCTGCTGTGATCCGATGTGCCCATAGCCCATAGGCCCCGGTCCCTCGCCGCTTCGATATTTTCCTTCAACGTACTGAAGGCATGGCCGCTGACCAGGGTATGCGTATGCAGGTCAAACAATAATTTTTTCATCGGCCTGCCCCTTCCTGATCCTTAAGAATCATGCGGACCTCTTCCCCCGGCTGGAACATGGCTTCACAACCGGTATACACGGTGAACCAGCCGTTGGCACAACGCAGGGAATACTGGATTTCCCGGCCGTTATACTGGCGGTTTGTAACCGTCGCAGCCAGACCCTGACCGGTACGGCTCAGGCGGAACTGTTCCGGCCGTACGGGATAAATCCCTTTTTCTTTAAAGACCGGCGCAATGGCCTGATCTTCATAGACCAAGGTGGAACCGGCCACATGAAACTGATGGTCACGCCACTTGCCCTGCACCATGTTGCATTTGCTGACAAAGGAGGCGACGAATTCCGTCCGCGGCGAGGCATAAATTTCCTGTGGCGTACCGATTTGTTCAATAGCACCATTTTTCATCACGATAATCCGGTCGGCCATAGCCAGGGCTTCGCTCTGATCGTGGGTAACGTAAATGATGGTCGCCCCGGTCTGGCTATGAATGTCCTGAATTTCCCGGCGCATACTGATCTTTAATTCCGCATCTAAGGCGCTCAAAGGTTCATCCATGAGCAGGATAGACGGCTTGCCTACGATGGCCCGGGCCAGGGCTACGCGCTGGCGCTGGCCGCCGGATAATTCACCGGGCAGACGCTTGGCATAGGGCAGGAGGCCCATATTGGCAATAGCCTGTTCGACGGCTCTTCTCTTTTCTTCTGCCGACAAGTGCTTTTGCCGTTTGCTTTCCATAGGAAAGCGGACATGCTCTTCTACGGTCATGTGCGGCCAAAGGGCGAAGGACTGAAACACCATGCCCAGATCACGTGCTTCTACAGGCACCATAGTGTGCCCATCTGAATAGATTGTTTCATCCAGGCGGATCGTCCCTTCGGTCGGCTTAATAAAGCCGCCAATGGCCCGCAAAAGCGTCGTCTTACCGCAGCCGGAAGGCCCCAGAATAGCAATGAATTCGCCTTTTTTGATTTCTAAGGTAATATCACGAAGGGCCGGCGTCTGTCCGAACTGCTGACTTACGTGTTCCAGATACAAACTCATGTTCCTTTTTCTCCTTTCGTTCAGAGGCTTTAAAGTGAACCAGGCTGTAACCAGCCAGGATCAGGATGACAATGACCGTCGACATAGCTGCCGAAAGACTATAATCACCGGCCTGCTGGAAATTAAAGATCGTCAGGCCAATGGTCTTCGTACCGGCACTGGCCAGCATGGAAGACAAGGTTAATTCCGTCAGGGCGGAAACAAAGATCAGGAAGGCACTGGAGAGGACCGGCCGGGTCAAGAGGGGAATCATGACCGTCCGCCACAACGTCCACTTGCTGCGGCCGGAAACGCGGACGGCTTCTTCCAGTTCCGGGTTGACCGAGAGGAGTGCCGTCGTACTGCCCTTGATCTGTAAGATCAGGTAGCGCGTAATGTAGGCAATAATGAGGATATTGATCGTACCGTAAATGCCCGGCTTTACACCTGGCAAGGGTTCTGTCCAATGGAAAATCATAGCCAGGGCCAGGACGATACCCGGAATGGCATAGGTCAGGGACGCACACTTTTCAGCCAGGGCTACGGCCCGGCTGTTACGGCGTACTTTCAAATAGGCCATGGCTGTGCCCACGAGGATACAGATCACACAGGTGATCACGGCCAGGAGAATACTGTTGCGAATGGCCGAAAGGACGCCTGTATTGGTAAAGACAAAGGAAAAATGCTGCAGCGACAGATTGGCACGGGTCATGGCCAGGCCATAATTTTTTAAGAAGGCACTGGAAATCATAGCCGCCAAGGGGACTAAATTAATCAGGCCCCACAGGAGGAACAAGCCCCATTCCAGCAGACGGCGCCGCCCCTTTTGCAAGTAAATACGTACAGCATAATCATCCTTAATACTTTCCATCGCGCCGCCCTTGCGGATGACCAGCGCTTCAATGAGGGTCCCCGTAATGGCAATGACCGACAGGATAACCGACAAAGACGCTGCCAGGGGGAACGAATCAGGGCCAAAGCTGATGGCCTTTTCATAGATATACGTACTGAGTACGGGAATACCGGAAGAAATACCCAAAAAAGCTGGTACAGAAAAGTTATCAATTGCTGAGAGAAAGGCCAGGAGGGAACCGCTCATAATGGCTGGCAGTGCTTCTTTTAAATCAATCTTCCACAGGGTCTGCCAAATGGTGAAGCCGCAGGCCCGGGAAGCCCATTCCATATCGAGAGGTATTTTACGCAGCATATGAACGACACTCAAATACACAATGGGTATGTTGCAAATACCAATGACCAAAAGAATACCGCCCGTCGTGTACATATCGATGGCAGCCAGGCCGTGACTTTCCAGGAACTGGTTAACCAGTCCCCGTTTTGTCAAAAGGCCGCTCCACGAAAGCGTAATAATGTACGAGGGAATGATGAACGGCATGAGTACCATCATTTCCATGAGCCGCTTATGCCGTAAATTGGTATAGGCTACAGCCAGAGCCATGAGTACGCCGACGACAGCAGCGATTACGGTCGAGCCCAGGGCGATGATCACCGTATTGACGATGGCCTCGAGAGTCCGCGCATCCTGCAACAGGATGTAATAATTCTGCAGGCTGTAGCCATCGGGGCCTTTGAGGCTCATGACCAGCAAGCGGATAATAGGGGCTACGAAGATCATAAAGATCGCGGCATAAAAGAGGCTGGTTTTGCTTTTTTGCCACCCCTTGCGCAGTATGTCCATCCTTTCCTTCCTTTCTTAGTTACTGAAAAATACTAGTGAATTTGCTCTTATCTGCTTCTCGGTTTTTAAAGAGTTCGGCAATATTGACATCCATTACTTTAATATCAGCAATGCTCTTCAAGCCGGCCGGCGCTTCTACGCCTTCTTTAATCGGTGTATAACCAATGCTGGCTGCCAGTCTCTGGCCGTCTGCCGAAAGGACATAATCGATGAAGGCCTGGGCAGCTTTCTTATTCTTTGCACCCTTGACGAGGCCAATCGGTTCGGTAATAACCGGGGAGCCTTCAGCCGGATAGACGAATTCTACCGGTGCGCCCTCTTTCTTCGAACGGTTTGCCATGTAGTCGACGATGATCCCGCAGGCTTTTTCTCCGGCCACAACGGCTTTCTGAATAGCACCATTGCCCTTATCTACTTTGACATCGTTCTGTTTCAAGGCCTGGAAATAATCCCAGCCCAAGGAAGGAATACGGGTCATGACGCCTACATTATAGGCAGCTGCACCGGAATAAAGCGGACTGGGCATAATCAATTCCCCTTTATAGGCCGGTTTCGTAAGGTCGGCAAAGCTCGTCGGAATTTCTTTGGTCCGCGTCGTATTGTACATGATCCCTGTCGTAATGACTTTCGTACCCGTATACATATGATCTTTATCGATAAAGGTAGCAGGAATACCTTGCAGCTCCGGCGATTCATAGGCTTCGAGTAAATCCTTTTGTTTCAGGTTTTCAAAGGTGACACTGTCCGCTACCAAGAGGACATCGGCCTGTACGGCGCCAGCCTGTTTTTCTGCCAGTACTTTACTGATGACTTCTTCTGTACCGGAGCGGAACACATCGACTTTTACTTCCGGATGCTGCTTGTGGAAGCCGTCAACGAGCTTCTGCGCATCTGCTTCAGGCTGTGACGTGTACAGGACGAGAGACCCTGTATTTTCATTTTTACTCGTTTCCGAGCCGGTTCCGGAACAGCCTGCCAGCCCCATCATGGTAACACCCATCATTACCGCTACTATGACTTTCTTTTTCCAGCTTTTCATCGAAAGAATCCTCCTTAGAATGTAAGAATGCAAGATTTTTTTTGTATATAGTACACTCCCGGCTGTCGTCATAGCCTTCTATGACGAAGGGGAGATTTCTTTTCTGCAGCCACGGCCAAAAAGCGCTCAAGTCGTAATCTCCTTCCCCTAAGGGCGTATGATATACGGCACCGCGGCGGTTGCTGATATGGATTTTGGAAACACCGGGCATGAAGGTCAATAGCTGCCGCGCTTCGGACAGGCTGTCACAGTGGGCAATATCAACGGTATAGGAAAATTTCGGAAAGAGTTCTCCTGTTACTGTTTGCATAGCCGCAGCTGTCGTAACGAATTCTTTCTTGATTTTCTCCATGATTTCCAGTGATACAGCCAGCGACATAGAAGCGGCAGCCTCACTGATTTCTTCCAGTGAGTGGTGCAGGATCTGACAGCTCCTGTCCGTGATGCCGGCCAAGGTCAGATGCCCCGGGTGAACGGTCACCTCTTCTGCACCAATGGCTTTTGCCAGCTGCAATGACGCGATGACCTGCCCTACCGAAGCCTGGCGGATACTTTCATTAATCGAAGCCAGATTCAGATCCCAGCTGCAGCTGTGCACGAGGGTGCGCAAGCCGTAGGCCTCAGCCAATGTTTTATACTCTTCTATATCATAATTTTGGTAAAAAAATTGCTGGGCCCACATTTCCAGGCCGGTCAGACCATCCGTCTTTATTTGTCTTGTCATATCCTGCAAGGATGTCTGCCAAAACAATGTAGACGCTACAAACATGTCCTTCATGGGATGCCTCCTTTTCCTTGCTACGCTATTATACCCATGTCTTTGTAAAGGCCTTACAGAGTTTCAGTAAAGAATGAATAAAATTATTTCACTACAAAAATATTGAAATAATTATTGCATTTTTGTAACGATATCCTGTACAATAGACGGGAAAGTAAGGTATATCATGGCAAGGAGGATATGTATGCTACAAGAATTGTACGAACAGCACAAGGATCTCTTTTCCCGGTCAGACCATAAAATCATGGAATACCTGTTGCGCAATAAGGATCAGCTTCCCTATTTGACCGTCCGTGATCTCGTGCATACGCTGCAGATCAGTCCGGCTACGGTGTCTCGTTTTTGGGGAAAAATTGACGTCCGCAATTTAAACGATTTAAAGCAGCGGCTCCATGATTTGGAACAGGCAACACCGTCTTCCCGCATGGCCTCGGCAGTAAAACAAATCCAGTGTACAGGCATTTCTGAAGAAGATGTCCTGGAACGGCAAAAGCAGGGTATCAAACGGACCTGGGAACACTTAGAGCCACAGAAATTGGAAAAAGCAGCGCGTCTCATGCAACAAGCCCGTCGGATTTACGTTCTCGCGCCGGATGCATCGCTGGGATTATTTTATATTTTGCAATACAGGCTGCGCCGCCTGGGTTTGGAAATGATTCTTATCAAAACAGTTTCAGAGCTGTATGAATATCTTGTCTCCCTCACAGCCCGGGACGTCCTGTTGATTTTCAGCTATTCCCACATTATCAATGAAGTCAAGGTATTGCTGCGTCACTGCCGAAGCATTTCCTGCCCGGCCTTGGTCTTTACAGATCTCCTCTTATTCACCGAAGAAGACAAAGCCGATTTTGTCTTCTATACCTATCGCGGTGAGCCCAATGAATACCATTCCATGACGATTCCCATGCTGCTCCTGGATATTCTCATTCTCTGCCTGACCAGTATGGACACTGACAGCGTTTCTAACAGCCGCTATTTGGAAGAATTGCGAAAGACCTACGAAACCTTCATTAAGAGATAAAAAATAACGACCTGGTTAAAACCAGATCGTTATTTTTATACAATGTTATTTTCTCCCTGCCGCCAGCTGTGGTTCCGTTACGGTCTTTTGTAAAACCATGTCGGTTTTGGGAATTTCCTTAAAGAAGAGACGAATCAGGAAAAAGGCCAGGATAAAAGCCAAGATATCTGATAGAGACTGGCACCACACCAGACCGGCCAGACCAAAGAAATACGGCAGCAGGAGGAGTGCCGGAATGAGAAAAATACCGCTCCGGCCGGCAGCGACTACCATGGCGCCTAAGGTATGACGCGTCGTTTGAAGCGTCATATTGGTAATGACGACCAGGGCTGTAAAAGGAAAGGTCACACATTGACAGCGCAAGGCCCAGATACCAATGGAAATAACCGCCGGATCATCGCGGAAAAGGGCAATAATGGAGCTGGCAAAGAGAAAGGCAACGACGGAAACGACGCAGGCAAAGGTCGTGCCAAAGGTCACGGCAAAGGAAAAGCCCTGGCGCAGGCGGGAAAATTTTCGGGCGCCATAGCTAAAGCCGCACACAGGCTGAAAGCCCTGGCCAAAGCCGATGATGACGGCGGCGGCGAAAAAACTCAGTCTGGTCACAATGGACATAGCGGCAATGGCCGCATCACCGTAGGCACCGGCAGCTACATTGAGACAAATCGTAGCCACGCTCGTCGTACCCTGGCGGGTCAGGGACGGCGCACCGCCGGCAACGATTTCCTTAAAGACCGGCCACGACGGATGTACATCACGCAGACGGAAGGGAATGTTGCCACCCCGGCGGGTCATACAGAAGAGAATACAAAAGCTCACGATCTGACTGAGTACCGTCGCATAAGCGGCGCCGGCCACCCCCTGATGAAAATAAAAGATAAAAAGCGGGTCGAGAAGAACGTTGAGAAAGCCACCGGCCATAATCCCGATCATGCCTAAGGACGAACTGCCCTGAAAGCGGAGGTGGTTGTTCATCAACAGAGAGCACATCATGACAGGTGCCCCCCAAAGAATGACACTTAAATATTGAATAGCATAGGGTAAAATGGTCGGTGTCGAGCCTGTAAGCACGGCAATATCAGAAACAAAAAAATTACCGCCTAAGGCAACAACGAGGCCACAGCAAAAGGCATAAAAGAAACTCGTCGAAATCATGCCATGGGCCGCGTCCCGCTTTCCTGCACCGAGCAGGCGGGACACGGCATTACCTGAGCCCATGCCGAAGAAAAAGGCCAGGGCCTGCATGATGGCCATGCTGGCAAAGGTAACACCTACAGCAGCCGTCGCTGCCGTATCGATTTTACTGACAAAAAATGTATCAGCCATATTATAAAAGCTCGTACAGAGCATACTGATAATGGAGGGAATTGCCAGGGACGTAATAAGATGCCGTACAGGCAACTCCAGCATATGTTTAATTTTTTTCTTTTCTTTTTCTTCTTGTGTAGATATATCCGTAATGCCACCACCTTAGTCAGATACTGTGCCAGAGGGCCTGACGTTCTAAAAGCGTATTTATTATACTCGCTTTTTTCGAAAAAGGAACGTATTTTTCTGATAAAAAAAGACTGCGCTCCCATGAAAATCGTCATAAGGGCACAGTCTTTAATTTGTCTGGATTATGTGATTTTATCTGTCAGTCTTCCAGCCATTCACCTGTAAAGGTAACAGCAGCCGGACCGGTCATGAAAACGTGGCCGGTTTTTTCGTCGTATTCGATATGCAGTGTACCTAAATACAGCTGTACATCGACACTGCGGCCTGTAAAGCCATTGAGGAAGGAGCCAACAGCGCAGGCGCAGGAGCCGGTACCGCAGGCAAGGGTTGCACCGGCACCGCGTTCCCACGTATGGACTTTGATCGTATGATCATCAATGACCTGAACAAAGTTCATATTGGTTTTGCGCGGGAAGGCCTTGTACGTTTCAAATTTATGTCCTAATTCCGGCAGATTGATGTCATCTACATTGTTAACATAGGTCATCGTATGGGGTACACCCATGAGGAGGCTTGTAATCTTGTAGGTTTTGCCGTCGATTTCGATCGGTTCATCTACGACGGGACCAGCCGGACCTTCCATAGGAATCTGGGCCCGTTCTGTAAAAGGCGTGCCCATGTCGATGGTAACCAGGCTGACCTTGCCGTCGTCCCCTACGGTTACCTTCGGTTTCATAATGCCCGCCAGGGTTTCTACGGCAAATTCCTCTTTCGTAATGATGCCATGGTCGTAGACATATTTGGCAAAGCAACGAATCCCATTGCCGCACATTTCCGCTTCACTGCCATCGGCGTTTATAATACGCATACGCACATCGGCCTTGTCACTGGGCACGATGACGATAATGCCGTCGGCGCCGACACCCGTATGGGGTGCACATAATTTGACAGCCAGCTGGGAAAAATCTTTATCAGCACCATTCTTGTCTTCCAAAAATACAAAATCGTTGCCTAAGCCGTGCATTTTTACGAATTTCATGGGACGTATCTCCTTTTATATAAAAATTACACTATAGAATGTCTATGTCTTGATCCTCTTCATTATAGTATAACGGAAAATGGCAAATATATGAAAATAATGCTATACTTATTGCAAATCCTGCTATTTCTGGTAAAGGAGGAGCTTCAGTTGGCTACGAAAACAGGGTATTTAAAGGAAGAGTTCCGCCTCTTCCATCTTTCCGATCAGCGGCAGTGGACGTGCCCCTATCATTATCATGATTTCGATAAAATCACGTTGTTTCTGCAAGGCCAGGTCCATTATGATATGGCCGGCATATCCTATGCCCTACAGCCGTATGACATTGTCGTCATTCCTTCCGGCTGTATTCACCGGCCGGTCATTACGTCTGATGCGGTTTACGAACGGATCATTGCCTACTTATCGCCAGCCTTTCTCCAGGCCTATGCAGCCAAAGGCTGTTCACTGACACCGATTTTTTCCCAGCCTGGCGGTACGGTCTTGCGCCAATCCCTGGATACGGGCAGCCTGTACGGTACGTCGTGCCGCCTGCGCCAGGCCTGGACCTATGAGGGCGGACCGGGCAAACTGCTCCAGGAAGCCATCTTTTCAGAATTTCTCATTCACCTGGCCCTGGCGGTGCAAGAGAAAAAAATCGGCAGTGCCAGTGATGGCCGGCAAAATAAGAAAATCCAGCTCGTCCTGTCGTATATTGACAGCCACCTGACCCAAAAACTGACCATCCCGATCATCGCCCGCGATTGTTTTCTCAGTCCCGATTACCTCATGCACCTCTTTAAGAGCGAGACGGGCCTTTCCCTCGGCCATTACATTACGGCCAAACGACTGCAGAAAGCCCGCCGCCTCATTGCCGAGGGACGGGCTTTGACGGCAGTCTGCTATGACTGCGGCTTTACGAACTATTCTACCTTTTACCGGGCCTGGAAAAAGCAATATGATCTGTCTCCCAAGCGGGGCAGCGAGCTGGCCGATCTGGATTTCAGCGAATAATCAGCGGTTGCGGTTAAAGTTGATGAGGCAGCCTGCTTTGACGATTTCCTTTTCCGTATCGGTCATAGGCGAAATGAAAAGTTCTATTTCCTGCCATTCTTTGCCGACGATGTAGGCCTTGATGTGCTGCATATCCCCATCGAGGGCGGTTCGGATAGACGGAATAAAGATATAGTCGCCTACTTCAAAGGACGGCGTTTCTTTCATCTGGAACGGCAGCATGCCCCAGTTGATGACATTCGAGCGATAGCGTTTCGTCGCATATTCACTGCAAATATTGGCCAGACCGCCGAGGACGCGCTGGCAGCTGGCTGCCTGTTCACGGGCTGAGCCATCGCCGGGACGGGTGCAGTAGATCATACTGCCGATTTCCGTCGTCTTCATCGACGCCTGGGGGAAATGTGCCTGGATTTGTGCATAAATATCTTTCAAGGCGGCATCAGCCTGGGCCGGGCACTGGCCGGCTGTACGCGCTTCTTCCAGCGCCCGTACGGCCTTAGAGCGGCCTACATATTCGGGATCGCGGCGGGACAAGGTAAATTCTGCCAAGCCTAAGGGATTAGAGCGGAAGGAGCTCGTTTCACCGGAGGGAATGAGTTCATCTGTCGTCGTAACGGCGTCCATGATTTTCGAGCAGACCTTGAGGAGAATGTCGTCAGCCAGAGCTTCCATTTTCGGCCAGTCTTTGATGTTCGGGCCATAAATGAGGTCGGCTTCCGGTTCGGCCTTGCCGAAACCATTATACACGCGGACGGCATACGAGCTGTCATCATAGTCATAGGCCGGTACTTCATAATCATCGGCGTAGGCTTCAGCCGACGTGAGGACACCGCCATTGGCAGCAGTCGCCGCAATGGAGCGGGCATCCATGAGAGCTACAGCAGCAAACTGGTCCTGACCGGGCTTGCTGCCTTCACGGTTCGGGAAGTTACGCGTCGTATGACGGATGCTGAGCGTATTATTCGCCGGCGTATCCCCTGCACCAAAGCAGGGGCCGCAGAAGGCCGTCTTCACGACGGCTCCGGCTGCCATGAGGTCGGCTACAGCGCCTTTGCGGACCAGGTCCATATTGACAGGCTGGCTCGACGGATAGACGTCCAGTGTAAAGATATCGTTGCCGCAACTGGCATTTTTCAGGATATGGGCAGCTGCCATGACGTTGACATAGTTGCCGCCGGCACAACCGGCAATAACGCCCTGCTGGACGTGCAGCTTGCCGTCAATGACTTTATCCGTCAGGCTAAAGGGAATATCGCGGCTGCCAATGAGTTCCTGTGCCCGTTTTTCTGCATCCCGCAGAATGTCAGCGGCATTTTCGTTAAATGCATCGATTTCAAAAGCATTGCTCGGATGGAAGGGCAAGGCAATCATAGGTTTAATCGTCGACAAGTCGACAGTAACCATGCCATCATAGTAAGCAACGTCAGCAGGATTCAATTCTTTATAGTCTTCCGGGCGGCCGTGCTGGGTCAGGTAGGCTTTCGTATCGTCATCGGTCCGCCAAATAGATGACAGACACGTCGTTTCTGTCGTCATGACGTCGACGCTGTTCCGATAATCCGTACCCATAGAAGCCACACCGGGACCGACGAATTCCATGACCTTATTTTTGACATAGCCATTTTTAAAGACGGCACCGACGATGGCAATGGCAATATCGTGAGGACCTACACCGGGATTAGGACGGCCTGTGAGGTACACGCCGACGACACCGGGATAGGCCACGTCGTACGTATCACAAAGGAGCTGTTTTACCAGTTCGCCGCCGCCTTCACCCATAGCCATAGTGCCCAAAGCGCCATAGCGGGTGTGGCTGTCCGAGCCAAGGATCATCTTGCCACAGCCGGCCATTTTTTCACGCATATACTGATGGATAACGGCAATGTGAGGCGGTACATAAATGCCGCCGTATTTTTTTGCTGCAGATAAACCAAAGAGATGGTCGTCTTCATTGATCGTACCGCCGACAGCGCAGAGGGAATTATGACAGTTTGTCAGAACGTACGGCAAGGGAAATTTTTCCATACCCGAAGCCCGGGCGGTCTGAATAATGCCGACAAAGGTAATGTCATGGGAAGCCATGGCATCAAATTTTATTTGTAAGTGCTCCATATCAGGAGATACATTGTGTTTTTGTAAAATGGAATAGGCAATGGTACCGCGGCGTCCTTCTTCTTTGCTTACGTCACGGCCTGTCAGTTCCTTTAGTTTGGCAGCTTCACTTTCCGGGATAATTTGCGTTCCGTGCAGCAAGTATGCGCCGCCGTTGGATAAGGTAATCATGTGTTTACGTCCTCCTTCTTACGCCTTTTTCCTATAAGGCTTGCTTTTCAAACGAATGTAAACTAATTTCACATTATGAAAAAATCTGCTGTTACGTTAATATTATATCATAATTATTCTAATCCTGACTAGCCATAACAGGTTCCCGTATTTTTTTCATTTTTGTTTTACTTTTGCCTTAATTATGCTATAATTACTTATACTCTCAGGGAATGATCCACAGAGAATGCAGGAGTGTATAAATATAAAAACAGACGTATATCTAAAAAATCATTTTTTTAGATACCTGCCGGAAAGAGAGGAGTTTCATGGACAAAAATATTTACTTGGCCCAATTCTTTGGCAAATCACAAAATTACACACAAATTCCCCGCGAATGGTTTCCTAAATTTGGCGTCAAACGCGGACTGCGTAATGAAGACCACACCGGCGTGCTGGTTGGCCTGACACGGGTTGCTGATGTCGTCGGCTACAAACGGGACGAAAACAACAACAAAGTAGACTGTGATGGTATCTTGTATTATCGCGGTATTGACGTACGTAGTCTGATTGAACGGGAAGAATACCACGGTTTTCTCTATGAAGAAGCCTGTTTTCTCCTGCTCTTTGGCTACCTGCCCACGCGTGAAGAGCTTGACGCATTCTGTAAGGTACTCCAAAGCGGCTATGATCTGCCTGACGAATTCCTGGAAATGAACCTCCTGCGTCTGCCCGGGAAAAATCTGATGAATAAATTGCAGCATGCCCTGATTACCTTGTATAATTACGATCCTGATCCGGATAATACAGATGTCTATCAAACCTTGCGCAAAGGGCTCAACATTATGAGCAAGCTGCCTTCCATTGCCGTCTATGCCTATATGTCAAAGGTACACTACTACGACCGTAAGAGTCTGGTCATCCATTATCCGCGCAAGGATTTTTCGACAGCCCAGAATATTCTTTCTATGCTGCGCCTGGATGGAAAATTTACGGAAGAAGAAGCTCATCTCCTCGATTTACTGCTCTTCCTCCACGCGGATCACGGCGGTGGTACCAACTCTACCTTTGCCAACCTCGTTGTTTCCTCTACCGATACGGATCTGTATTCAGCTATGGCTGCTTCTGTTGCTGCCCTTAAGGGGCCGCGTCACGGCGGTGCCAACGTCAAAGTATCAATCATGATGGAACGGATCATCGATGCCATCGGTATTCATGCATCTGATGCCCAAATGGAAGATGTCATCGATAAAATTTTACATAAAAAGTTCAAGAACCACAGCGGTCTCGTCTACGGCTTTGGTCACGCCGTATATACCCTTTCCGATCCCCGTGCAGAGATTATGCGTCATTTCTGTGGTATCGTAGCCAAGGAAAAAGGTCTTGATGAACTGTACAATTTCTATTGCCGTTTTGAAAAAATAGCTGTCCGTACGTTATCTCAAGCCAAAGGAAAGCATATGTGCAGCAATGTGGACTATTATAGCGGCTTCGCCTATCAGCTCCTGGGGATTCCCCGTGATCTCTATACGCCGCTCTTTGTCATCAGCCGTTTTGTCGGCTGGCTGGCTCATAATATTGAACATAAAGAATATGACGACCGCATTGTCCGCCCGGCAGCTAAGTATGTGGGCGAATTGCTGGAATATATCCCTATGGAGGACAGATAACCAATGACTACGATTACAGTTTTTAAGGGCGATGGCATTGGCCCGGAAATTACAGATGCCGTAATTGATATCCTGAACGCCGCGAAGGCACCCCTGACGTATGAATTTTTTAACGTCGGTGCAGCCGAATACGAACGCAACGGCGCCCTCATTCCGGAAGCAGCCTTTCAGTCTTTCGATAAAACGCATATCCTGCTGAAATCCCCTATTACCACGCCTATTGGCAAGGGCTTTCGTTCCCTCAACGTAACGCTGCGCAAAAAATACGACCTCTTTGCCAACATCCGTCCGGCCAAATCGAATACAGCCGTTAAGACGCCCTTTCCCAACGTCGATCTGGTTACGTTCCGGGAAAACACAGAAGACCTCTACGCCGGCGTAGAAGAAAAAATCAGTGACGACGAAATGCATTCCATCAAGATCATTACCCGTCACGCCAGCAGCCGCATCATCCGCAGCGCCTTTGAATACGCCGTAGCTCACGGCCGGAAAAAGGTCACCTGTGTTCATAAGGCCAATATCATGAAACTGAGCGACGGCATGTTCCTCGATATTTTCCGGGAAATCGCACCGGATTATCCGCAGGTTGAAGCAGACGACAAGATCGTCGATAACACGTGTATGCAGCTCGTCATGCATCCGGAAAATTTCGACGTCATGGTCATGCCCAACCTCTACGGTGATATCATTTCTGACCTCACGAGCGGCCTCATCGGCGGCCTGGGCCTCTTGCCTTCCATGAATATCGGTACAGATTATGCCATGTTTGAAGCTGTCCACGGCTCGGCACCGGACATTGCCGGCAAACACATTGCCAATCCGACGGCCCTCCTCTGGTCTGCCTGCATGATGCTGGAACACCTGGGCGAAAATGAAACAGCCCGGCGCATCCGCCAGGCTGTTGATGACGTATTGGCAGAAAAGAAATGCCTGACTCCGGACTTAGGCGGTACAGCCAAGACGGAAGAATACAAAGACGCCATTATTGCCAAATTATAATAAAAAAGCGTACAAAAAAAGAATGGGCCCTGACGGCTCATTCTTTTTTTGTGCACCTCTCTTTTTACGCTTCTACAGCCGTATCGAGGGCTACGCGGATCATATCATTAAAGGAGGTCTGCCGTTCTTCTGCCGTGCAGGCAGCACCGGTCAGAAGATGGTCGCTCACCGTAAAAATTCCCAGGGCCTGTACGTGGTATTGGGCAGCCAGGACATATAAAGCGGCCGTTTCCATTTCGACAGCCATAATGCCGTAGTCCGTCAGTTTTTTGTTATCAATTTCTTCATCGTAAAAACGATCGACAGAAATCAGATTACCTACGCGTACGGAAACGCCGGCGGCTTGCGCTTTTTCGTAAGCCCTGCGGAGGAGATCGAAATCAGCAATGGGCGCAAAATTGATAGACGGGCCAAAAATATTGCGGATAATAGAAGAATCTGTCGTTGCCCCTTGTGCTATGAGGACATCACGCAGCTGAATATCAGCGCGCATGGCACCGCACGTACCGACGCGGATGAGTTTTTCGACACCATAATCGCGAATCAGTTCGTTCACATAAATAGAAATGGAAGGAATGCCCATGCCCGTGCCTTGTACAGAAATACGTTTTCCTTTATACGTGCCCGTATATCCCAGGATATTCCGTATTTGATTGTAACAGTGTGCATCTTCCAAAAACGTTTCAGCAATGTACTTTGCCCGCAAGGGATCACCGGGCAGTAAAATCCGGTCGGCAATGTCCCCTTGCTTTGCTTCAATATGTAAGCTCATGGCTAAACCCCTTTCTGTAACCTTTTCTTTACATTTTACCACATCTTTCTTATCTTGTTGTGATATATGATATAATACTCCATATAAACGAAAGGTTTTCAGGAGGGATTGGTATGAATATTACGGTTTTAGGCTGTGGACGCTGGGGTGCTTTCCATGCCTGGTATGCCCATCACATTGGTCATCACGTAACCCTTTGGGGCCGTCCGGGTTCCCCTCATTTAGCAGAGCTTATTTCCCAGCGCCGCAATGAATATATGACCCTGCCCAGAGATATTGCCCTGACGGCAGACCTGACCGGGGCGCTGGCCGGGGCTGATGTAGTCATCATCAGTATCAGTGCCCAGCAGCTGCGCAATCTGGCCGGCCAAATAAAGGGAACAGGACTGACCAAAATGCCCTTTATTCTCTGTATGAAAGGCCTCGAAATCGGCACGGGAAAACGCCTGACCACAGTGATGAAAGAAGTACTGGGACCTCATGTACGCACCATCGTCTGGGTCGGTCCGGGACACGTCCAGGATTTCCTCGCCGGCATGCCAAACTGCATGGTCATGGCCTCGGATAATCTGGACCGGACCAAGCACATGGCCAATCTCTTCAGCAGTCCTTTAATCCGTTTTTACTACGGCAAGGATCTCTTAGGTACAGAAATCGGCGCCGCTGCCAAAAACGTCATCGGCATAGCCGCCGGCATGCTCGACGGCTATCATTATACGAGCCTCAAGGGAGCCCTCATGGCCCGGGGAACGCACGAGCTGTCGCGCCTCATCGCCGCCATGGGAGGCGACGCCATGACCGTCTACGGCTTAAGCCATTTAGGGGACTATGAGGCGACCCTCTTTTCCCGGCACAGCAATAACCGCCGTTTCGGCGAAGATTTCATCCTGGGCAAACCCTTTGCTAAGCTGGCCGAAGGTGTCTATACCAGCCAGGCTCTCGTCGACCTGTCCGACGCCTACCAGGTAGAACTGCCCATTACCCGGACCATTTACGAAATCATTTGTCATCAAAAGGATCCTTTAGAAGGATTACAGGATCTCTTCCTTCGTTCCCAGAAGGAAGAATAACAAAAAGGTATCGCCTCCCTGCGTGGCGATACCTTTTTTGTTATTAGCCGTTATCTTTTTCGATGCTCACTTTTGTCCCCTCTGCGGTCGTTACCTTCGACGTCGTCGCTGCCGGCTCTGCCGGCGCAGTTGCGGCTTCGTTGTGGGAAGCAATCGTCTTGGCTACGGTTTCACTATCTGCCGGCGTAACAGGCGTAGCAGCGGCAGGTGTACCAGCTGCTGCAGGCACTGTTTCCGGCGCTGTCGCCGGAGCCGTTACCGGTGCGGCCGGAGCCGATTCATCAGGGACCACACCGGCCCAGATAGAAATAATTTTGCCATTTTCTACGCCAAAGCTAAAGCCGCCAAAATCATTCGGCATGGCCGGATTGGGTTCCATGGCATAATGATAGTACGTCACGCCATTGACATTGCCAATGCGTTCACACGTACCATATTTTTCCGTAATGACAGAAGCATCCATACCGACACCGACACCGGCCGGTGTATTAAGGCCGTTATGGCCGGACGAAAGAACCGTATACACCGTATTCGTGCTAGCATTGGCTGTGAGGACAAAGGAATTGCCATACGTATACGTAGCTTCTGCAGGCGTATCAAAATTCGTACTGGCCGGCTGCCCATAAATACTCTTCACATAGTCCATAGACGAACCGGGGCCTACGCCGCCGATCAGTACCTGTGTATACGGGATTGCCGCCAGACAGACAGAGCTGCAAATGGCAGCTCCTAACGATAAGAGACACGCTTTTTTCCATACAGATTTCAATTTCACAATAGGGCCTTCTTTCTCAAGTATCATTCGTTCAATAGTATAGCAGATACTGAAAAAAAAGGAACGGCAAAAGAGGCGAATTTTTTGGCAATTTGCTAGCGATCAAAGAAAGGATCCTTGCCGGCTACTGAAAGGGCGATTCCCAGCCATTTATACTCTTTGCCGTATGCCATTTCACCGGCTGCCTTGCCGATGGAGGCATAGATTCGCGTGTCCGTCAGGTCCAGATTGGCAATGACCGCTGCCGAAGACAGGGCAATGCCCAAATCGACGTAAATGTAGGCGCAATTGCCACCGGCAGCACGGCAGCCGGAACAGTCGCCAAAATCACAGAAATTACATTCTTTGAGGCCCCGGTATCCTTTTTCGATACCGATCAATACGACGGCGTCGGCAGCCCGTACGTTACCGGCATCACGGCCGTACCAGTGCTGCCAGTCGTCAGCAAAATGGGCCCTGCCAAATTCTTCCATTTTAGCCGCCAGGGCTTCTTTTTCGTCCCCTGTGACTACCAGTGTATGAATGCCATCGATATGGCGTGTTTTCGGTGCCGTACGGGCAGCAGCACACATTCTGGCAGCCGTCGTCATTACCGCTGTCTGTTCCATTTCTTCACCTGTATATAACATGTGAATTCCTCCTTTGCTTTTTTTCATCATAGCAGACCGGCCAGACCCTGGCCAGCCTTTTTCTTGCACCAGAACGGAAAACAAGGTATAATACGTTGCAAACAACTATTATTTTTTATTACTAAAAGGAGCTGTCATATAATTTGGATTTTTCACTAGGACAACAATTTCTTGTTATCCTCTTGCTGATTATTGGTAACGGTATATTTTCTATGCTGGAAATGTCCATAGTCAGTTGCAACCAAGCCCGATTGGAATCCCTGGCTGAAGAGGGAAACGGATCGGCAAAGATCGTCATTAAATTACGGGAAAACCCAAATAAAATGTTTTCGACGGTCCAGTTTGGCATGACCCTGGTCAGTTTGCTGACCGGTGTCTACGGCGGTACTGCCATGGCCGAACCCATGTCGGAATACCTCATATCACTCTTGCCTTCCCTGGCTCCCTATGCCTATTCTATCAGCCTGGCTGCACTGGTCATTGCCATTACCTATTTGACCTTGATTTTAGGTGAACTGGTGCCCAAACGGCTGGCTATTGATAATCCTGAACGCATTGCCTGCCTGCTGGCCCGGCCGATGCTCTATTTTTCCTCCTTTTGTACGCCCCTGGTCTGGTTCCTGTCCGCGTCTACAGCGGCCGTCATGAAGCTCATGGGTGCCAGCCAGCCTAAAAAGCAGCCCGTTACGGAGGATGAAATCAAACTGCTCCTCGAACAGGGTGCTGAACTCGGTGCCTTTGCCAAAGAGGAACCGGAGCTGGTAGACCGCGTCTTCCGTTTGGCCGATATGGACGTCAGCGATATCATGACCAACCGGACCCAGATCGACTGGATTGACCTGGAAGATCCGGAAGACACGATCATTCAGGAAATGATCGAATGCAATCACATGATGCTGCCCATTGGCCGCGGTTCCCTTGATGACTTTGTCGGCATCGTTTCTATTGCCGAAGTGTTTGGCAAATACCACGCAGCCGTACACAGCCAAAAAATTCCTTCTATGATCCAAATTATCGAATCCAGTCTGCGCCGGCCTACGTATGTACCGGAATCGATGGATATCATGAAGGCCGTCCAGGTATTCCGGGAACAAGGCGTGCATGAAGCAGCCGTCCTCGACGAATATGGCAGCCTGAGCGGCATTGTCACCTTGCACGATATCCTGGAAGAGCTCGTAGGCATCATGCCTGCCGGCGAAGAAGAAAAACAGGAAGAAGCGAACCGCATCATCCGCCGGGGACCCAACCAGTGGCTCATGGAAGGCCTCCTGACGATTGAAGAATTTAAAGATTTCTTCGATTTGGATGAAGACCTGCCTGGCGAAGAAGATGACCTCTATAAAACCTTAGCCGGTTTTATCACCTATGAAATCGGCCGTATACCGGCAGAAACAGACACGTGTACGTGGCAGCATTTCACCTTTGAAGTCATGGATATGGATAACCTGCGGGTCGATAAAATTCTTGTAACCCAAAACCTGCCGGAAAAAACGGAAGAATCGTAAGATTCTTCCGTTTTTTTACTAGACCCAAATATCAATGCCGCCGTGGTGATGCCAGCCACCGCCCCAGCCGACGCCAATACCAATGCCGACACCGACATTCCGGCCGCTGCTGCCCGTATGTCGGTCAGCCGTTTCTACGACGCGTACGCTCTTAGTCAGCGTACGTATAGTATCTCCCATTTTCAGGTCAATAACCAAATCCGTCTTGCCTTCACTTTGGGGCATAATGTTCAGTTCATCTGACACAGAGGCAATAGACGTGTTGAGGCTCGTCACCTTAATATCATAGGGCAGGCGTCCCGGCACGTGGACGCGCAGGATACCATGGCTGCCCATTTGTATTTTATCGGGATAGACGACGACTTCAGCTTTTTCCAGCAACTTGTCAGCTGTACCAAAGATCATAGCCCCATCGCCGTTTTGGGATAAGCGCCAGACGCAGGAACCATCCTTGGCCACGAAATAACTGCCTATAAGAACATGCGTATCCGCAGCATAGGCTTTGACGCTGTACAAATAGTTACTTGTCAGATTCTTTTCTACGCGGTAATAATACTGGCTTCTTACGGCCGGCAGGCCCGTCCGCTCTTTGGCAATTTCTTCTAAGAGGCCCGTTACCTTTTCATAGGTTGAACCGGAAACGAGATAATACTTTTCCGGATGCTTCATATTCACAGCCGGGTCTGTCTGTACTTCCGGTATCACCGGTGCCGTAACGGCCGTTCCCGGTGCCGCTGTGCCTGCAGGCGCCGTCGTTTCTGCCGGCGCAGCCGCCAGGACCGTGCCGCACAGGAGACACGCGCTAAGGCTCGTAATGACCCATTTTTTCAGCATGGGCTCGTCCCCCTTTCTAAAGCTAACCTTTACTCTTTCATTATAAAGCCTGTCCGGTCCAGGTGCAATGAATCTGGAACAAGTAAAAAAAGCAGTTCTCCCAGGTTATGGGAAAACTGCTTTTTTATTGGCTTACAAGTCGAGATTACGTACTTTTTTCGCGTTTTCTTCAATGAATTTACGGCGCGGTTCTACTTTATCGCCCATGAGGACCGAGAAGATCTGGTCGGCAGCGACAGCATCTTCCAAATGGACCTTGAGCATGGTCCGGTTAGCCGGATCCATGGTCGTTTCCCAGAGCTGTTCCGGGTTCATTTCCCCTAAGCCTTTATAGCGCTGGACGACAACAGACGAATCGTTACCCAGTTCAGCCAGCTTGGCATTCATCGCTTCATCGGTATAGAGATACCAGACCTGTTTGCCCTTGCGTACCTGATAGAGAGGCGGCTGGGCAATATAGACATGGCCTTCTTCGATGAGGGGTTTCATGAAACGGTAGAAGAACGTCAGGAGCAGCGTCCGGATATGGGCACCGTCGACATCGGCATCAGTCATGATGATGATCTTGTCGTAACGCCGTTTGGTAATATCAAATTCTTCACCAATCCCCGTGCCAAAGGCGGTGATCATAGAACGGATTTCGTCATTCGAAAGAATTTTATCAAGACGTGCTTTTTCAACGTTGATGATTTTGCCACGCAACGGCAAAATAGCCTGGAATTTACGATCCCGGCCCTGTTTTGCCGAGCCACCGGCAGAATCACCTTCGACGAGATAAATTTCCGTTTCATCCGGATTCTTATCAGAGCAATCAGCCAGTTTGCCTGGCAGGCTGCTGATTTCCAAGGCATTTTTACGGCGCGTCAGTTCTCTGGCCTTACGGGCAGCCTGACGGGCCCGGGCTGCCGAAATGGTCTTGTTGATAATATTTTTGGCTTCTGCCGGGTGTTCTTCCAGGTATTCCCGCAGACCGTCGGAAACGATATTATCGACAATCCCTTTGACTTCACTATTACCGAGCTTTGTCTTCGTCTGGCCTTCAAACTGCGGTTCCCGTACTTTGACGCTGATGACCGCCGTCAGTCCTTCACGGACATCATCACCGGAAAGATTTTCTTCGTTTTCCTTGATCAGGCCGGCCTGACGGCCATAATCGTTGATCGTCCGGGTAAGGCCGGAACGGAAACCGGAAAGGTGGGTGCCCCCTTCTTCCGTAAAGATATCGTTGACAAAGCTTAAAATATTTTCACTATAGCCATCGTTATACTGCATGGCAATATCGACGATAACCTTATTTTTTTCACTGTCAATATTGACGACAGTCGGGTTCACAGGAGTACGTTTTTCGTTCAAAAATTCGACAAAGGAGGTTAAGCCGCCTTCATAGCAATATACTTCCTGCTTGCCTTCGCCCCGTTTATCCGTCAGCGTAATATGGAGGCCCTTATTGAGGAAGGCCAGTTCACGCAGACGCGTTTTCAAGGTGTCAAAATCATATACCGTATCGGGAAAGATTTCCTTATCGGGCTTAAAGGTAACGTGCGTACCCGTTTCTTCGCCAGGATGTAAGGGACGTACCTGCATGAGAGGCTGATCCGTAATGCCGCGGGCGAAGGAAATGGTATACAAATAGCCGTCACGTTTTACTTCTACGCGTGTCCATTCACTCAAGGCGTTGACGACGGAAATACCGACGCCGTGGAGACCGCCGGAAATGGGGTAGCCGTCGCCGCCAAATTTCCCGCCGGCATGCAGGACGGTCAGGACGACTTCAACAGCCGGTTTGCCTACTTTATGCATGGCTACAGGAATACCGCGGCCATTGTCGACTACGCTAATACTGTTATCGGCTTCAATTTCTACTTCAATATGTGTACAATAGCCAGCCAAGGCTTCGTCAATACTGTTATCTACGACTTCATACACCAGATGATGCAAACCGCGCAGGCTCGTACTGCCAATATACATGCCCGGTCGTTTACGAACGGCTTCCAGGCCTTCCAGGACCTGAATTTGTTCGGCACCATACTTTATTTTCTTGCCTTCCGACATATAACGATTCCTCCTATTCTGAAAACTATGCTATTGCACAGTCCAGCTCTCCGTATGTATTGCACAGTGCTGTATACGAAAAGATGTGTCAACATCTTATTATACCAAATTTTGCCCGTTCATTCCACACTCAGCAGCGCTTCATAGCGCCGGACCAGTGTCTGTACTGCCAGAGGAGAGCCATAAATGGCTTCATCCGTCAGGACATAGCTGCGTACGTGTGCCCCATGTTGCGGGTCCGCCAGCCGGTAAGGCAAATGATACGACGTAACGGGGTTGGCCTTGCCTGTACGGCCGGGATCACGATGAAAAAAGGCGACGATATGCCGTACATCAATCATCTGGCTGCCGCCGATGTGCAGATACATGGTTCTTCCCTTCTTCTTTTCCTTTGTTCTCTTTTTTCCGGTACCTGTTCGTTAAATTGCGGATCAGATCATCCGTCAGCTCTGACGGTGTCTTACGCGTAATGTACAGGGTGAGTAAAATATCATCCACTGGCGTATCTGTATCATGGTAAATCTTGTCTATGAGTTTATAAATGCAGTCCCGGCGTACCTCATTATAGACGTCTTCTACTTCTTTATTGATAGCCACGTTGCCGGCCTCGCCAAATTGTGCCAGCGTCAGCCAGGGCTGTTCTTTTAGGATCGAATAGGCCCAGCGTATCTTTTCCTGCCAGGCCTTGCGCCGGCAAAAGAGACACAGCGTTTCCCATTCTTCCAGCCAGCGGCCACACTGGGGACATGTCCTGTAGCCTGCCGCTTCGTGGGCCAGACGGTTCTTTTCACTGGCATAGCGGGCGGCCCTGATTTTGCTGCGCAGGGGTTCCTTTATCCCTTCGGTCTGCTCCTTGACACTTGCGACAAATTCATCACTGAGCACAATATTGCGGATGGCTGTATGCAGGTTTTTCTGCAGTGCGTTTTCTTTCTTTTCTTCCTGGAAAACCGGCGGCAGTGGTTTGCGGCCGGCCTTGACAAAGCGGACTGAATGCACAAAGTCAGTGCCAATATAGGCATTCAATTTATCCTGTATGTCCTGCTGGATAATGAAGAGCTGATTCATCCAAATAGAATTGGTAACGCCTATCACTACTTCATGTCTATCCATCTCTTTAATATAAGAATATTTCGCAACTTGTTTGCCGACTATCTGTTCCCAATCCCGCTTAGCCATGTAAAAGCGCAAGGGATATAAGAGCTTGTATTTTTCTAGTACTGTGGGAATACTCTGTCCGGCCTGGGATAAGTTGCCTTTTCGTTCAGTCATAGGCAGCCACCTTTCCCTGCTCAATCCGGATGAAAGAGCAGCCTTCCATGGAACGGAATAAATCCGGCTCGGTCGTCGTAATAAAGGTCTGGATCCGGCCCCGGACGAAGGCCAGTAAGGCCTGTCTGCGACTGCTGTCCAGTTCGCTCATGACGTCGTCTAAGAGTAAGACCGGATATTCACCGGTTTCCGATTTAATATATTCCAGTTCAGCCAATTCTAATGATAATACAGCTGTACGCTGCTGGCCTTGAGAGCCAAATTTTTTCAGATCAGCTCCGTTGGCGGTAAACACCAAATCGTCACGATGGGGACCTACAGACGTAGACATATGGTAGATATCCTGCTGTAAATGGGTCTGCAATTTCTCATAAAACCAGGCTGCATCTGCCACGTTTCCCTGGCCGTCGCCATAGGGCTGTTCGTAAGCCAGGGCCAGTATTTCCCCACTGCTGATCCGTTTGTGAATGACGCCGGCCAGAAAGCCTATTTTATGGAGCGCATCGAGACGGCGTGCCGTTATGTCGGCAGCCAGGCCGGCAATTTGCCGGTCCCATTCTTCTAACGATAAGGGCCCTTCGTATTTCATCTTTTTTAACAACAGGTTGCGCTGGGCTATAGCCCGGTTATACCGCAGCAGGGTGCGGCAATAGACGGAACTGACCTGGGATATTTCCCGGTCCAGAAAGCGGCGGCGCAGGGCCGGTCCGGCTTTGATCAGCTGCAGATCCTCCGGCGAAAAAATGACTTCATTCAGCGTGCCGATGAGCTCCCGCTGGGGTACCTTCGTTTCATTGATCCAGAGTTCTTTTTTTGCTGTATGGGAAAGGATGATTTTAATCTGCTGGGCAACCTGGTTGCGTGTAAAAGAGAGGATGATACTGGCCTCCTGGGCCTGAAAGCGGATGAGATCCGCATCCTGCAGGCCCCGGTAGGATTTGCCAAAGCTGGCCATATACAGGGCTTCCAAAAGATTCGTTTTTCCTTGTCCGTTTTTTCCATACAAAATGACGATAGATGCCGGAAAGGAAACGCACTCTGCTTCATAATTGCGATAGTTATGTAAACGAATCTGATGTATCTGCATAGCTTATTCTCCGCATACCCGGTAGGTGCCACAGCCCTTTACTTCTACGACATCGCCGTCATGGAGCTGCTTTCTTTTTACCTGGCACAGTTCGCCATTGACAAAGATTTTCTTAGCATCCAAAAACATGCGGATCTGGCCGCCCGTGGCAATCACATCGGCTAATTTTAAAAGTTGGTCTAACTGAATCATATCTGTTTTTATTTTAATATTTTTTATCATTTTGTCCTCATAGGTGTTACGACAAATAAACAATTATTATCATCTTTGTTTTGTACCAGTACCGGTTTGTTTTCGCCTAATTTCAAGACGACGTCGTCGGCTTCACAATGTTTCAGGAGGTCGAGAAGAAGCTTTCCGTTCAAAGCGATATGGAGGGGATCCCCTATGGCCTGGCAGGGAACGCTGTCGGCAATGGTACCGTAATCCGGGTTCTGGCTGGTCATATTGATGCTTTCATTGGTGACCATAAAATCGATGACATTGTAGCCCGCATCTTTAGCGATGAGGGAGGCCCGTTCGACGGCATTCGTAAATTCCTGGCGGTTGACCGTGGCGACACAGGAAAACTGGCTGGGAATGACGCGATGGTAGTCGGGGAATTCCCCTTCGATGAGGCGCGTCTTCATATATACGTTGGTAAAGGTTACGGCCAGGGAATTACGCAGCAAAATGATATCGACCATTTCCGGAATATCTGTCGGCAAGTGACGGGAAATTTCGGCTAAGAGGCGGCTGGGAATGACGGCCTTGAAGGGCTGATCGACCGGTTTTTCCAGGCTGGCTGATTTGTAGGCCAGGCGGTGTGTATCTGTAGCGACCATATTGATTGTCGTACCGGATACGTCCAGGTAGGTGCCGGAGAAGATAGGGCGTACTGTGTCTGTCGAGCAGGCAAAAGCGGTGTGTTCGATTAAATCTTTTAAAGTAATGCTGTCTGTCGTGAATTGTACCTGTCCGGAATTGACCACGTCTACTTCAGAAAAGTCATCCGGGTTGATTGTCAGGCATTCGAATTTCAGTTTGCCTCCCTTTAAAAGGAGCTGTGTGTCGCCGTTTTGTTTGATCATTTCGATTTCGTCTCCTGGCAGGCGACGTGTCAGTTCTGTAAGATAGGGATTAGCTATATATGCTTCTCCCTTTTCTTCGATGATTCCGGGTACATGAATGCGAATTGCCATGTCGAAGCCGTTGGCTTGAAATTCGATATGTTCACTGACTGCTTTAATAAGGAACCCTGATTGTGTGTGGAGTTCCGTATTGCTAAGCTGAGCTATTCTATGTACGGCCTGGAGGCCTTTGTTGAGGTCTTCCTTTTTGAGTTTCAGTTTCATGGTTGTCCCCTTTTCTACTGTGGTGAGTTTAATTGAGAAAGAGTAAAAGATCGTAATAATAGTAATAGGCGCTGTGCAATTGTGTATAAGTGCTTAAACCCCTGTATTTTCAGCTATCCACAGGTGTGTATAAATTGTGGATAACCAGAGATTATCTATCCACATTTCCACCGTTTTTCGGAGCTTGTGGAAAACTTTTCAGTTATCCACATTGTGTGCGCCTACTTATCCACGCCTGTAATTTGTGTCTTTAACTGTTCGATCATCTTACGGAAGCTTTCGTTGCTTTTAATTTCATCGGATACTTTATTGCAGGCGTGCATAACTGTCGTATGGTCCCTGCCGCTAAAGGCTGTACCAATATGTGGAAAGGTATTTTCTGTCAATTCCCGGCAAAGGTACATGGCAATCTGGCGGGGAATAACGATGGACTTCGTCTTTTTCTTGCTCATCAGATCTTCATACTTTACTTTATAGAACTGGCAGACAGTCCGTGTAATTTCATCTATTGTAATATACTTCTTTTTATTATTGGTTTTCACCAGGTCCTGTAAGGCCTTTTGGGTCAGCTCCAGTGTAATGGGGGTATGGGCCTGCGAGGCCAGGAGTGTGACGCGGACGAAGGCGCCTTCGAGCTCACGGATATTTTCACTGACGTTTGAAGCAATATAATCGATGGCTTCCTTTTGGAATTCGATATGTTCGGCTTCGGCGCGGCTGCGCAGGATCGCCGTACGTGTTTCCAGATCCGGCGGGTCGATGCTGGTGACCATGCCGCCTTGGAAGCGGGACCGCAGGCGGTCTTCCATTTTTTTGATATCCTGAGGCGGACGGTCGCTGGTAAATACCATTTGTTTATGGTCCTGGTAGAGCTTGTTGAAGGTATGGAAAAACTCTTCCTGTGTGTGTTCCTTATTTTCGAGAAACTGGATATCATCGACGAGCAGTACGTCTACATTGCGGTAGCGCTGGCGGAAACTTTCCGAGCTTTTATCCTGAATGGATTGGATCAGCTCGTTGGCAAAGTCTTCACTGGTAATGCAGCGCAGGACCATGTTAGGGAAGTTTTCACGAATGCGGTGGCCAATAGCCTGCATGAGGTGGGTTTTACCGAGGCCGGAGCCGCCATATATAAAGAAAGGATTATATTTCTGGGCTGGTGCTTCGGCAATGGAAAGGGCTGCCGCATGGGCAATGCGGTTGCTGTTGCCGACGATAAACGTTTCAAAGGTATAATTGCTGTTTAATTCATCAGCTGTCGTAAGTGGCTTGACGTCTGCTTTGGGCGGTGGCGTCAACGGCAGGGCATCCTGTACGAGGAGCTCCGGTTTGACGATTTCAAGCGTTGGCGTAAGCGGCGGATCTACCGGTGGTTCAGCTTCTTCCGGCTGTAATTTTGGCTCGTCTATAGCCTGCGTTTCTTGTAACAGTTCGTTCGTCGTTTTTTCGGCAGCTGTACTGACAATGGCTTCTTCTTCGCCTTCACTGCTATAGATCAGCCGGACCGTTGTCGCTTTTCCCGTTACCTGGGAAGCTGCATTTTCCAGGAGACCTGTATATTTTTTGCTGATAAATTTGCAAATAAAGAGGCCTGTCGTATCGAGAGTCAGTGTATCGTTCTCATACGTATAGGGAATTAGGGCTGTTTCAAACCAGTTGTCATAAATTTGTGGAGGTATTTCCTGCTGGATTTTAGCCAGGATTCCCAGCCAAAGTGATGTCAGATCCATGCTTGCCATGTCATGCATTCCTTCCTCTTGTGGATATGTTTATAATCCCTTGTGGATAAAGTGGGTAAAATAGGGCTGAAAAAAGCGGAAAGCCGATGAATATCGAATTTCCGACATGATGGAAGTTATCCACATTTTGTGGATAACTTGTGGATAACTAGGTGAATATCTTCCCGAAGATCACATTGACATTGTACATCAAAAGTGGATAATACACAAATAGAACTTGTGTTTTTACTTGTACACAGGGCTGTGGATAACTTTTTTTCGCCTCATGCAAGACCGGAAAAAATAAAATGTAAGCGGAAATGATTGACATGAGCAGTCGGATTGTCTATAATTACACTGTTATGGTGTAAATTCTATATACGTTGTATCGATACGAAGGAGGTGTCTACATTGAAACAGACATATCAGCCGAACGAACTGTGGAAAAAAAGAACCCATGGCTTCCGTGAAAGAATGAAGACTAAAGGTGGCCGCATGGTTTTGAAAAAACGCCGCATGAAAGGCAGAAAGAAGCTTTCTGCTTAATTTTTTCAGATGAACAGAAAAGTTCCCCAGAGGAATTTTTCTGTTCATCTGTAATTTTTAGGAATTACAGCTTAGGAACTTACGATGTATGAATTAAATAAAGAAAAGCGGTTGCGTAAGAACCGGGAATATCAGCTTGTCTACCGCCGCGGTAAATCTTTCGTAAATCGCTTGGTCGTTTTATACGTATTGCCCCGTTCCCCAAAACAGCCGTCACGCATCGGTTTTGTTACAGGGAAAAAGATCGGCTGTGCTGTAGAACGCAACCGCTGTCGCCGGTTAATGAAGGAAGTCTACCGCTTGCATCAGGATTCCCTGCAGGACGGCTATGATGTCGTATTAATCGGACGCAGCTATTTAAAAGATGTAGGATATAAAGAAGCTGAAAAAAGTATCCTCCAGCTATTTCGCCGGGCCAATATATGGAAGAAGCGAATGCAATGAAAGCACTCTTCATTTTCGTAATACGTTTTTATCAGGTATGTGTATCTCCGCTACGGCTGCCATGTTGCCGTTTTTACCCTACGTGCTCCGCCTATGCCTTGGAAGCTGTACAGAAATACGGTGCCTTGAAAGGCGGTTATCTGGCAGTAAAGCGCATTTTAAAATGCCATCCTTTCCATAAGGGAGGTTACGATCCTGTACCTTAATAAATTAGACAGATGAAAAAGAGGCTGTCTGATTTTTTATCCTTTTTATTCGACAGGAGTTGAGTTTATTGAGCTTTTTTAGCGGAATTATGGATATATTAACAGGTTTCATGTCCGTCTGCCTCGATTATTGTTATGCCTTCACCCATATGATTGGTTACCCGAGCTATGGCATTGCAATTATTTTATTGACGATCATCATCAAGCTGATTCTGGCGCCTTTAACGGCAAAACAGATCCATTCCATGGAAGGCATGCAGAAAATACAGCCGAAGATCAAGGAATTGCAAAAGAAATACAAAGGCGACCAGGCAAAAATGCAGGCAGCCCTGCAGAAGTTATATAAGGAAGAAAAGGTCAGCCCCTTTTCCGGATGCCTGCCGATCATCATTCAGATGCCCTTCCTGATTTCTATTTTCTATGCCCTGCGGGCCTATCCCTATGATCCGGCATACGAAAGCTTTTTATGGATGCCCAGCCTGGGTGCTGCCGATCCGACGTATATCATGCCTATCCTTTCCGCTATTTCTACCTTTGGCATTCAAAAGCAGATGAGCGGTACGCAGGTAGCGATGAATGATGCGCAGGCAAAACAGCAGAAAATCATGCAGATCGTCATGCCTCTCTTCATCGGCTGGATCAGCATCAGCTTCCCTAGCGGTCTTGTTATTTACTGGGTCGTTTCCAACGTATTCCAGTGGGTACAGCAACTCATCATGTTCCGCGGCAAAAAGAAAGGAGCTAATGCATGAACAGTGTAGAAGCTACAGGCAAAACGATCGAAGATGCCGTCCGCTCTGGCCTGGTTCAATTGGGATTAACCCGTGATGAAGCTGATGTCGAAGTATTAGCTGAACCGAAAAGCGGTTTTCTCGGTCTTGGCAGCAAGCCTGCCCAAGTACGGGTAACGGCTAAGAAAGAAGCAGCCCATGTGCTCTTCCGTCAGCAAGAAGAGGCGGCTGCCGCACAGGAAGTACCTGTGCCTGCTGTTGAAAAAGAAGACAGCAAAGCAGTTATAGAAGAAAAAGAAGTGGCTCCTGCCGCTACGGCTCCGGAAACGACAGCACCTGCTGTTGCTAACACACCGGAAGCAGCACCGGCTGTAGCCCTTGCCGATACAGAAGAAACGAAACCCGTATACACAGCGGAAGAAGCCGCCGCTCAGGCAAAACGCTTCTTACAGGAAGTCCTTGCCAATATGGGCCTGCAAGTGATGATCGAAAAGATGATCAAGCCGGACAAGATTGTCCTCCACTTGCACGGGAAAAATCTGGGCATTCTCATCGGTAAGCACGGACAAACGCTGGATGCGCTGCAGTATCTGACGAATCTGACGATTAATCAGAGTCATGAAGGCCGTCATTTTGTCATGCTCGATGTAGAAAATTACCGCCATCGCCGTGAAGAAACGTTAAAACAGCTGGCTGTACGCCTTTCCGGGCGTATTAAGAAAAAAGGCGATAAAGTAGTTTTAGAACCGATGAACGGGTATGAACGCAAGATCATTCACGTGGCACTGCAGGATAAGGAACACGTCCGGACGGAAAGTGAAGGACAGGATCCTTACCGTCATGTAGTCATTTATTACGCAGAATAAACGCAGGCTAACACCTGCAAAAAAACCCGGTGCTGGCACCGGGTTTTTTTGAAAGGAGGAACTCTTCCTATGCTCTACGATGCAACAGATACGATTGCGGCTATTACGACGCCCTTAGGTGAAAGCGGGATCGGCGCCATCCGCATTAGCGGTCCTGACGCATATACCCTGGGTGACCGTATCTTTCACAGCCAGTCCCAAACTCCCTTAGGCGAGAGACGGGACCGGTCTATCCAATACGGCACTATTGTCGATGAACAAGGCCATTGCATAGATGAAGTATTGGCCCTGATCATGAAGGGCCCTCATTCCTATACGGCTGAGGATGTACTCGAAATCCAATGTCATGGCGGCCGTCAGTCCTTGTCTGCTATTTTAGCGCTTATTTTGCGTCAAGGCGCCCGCCTGGCCAATCCCGGTGAGTTTACGGAACGGGCCTTTGTCAACGGCCGTATTGACCTGGCCCAGGCAGAGGCCGTGATGGATGTCATTCAGGCGAAAAGCAAAGCCGGTCTTACCAGTGCCGTAAGCCAGCTGGAGGGCCGCCTTTCCCAGGCCGTCCGGTCTGTGCGTCAGGAACTGACCGAACTGATTACGCGCCTGGAAGTCATGATTGATTACCCGGAAGAAGATTTGGAAGATATTGTCGTACCTGATGTAAGTGCAGCCCTGCAGACGATGCAGGAGAAAATCCAGGCCATGCTGGAAAACTCCCAAAGTGGCAAAATGATCCGCGATGGCGTCGTGGCAGCCATTGCCGGCGTGCCCAATGCCGGGAAATCGAGCCTCCTGAACCGCTTTTTGCAGGAAGAACGGGCCATCGTTACAGATGTACCGGGAACGACGCGGGACGTACTGGAAGAATGGATTGTCCTCCAGGGCGTACCTGTTTGTCTCGTCGATACAGCCGGCATCAGGCAAACGGAAGATACTGTAGAAAAGATAGGTGTTGACCGGGCCCGGAAGTATTTGGACCGCGCCGATATCGTCATGGTAGTCATTGACGGCTCCCGGGCCCTGACGGAAGAAGACCGTCAGATCCTCGCCTCGGTAAAGGGCAAAAAAGCCATTATCGTCTTAAATAAAGAAGACCTGCAAAAAGAAGTGACCGTCTCTGACCTGACGGACTACGGCTTCCCTGTATGTCCTATTTCAGCCAATACAGGAGCCGGTATGGATGCATTAAAAGAGCGACTGCTCCAGGAAGTCCTGGCTCACGGCCTGATGGACGGCCAAAGTGCCCTCCTGACCAATACGCGGCATATCGAGCTGGTGCGGCAAAGTGCAGCCGCCTTGACACGGGCCCAGGAATCCCTGGCCGCCGGCATGCCTCTCGATTGTGCGGTCGTCGATATTCGCGAAGCCTGGGACCTTTTGGGATCCATTACGGGGGAAACGGTTCATGCCGATATTGTAGAAGAAATATTCAGCCGTTTTTGTTTGGGAAAATAATACGAGTTCATACATTACGCAAAGGAAGGAATTTCCATGTTTGTCATAGATACATACGATGTCATCGTCATTGGTGCCGGCCATGCCGGCTGTGAAGCGGCCCTGGCCAGTGCCCGTTTGGGAGCTAAAACACTGATGGCCACACTTAACCTGGATAATATTGCCCTCATGCCCTGTAATCCGGCCGTTGGCGGCCCCGGTAAGAGCCACTTAGTGCGGGAAATCGACGCCTTAGGCGGACAAATGGGCATCAATACGGACTGGACATGCCTGCAAATGCGCATGCTCAATACAGGCAAAGGGCCGGCTGTGTATTCCTTGCGGGCCCAGTCGGATAAAAAGCTCTATCAGATGACCATGACGAAAACCTTGGAAAATCAGGAAAATCTCGATGTGCGCCAGCTCATGGTGACGGACCTCCTCATCGAAGATGGCAAGGTAACGGGCATCCGTACGGAATTAGGTGAAGTATATAAGGCGGCCTGTGTCATTTTGGCGACCGGTACGTACTTAAAGGGGAAAATAATCATTGGCGAATGCACCTACTCCGGCGGCCCGGTAGGACAGCGGTCGGCCGAAGACCTGTCGGCTTCCCTGCTCCGGGCAGGCCTCCATCTCATGCGCTTTAAAACCGGTACGCCTGCCCGCGTCGACCGGCGGACCTTGCGGACGGAGGAAATGACCATTCAAGAAGGCGATACAGACGGTCACGCCTTTTCCTTTATGTCGGAACGGGAAAACCGCAATAAGGAATGCTGCTGGCTGACCTTTACGAATGAAGAAACACACCGCATCATCCGGGAAAATCTGGACCGGGCACCGATGTGTAACGGCACGATTGAAGGCATTGGCCCGCGCTACTGCCCTTCTATCGAATCGAAAATCGTCCGCTTTGCCGACAAGAAACGGCATCAGCTCTTTATTGAATCGGAAGGAGAAGCGACGGAAGAAATGTACGTCCAGGGTATGAGTACGAGTATGCCCATTGATGTGCAGTATGAATTTTTGCGTACCATTCCGGGCCTGGAAGACGTGCGCATTATGCGTCCGGGCTATGCCATTGAATACGATTGCCTCGATCCCTTACAACTGACCCCTGCCCTAGAAACAAAGCAGGTCAGCGGCCTCTTTTCCGCCGGCCAGTCCAACGGGACCAGCGGTTATGAAGAAGCTGCCGCCCAGGGACTCATGGCCGGTATTAATGCGGCCCGCAAGGTCCAGGGAAAAGAACCGTTTATTTTAACGCGTGCCGAAGCGTATATCGGCGTACTGATTGATGATCTGGTCACCAAGGGTACGGAAGAACCATACCGTATGATGACCAGCCGCAGTGAATACCGTCTCATCCTGCGTCAGGATAATGCAGACCTGCGCCTCACCCAGAAGGGCTACGACCTGGGTCTCGTAAGCCAGGCACGCTACGACCGCTTTTGCGCCAAAAAACAGGCTATTGCCGACGGCATAGCTGCGCTGCGGGCCATTTCTATTACGCCCAGCAAGGCCATGGGAGAAAAACTGCAGGCCTTGGGGACTGCACCGGTACATACAGGGCTTACGGCCTATGAACTGCTGCGCCGCCAGGAATTGACCTATGACCGGCTACAGACAGTCTTCGACCTGCCCGATCTGAATGCTGATGTAAAAGAAGAAATCGAAATCATGATCAAATACGAAGGCTATATTAACCGCCAGCTGGAACAGGTAGAAAAAATGAACCGGCTGGAACAAAAGCTCATGCCGGATTCTATCGTGTATGCAGAAATCGATACGCTGTCTGCCGAAGCGCGGCAGAAGCTCGATGCTATCCGTCCCCGTTCCCTCGGCCAGGCCAGCCGTATTTCCGGTGTTTCCCCGGCCGATATTACGGCACTGCTCATCGTGCTGGAACAAAACAAGCGGGAGGGCAATCATGTTTCGTAATGAATTGACTGCCGTTCTGACGGCTATGCATATATCCCTGAGCGAGCAGCAGCTCAGCCAGTTCTGCCGCTTTGAAGAACTCCTCTTGGAAACGAACAAGGTCATGAACCTGACGGCCATTACAGAACCCAAAGAAGTAGCGGTCAAGCACATGGCAGACAGCCTTTCCTGCTATGAGGAAGCGTATTTTCCTAAGGGCGCTGCCTGCCTCGATTTAGGTACCGGCGCCGGTTTTCCCGGTATTCCCCTGCTCATTTACCGGCCGGACCTGCACATGACTTTTTTCGATTCCCTGCAAAAAAGGCTGCGCTTCCTGGAACAGGTCACGACGGAACTAACGCTGACAGGAGCTGTATTTCTCCACGGCCGGGCTGAAGAAAAAGCCCATGACAAGACCTACCGGGAACAGTTTGATGTCGTTACCAGCCGGGCCGTTGCGCGCCTCAATATTCTCTGCGAATGGGCACTGCCCTATGTGCGTACAGGCGGTGTTTTCATTGCCCTTAAGGGGGCACAATATGAAGAGGAAATCAAAGAAGCCGGCCATGCTCTGGCTGTGCTAGGAGGGACCCTGGAAGCTGTGCGTCCTGTGACCTTGCCGGGGCTTACAGATAAGCGGGCTGTCCTCTACATCCGCAAGAACGCCAAGAGTCCCTTAAAATATCCGCGCAAGCCTACACTGGCTGCCAAAAATCCGTTATAATGGAGCTGAATTCATATTTTTCAGCCTATAGAAAGGGTGTGTCAGCATGTCTCTTAAAAAATCTATTCTGGTCCTGCTTACAGCCTGCTTTACCCTGGGTACGGCGGCCGTCATGGCAGCTGCGCCGGAAATTAATGCACAGTCGGCCTGTGTCATTGATGCCAATACGGGAAAAGAATTATATGCCAAGGATGCAGATCACCGCATGTACCCCGGTGGTACGACGATGATTATGACCAGTCTGCTCGGCGTAGAATCGGGGAAACTGGATCAGCCTCTTACGATTGCTCCGGCTTCCCAGCAGCTGCCTGGTGATGTCAGCAAGCTGGGCCTCTATGCCGGGGATAAAGTGACCTTGCGTCATGCCCTGACCGGTATGATGACCGTCGGTGGCTGTGATGCGGCCATAGACGTAGCCGTAACGGTAGCGCCGACAGAAGCTGATTTTGTGCAGCAAATGAATGCCAAGGCTGCCGCCTTAGGCGCGACAGGCACGCATTTTACCAATCCTACCGGCCTGCCTGATGCCAAGCACTATTCGACAGCCCGCGATTTGGCGAAAATCGCAGCCTATGCGATGCAGTCCTCTGATTTCCGCGGCCTTGTAAACCACACGTCCTACGATATGCCCTATATGGATAGCGGGACCAAGCATTGTGAAACGACCAACGGGTTCCTGACCAGTGGCTTTAGCGGTGCTAACGGTGTCAAAACGGGCGTGACGAACGAAGGCGGTCCTTGCCTCGTCGCTTCGGCCACGCGTGATGGCCATACTCTCGTCGTTTCGATCCTCAATTCGCAGAGCCGTTCTGCCGATGCCCAAAGCTTGCTCACGTATGGTTTTTCGCAGTTAACGGATACGACAGCACCGCAGGCGACAGCTAACACGACGAGCCAGCCTGCAGCGGCACCAAGCAAAACTGCCGCGGCGGCAGATACTGACCGGGATGCAGAAGAAGCCTATGTCCTGCGCAATGCACCGGCAGGACAGACCTTATCGTCTATTGCAGCCCAGCAGAGACAGGTGCAGGCCCTTTCTGCTGCCAATGCCCAAGGAGCAGAGTCATAAAAATTAATTCTTGACATAAGACTCTTTCTTGCTATAATAAAAGAACATCATGAATATTCCGATGCAGGACTGACGGATCAGTGGAACAACCACGTGGACTGTATCGCAGTAGTAAGCGCCGACCGTCTGGGCAAAGATATGAAAATATGCTTTGGCCAGCCGGCCGGCGCTTCTTTTTGTGCGCCTGTGTGCCGGCCGACCGCAAAGGAGAGATGGATTCAATGAAAAAGAACCGTTGGCTTATTGCGTTGTCCGCTATGGGGATTCACATCTGCATTGGCAGTGTCTATGCCTGGAGCGTCCTTACCCGCCCGATTATGGAGTCCATGGGCTTTTCCCTGAAGGAAACGACGTGGACCTTCTCCCTGGCCATTTTATTCTTAGGCCTGTCAGCAGGTTTTTTAGGCAGCTTTGTCCAGAAAATCGGACCGCGCAAGTCAGGTCTTTTATCGATGGCTTTCTTCTGCAGCGGTATGTTTGGTACGGCTGCTGCTCTGTATTTCCACAGTCTGCCCCTGCTCTATATCTGCTATGGTGTCATAGGCGGTATCGGCCTGGGCACAGGCTATATTACACCTGTTTCGACACTGGTCAAATGGTTCCCCGATAACCGTGGCTTTGCTACGGGGCTGGCCATTATGGGCTTTGGTTTTGCCAGCATGATCGCCGGCCCGGTTATGCAGCTTCTGGTGCAGCACGTAGGTCTTATTCCCAACTTCCTCATCCTGGGAGCCGTTTATATGACCATTATGACTGCTTCTTCGCTGTATTTGGCGCCGCCTAAAGCAGGCGAAGTGCCTCAGGCCGATCTGGCCCTGCGTCAGGCCGGGGAAAAGAAAAGGATCGTCTATGCCGATTCCCTGCCTCAATTTACGGTCAAGGGGGCTATGAAGACGTGGCAGCTCTATACGATCTGGCTCCTCTTCTTTACTAACATTACCTGCGGTATTGCTCTCCTGGCCGTGGCCTCTCCTATGGCCCAGGAAGTCGTCGGCATGTCACCCATGGCCGCTGCCTCCATGGTCGGTATCATCGGGTTTATGAACGGTGCCGGCCGCATCGCCTGGGCTACCGTATCGGACTACATTGGCCGTTCGGCTACATATGTCCTCTTCTTCGCCATTGAAATCGTCGCCTTCTGGCAGCTTTCCCAGGTGACTAACTCCTTTAGCTTCCAGGTTCTCGTACTGCTCATCATCACCTGCTATGGCGGCGGCTTCTCGTGCATGCCGGCCTACCTTTCGGACCTCTTCGGCACACGCGAACTCAGTGCTATTCACGGACGTATTCTTACGGCCTGGGGCGCTGCCGGTGTCGCCGGTCCGCTGCTGCTGGCCTTGATCAAAGAAACGACGAACAGCTATGCCGTCACCTTGCAGGTCTTCTCGGCCTTCTTCGTCGGCGCCCTGGTACTGATGCTCTTCCTTAAATACCAGACCCGTCATGGCATTGTCTGCCATGATGCGGAAAACCTTCGTCCTGTCCGGCAGAAGGCGGAAGTGAAAGGCTAAGCTCTGTTTGATTCCCTATCCCCTGTGGCAGCATAATGCTGCCTGGGGGATTTTTTTTATCCCAGTATATCGTAGTTAGATAGATGATTGAAAATGATTGCTTTTTAAACATAGTCACTAAAAATGATTGAAAATGATTGATTATGATTATATAATGAAGATATACATAAAGATTGATCTACAGAAAAAGACGGGTGACGCTATGCTTACAGAAGAACGACAGGAAGAAATCGTACGCATTGTCAATGCTGGCGGTGCAGCCTCTGTACAGGAACTGGTTGATTATTTTCATATTTCAGAGGCCACTGTACGCCGGGATTTAACGGTATTGCAACAGGCCGGCCGCTTGCGCCGTGTCCATGGCGGGGCTACGGCTATTCCTTCCGATACAGCCGGCTATGAAGCCAATATGGAAGAGCTGGAAATAAAATATGCCTTTCATTTGCCGGAAAAACGCCGTATTGCCCAATATGCGGCAGGACAAATCGGCCCTGCCGATTTCGTTTATCTCGACGCCGGTTCGACAGTGGAACAAATGGCAGATTTCCTTTCGGGCTCTACGGCGACGTTTGTGACGAACAGCCTGCCCTTAGCACAGAAACTGGCCCGTAATGGCTGTCAGGTCAGAATCCTGGCGGGCCATGTCAAAGGGACGACGTCTTCCGTCGTCGGCAGTGAGGTCATACAGCTCCTGCGCCGGTATCACTTTACGAAAGGCTTTTTTGGGGCTAATGGACTGAGCCTTCATGAAGGCTGTACGACGCCGGATATTGAAGAGGCAGCTACCAAGGAGGCGGCTGTCGTTCGCTGTAATACGGCGTATATCCTGGCCGATGCCAGTAAATTTGGCCTGGCTTCGCATATTACCTTTGCCGAATTACCGGACGTTACGATTATTACTGCCAAAAGCGAACGCATTCAGGATTTTAGCTCGTATCAGCAGTTAACGGAGGTGCATGTACTGTGATTTACACGGTAACCTTTAATCCTTCCCTGGATTATGTTGTACGTATGAAACATTTTGAAACGGGGGCCATCAACCGGGCCGAGCAGGAAACGATCTACCCTGGCGGCAAGGGCATCAACGTGGCCCTGGTCTTGGGCAACCTGCATATTCCGGCCCGGATTTTGGGCTTTACAGCCGGTTTTACAGGCCAGGAGATCGTCCGCCTTTGCAAGGAAAACGGCGGCGATTGTGATTTTATTACGCTCGATCAGGGAAATTCCCGCATCAATTTGAAAATCAGTGCTGCCGATGAAACGGCTGTGAACGGTATGGGCCCGGATATACCGGAAGCCAAGCTGCAGCTCCTGTGGGAAAAAATACAGACCTTAAAGGCTGGCGATACGCTGGTTTTGGCCGGCAGTATTCCGGCTGTCCTGCCAGGTGACATGTATGAAGATATCATGAAGCGGCTCCAGGGCCGGCAGATCCGCGTTGTCGTCGATGCGACAGGCGATCTCCTGCGCAATGTCATCGCCTATCACCCCTTCCTGATCAAACCGAATCAATTTGAATTGGGCGAACTCTTCAGTGTGATCCTGCATACAGATGAAGAAATCATTACCTGTGGCAAACGGCTCCAGTCGATGGGTGCCCGCAACGTACTCGTGTCGTTAGGGGAAGCCGGAGCCTTGCTCATCGGTGAAGATGGGCAGGTGTACCGCCGCGCAGCACCACAGGGCAAGATGGTCAACTCCGTCGGTGCCGGGGACAGCATGGTGGCCGGTTTCCTGGCAGGCTATGAATCGTCCGGCGGCAATTTGGAAGAAGCCTTAAAACTGGGCTTGTGCGCCGGCAGTGCCACAGCCTTTCAGGAATGGCTGGCGACAGAGCAGGAAATCCGTGCTCTCTATGAAGCGTTATAGATACTCGTAGGAAAGTGAGGGGAAATCCCGTGCGTATTGCAGATTTATTAAAACTCGACAGTATTGATCTCCAGGCACAAGCCGTCAACAAAGAGGCGGCCATTGATCACCTCGTAGACCTGATGGCTAAGGGCGGTCATTTACGGGACGTCAGTGCCTATAAGGCCGGCGTACTGGCCCGTGAAGCAGAAGGCAGTACAGGGATTGGCGAAGGGATTGCTATTCCGCATGCCAAGACCGATGCCGTGCAAAATCCCGGCCTGGCTTCCATGATCGTCCGTAGCGGCGTCGATTATGAAAGCCTCGACGAAGAACCGGCGTATCTCTTCTTCATGATTGCCGCTCCGGCTGACGGGGCAGATATTCACTTGGAAGTATTGAGCCGTTTGAGCCGTATGCTCATGGACGATGACTTTCGCGACCGCCTGATGCAGGCTGCGTCGCCGCAGGAATATTTAGCGGTTATCAATGAGGCGGAAGCAGCGCAGCTGGCCGAAGAGGAAGCCGAAGCGGCAGAAGAAGCGGCAGCCCAGGCAGCACCTGTGCCGGCGGCACCTGAGACAGAAACAGAAAAGCCCTACGTCATTGGCGTAACGGCGTGCCCGACGGGCATTGCCCATACGTATATGGCAGCCGAAGCACTGGAAAATAAAGCCCAGGAAATGGGCGTTGAGATTAAAATAGAAACGAATGGCTCCGGCGGCGCCAAGCATGTCCTCACAGCCGCCGATATTCAGCGGGCTGCCGGGGTTATCGTCGCAGCCGATAAGGATGTGGCAACGGACCGCTTTGATGGCAAGCCCGTTCTCTTTGTAAAAGTGGCTGCCGGTATTAAAGAACCGGAGCATCTCATTCAGCAAGTACTTGATGGCAGTGTACCGATCTTTCACAGTACGCACGCCGCTGCGGCAGGCAATGAGCCGGCCACAGCAAGCGGTGAAAGTGCCGGCCGGCAGATTTATAAACACCTCATGAACGGTGTTTCTCACATGCTCCCCTTCGTCATTGGCGGCGGTATTCTCATTGCCCTGGCCTTCCTCTTCGATATGGGCAACGCAGGGTCGGGCAACTTTGGTTCCGGCACGCCGCTGGCAGCCTTTTTAAAGACCGTCGGTGGTCTTTCCTTCAGCATGATGATGCCGATCCTGGCCGGCTACATTGCCGTCAGTATTGGTGAACGGCCGGCTCTCATGCCGGGCATCGTCGGCGGTTTCCTGGCGACACAAGGTGGTTCCGGTTTCTTCGGTGCTCTCTTTGCCGGGTTTATTGCAGGCTATGTAGTCGTCTTATTGAAAAAGGTTTTTGCCCATCTGCCCCAGTCCCTGGAAGGAACCAAGCCGGTCCTCATTTATCCGGTCTTAGGGCTGATCCTCATAGGTGTCATTATGACCTGCGTCATCAATCCGCCTATGTCCATCTTCAATCAGTGGCTCTCTAACGCTCTTAACTCCATGTCGACGTCGAGCCGGATTATTCTCGGCTTTATCCTCGGCGGCATGATGTCTATCGATTTTGGCGGGCCTATCAATAAAGCCGCATATGTCTTTGGTACGGCCTCGCTCATGAGCGCATCCGGCGCGGCTGTCAGCTCAGGCATCATGGCTTCGGTCATGGTTGGCGGCATGGTACCGCCGCTGGCAATCTCCCTGGCAATGCTCCTCTTTAAAGGGAAATTTACGCCTAAAGAACGGCAGTCCACGATTACTAACTTTATTATGGGTCTCTCCTTCATTACAGAAGGGGCCATTCCCTTTGCGGCCTCAGACCCGTTACATGTCATTCCTTCCTGTGCCATTGGCGCAGCCGTAGCCGGTGCGCTTTCCATGCTTTTCGGCTGCACCCTGCCGGCGCCGCATGGCGGCATCTTCGTCTTTGGCGTCGTCCACAATTGGCCCATGTACTTAGCGGCCCTGGTTATTGGCACGGTCGTTGCGGCCGTTCTCTTGGGCCTTATACGCAAAGCCCAGCCGCAGGAATAAGACCGTTCTCTTGCGATTCTGCTGTACGTAACGTACACTATATATATACGTATCATCACACTTAAAGGAGGAACTATCATGAAAGAATTTACGTTTACTATTACGGATCCCCAAGGTATTCACGCTCGTCCGGCAGGACTGCTCGTAAAAGAAGCCAAAAAATATGCGGCTACCCTGACCATCTTAAAGGGTACCAAAAAAGGCGATCTGAAAAAGATTTTTACCGTCATGGGCTTAGGCGTTAAACAGGGTGAAACCGTAACCGTTCAGGCACAAGGTGCTGATGAAGACGCTGCTGCTGCCGCTATGGAAGCCTTCTTGAAGGAAAATTTCTAAGTTATCACCATAGTATGGGGAGAATTGCCAGGGCGATTCTCCCCTGTCTTTCAAAGGAGGTTCTCCATGTTAGTACTCAAAGGAAAAAGTGTCAATACGGGCATTACCATTGGGCCGCTGGCACTGTTTCATCGCAATACTATTTCTACGGCAGAACGTAAAATCGAAGATGTAGCAGCCGAAATCGACCGTTTCCAGGCAGCCCGGGAAGCGGCAATCCGCCAGCTCCAGGCCCTGTATGAAAAGGCCCTGGCAAAAGTCGGTGAAGAACAGGCAGCTGTATTTGAAGTACATCAGATGATGCTCGAAGACGACGATTACATCGATTCCATCGTCGGCCAGATCGAAGAAAAACAGTGCAATGCCGAAGCAGCTGTCGAAAATACGGCTCAGCAGTTTGCCACCATGTTCCGGGAAATGGATGATGCGTATATGCAGGCCCGGGCTGCAGATGTACTGGACATATCCCGCCGGGTAGAACAGGAATTGTGCGGCGGCCAGGGGATTGATTTCAGTAAATACGATGAAGTGATTATCGCTGCCGACGATCTGGCTCCCAGTGAAACGATGCAGCTCGATACGGATAAAATTTTAGGCTTTATTACCTCCGGTGGCAGTGCCAATTCCCACACGGCTATTCTGGCCCGGACGCTGGGCATTGCGGCCATCGTCAATACGGGGACACAGCTCCATCAGGACGTAGATGGCCTGTTGGCTATTGTCGATGGTACGACCGGTACGGTCTACATTAATCCCGACGCGGAAACGCTCGCCCGGATGCAGCAGGCGCAAAAGGAAGAAAAGGATCGCCGTAAGCGGCTGGAATTGGTCCGCGGCCTGCCTTCGGCAACCAAGGACGGCAAGGCCGTAGAAATCTTTGCCAACATTGGCAATCCGGATAACCTGCCGCAGGTACTGGCTAACGATGCCGAAGGCATTGGCCTCTTCCGCAGTGAATTCCTCTACCTGGGCCGGACGGACTATCCGACGGAAGAGGAACAGTTTGAAGCATATAAAAAGACGGTCCAGGCCCTGCCCGGCAAAAAGGTTGTCATCCGGACCCTCGATATTGGTGCCGATAAGAAAGTCGATTATTTTAATCTGGCAGAAGAAGAAAACCCGGCCCTGGGCATGCGGGCAATCCGTATTTGCCTGACCCGTCCGGAACTCTTCAAGACCCAGCTCCGGGCCTTGTGCCGGGCTTCGGCCTTTGGCAAGATTGCCGTCATGTTCCCCATGATCATTTCGGTCAAGGAAATACGGCGGGCTAAGGAACTGTTGCAGGAAGTGCGCCAGGATCTGGATCGCCGGAGGATTGCCTATGATAAGGACATGGAAATCGGCATCATGATTGAAACGCCGGCAGCGGCTATTATGAGTGACGACCTGGCCAAGGAAGTCGATTTCTTCAGTATTGGCTCCAATGATCTGACCCAGTATACACTGGCCATCGACCGGCAGCAGACCCAGCTGGATTCGTTCTTTGATGCGCACCATCCGGCTGTTCTGCGTCTCATCGGCCAGACCATTGCCAATGGCCACCAGGCCGGCATCTGGGTAGGGATTTGCGGCGAACTCGGTGCAGACCTGAGCCTGACGGAAACGTTCCTGCGCATGGGCGTAGACGAGCTGTCTGTGAGCCCTCAGTCAGTCCTTCCCTTGCGGGATACAGTACGCTCCCTCGACTTAAGCAAATAAGACGGATTTATTTATGAAGACGCTCTGCCTTTGGGCAGGGCGTCTTTTTAGAAACACCCTGCTTGTTTCACGTGAAACATTCTGGAAAAAATAGATTTTTCAGCATATTTGACAGGCCGTAGTGTCTATGGTACAGTCAAAGTACTTTTCTTTCAATCAGGTGCTTTGCTTAAAAGAGAAGCCGGGTAAGCCGGCGCGGTGCCGCCGCTGTAAGGTGGAGCGAGGCTGCTAAATGCCACTGTACACAGAAGTATGGGAAGGCGCAGCGTAGTGATGATGCCGAGCCAGAAGAACTGCCTGATTGTGTAATCAACGAACCTGCGAGCCATAGGGAGTGGATGATGTTTTTTCAGCGCCTGCTCTGCCGTCTTCAGGAATTATTTTGAAGGAGTGACAGTGGTATGTTTCGTAAGCTATGGAAACGTGTATGTCTATGTTCTATTATGGGGATCACCGGCTGTGGTGCCTATACGGGTGTGCCGGCCAAGGCGTCGTATCGGCTGCATCCGGCCGTCAAGGACCCGACGCCGGCCTTGCGCCAGGCTGCAGCCATTGGCGTACGGACCTATGAAAATCCGGAGCTCGCCCACAGGGAGAACGTCGACGCCCTCCTTATTGTCAGCTTCGGTACGACCTATGCGGAAAGCCGCCGCCTGAACATCAATGCGACTGTCGCGGCTATTCAGGCTGCCCACAGGGATACCCGTGTGGCCTTGGCATTTACGTCCCATATCATCATCGACCGGATCCGGGCTAAGGAAGGCCGTGTCATACCTACACCGGAACAGGCTCTGGAAGAACTCCTGACGGCTGGCTGTACGCGCGTAGCCCTGGCTTCTCTCGATATCATTCCCGGCATGGAATATAGTTATATGACGGCCATTTTCGATTTATATAAGGCCAATTTTAAGAAGATGACCTTAGGTACGCCCCTTCTCTATTGGATGGGCCAAGAAGGGCAGCGTGACGATGTAGCCGAATTTGCCCGGGCCTTTGCGACGCAATTTCCCCCGGCGGCCCTAGGGGAAAATAAAGCCATCCTGGTCATGGCCCACGGTACGCTCCATCCGGCCAATGCCTATTATGCCGTCGTCCAGCACCGCCTGAACCAGGCTGGTCTGGACCGGGTCTATGTCTATTCCGTCGAAGGCTGGCCGGCACTTGGGGAAATTATACCCCTGCTCAAGGCCCGGGGCATTAGGGAGGTCCTGCTCATGCCGATGATGCTCGTCGCCGGCGACCACGCCAACAATGACATGGCCGGTACGGCAGACGATTCGCATAAGACGCTGCTCGAAAAGGCCGGTTTTTCTGTCAGCGTGTACATCCATGGCCTGGGAGAAAATGCGGCTGTCCGGAAGATGTTTGTCGAACGGGCCAATGAAGCCTGGGCGGCACTGACAGGAGAAACTGTATAACTGACGGGCCTAAAGGGGCTGGCAGGTAAAATCCTTTGACTTACTGTAAAAATCAGTATAAGATAACGGTGTATAGAAAAAAGGCTGTGCTATGTATCAGTCTCCAGATTAGATGATGAGGTGAGGATATGAATTTTGACGAAGCCGCTATGGCTGTACGACGTGGTAAAAAAGGTATCATTGAAACGCTCCCCCGGGCTGTCCTGAAGACGCGGGATGATTTGAGTACGCTCTATACGCCGGGTGTAGCCCAGCCGTGCCGGGAAATTGTGAAGGATAAGGATTTATCCTTCGACTTGACCTGTCGTGGCAATATGATTGCCGTCGTTTCCGATGGTACGCGTGTACTGGGCTTGGGCGACATTGGTCCTGAAGCGGCCATGCCGGTTATGGAAGGGAAATCCATCCTATTCAAAGTCTTTGGCGGCGTCAATGCTGTACCCATCTGCTTGGATACGAAGGATCCGCAAAAATTCATTGAAACGGTAAAAATGCTCCAGCCGTCGTTTGCCGGCATTAATCTGGAAGATATTTCTTCACCTAAATGCTATGAAATAGAAACGACACTGAAAAAGGAAATGGATATCCCCGTTTTCCACGATGACCAGCACGGCACGGCTATTGCGGCTCTCGCCGGCGTTATCGGTGCCCTGCGTGTCGTAGGCAAAAAGCTGGCAACGGCTAAGATTGTCATCAACGGTGCCGGTGCTGCCGGTGCGTCTATTGGCCGCCTCCTCGTTCGCGCCGGAGCGGAACAGGTCATCATGGTAGATCGCTTTGGTGCTTTATATGAAGGCATGGAAGGCCTCAATAGCGTACAGGCTGAACTGGCCAGCCTGACTAACAAGGAACACGTACAGGGCACCTTAGCTGACGTCGTAAAAGGCGCTGATTTGCTCCTCGGCGTTTCGGCACCCCATATCTTTACAAAAGAAATTATCCGCTCCATGAATGCGGATGCCATCGTCTTTGCTATGGCTAACCCCATTCCGGAAACGGATTATGAATCTGCCAAGGCCGCCGGTGCCCGCGTCGTCGGTACAGGCCGTTCGGATTCTCCGAACCAGATCAACAACGTCTTGGTCTTCCCGGGCATTTTCCGCGGTGCCCTGGCTGTACGGGCCCGCCATATCAACGAAGATATGAAGATTGCTGCGGCCTACGCCATTGCCGGCCTCATTAGTGATGCGGAATTACAGGAAGAGTACGTGATTCCCGATGCCTTTGATGAACGCGTAGCACCGGCTGTGGCAGCTGCGGTAGCCAAGGCCGCTATGGAATCAGGCTCGGCCCGTATTGAACGCGATCCTGAAGAAATTCGTCAGGAAGCAGCCACGCAAATTGCAGAACTGCACGCGATGATCGACAAACTGCACGGCTAAGCTCTTTGCAGATGTAAAATTCCCGCCTTGTTTCACGTGAAACAAGGCGGGAATTTTTGTATCTTCACAATATCTTCATAATATCTTCACAACTTTTTCGCATGCCTTTACTATACTATAGGCATAGACAAAAGTAAAAGGAGGTAGACATGATGAGACGAACACTTGCCCTAGGTTTGGCCGCTATCGCGGCTGTTGCCAGCTTCTCTGTTTTTGCTGCAGCCCCCACTGCAGGTGCACAGAATGAGGCACAAAACGGGTATGGCACATATTGCCAGGGGCCACAGGACTGCTATGGCAATACAAGTAATGTGAATGCGTCAGCCTATTGCCAGGGACCGCAGGATTGTCCGGCTCCGGCAGCAGGTACGTACTGCCAGGGACCGCAGAATTGCTATACGGGCACGGCGGCTACGACGGGAAACGGGGACACAGCGTCTTCTAACCAGAATGGCTACACCTGTGCCGGTCCGCGTGGCTGTCGTGGCCTTGCGGCTCAGCGGTAATGATATTGTACATATATAGGAGGAACTAGTTATGGTAATGACTCATTATATGGAGCTCCTTTCACTCCATCAGCCTTGGTTTTTGATCCTTTTTATGCTGGTACCGATGGTTTTGGCAGAAACCATTTTGGCTGCCGGTGTGATTTCCCTGATTGATGGCGACGCACGCAGTGCCCGCTGGGATTCGTTAAGTCATGCAGCCAGTCTCATCTTGGGCGTTTTCTTCATCTTTGCCGCCGGCTACATTGTCATTTCGTACATGCCGACCATTCAATGGCGTGGTCCTATTGACTACATTGCCGTATGGAGCTACGTTTTGGCTATTATTCCGGCAGTACTGCTTATCCTCTTCGAATTGGGCGTTGTTTGCAAGAATGCCGATGTAGAAAAACGCTTGAAGCGTCACACACTGCTCATGATTCTCTTCATCTTCTTTACCCACATGGCCATGGTCTTCGGCATGGCTGATCCGCAGCTCGCCGGCTATGTACCGCCGCAGCAGACCATGAACATGCAGATGAACATGCAAAACGGACAGATGAACCATGATATGAGCAATCAGCCGATGGATCATCAGCACATGCATCACCAAATGAATGATCAGCAGATGAACAATCAGCAAAATATGAATATGAATCAGCAGAGCTCCGATGCTAACAAATAATTTCTGCTTTTCTCTTTTCTCCCCCATGCTACGGCATGGGGGATTTGTTTCACGTGAAACATGGAAACCTACCGTAAAATAAAATCATACAAAATAGGGTAGACAACGTCCTGATGATTTCGAGCG
>OKSB01000068.1_pt1 | contig 100021 bp, 107 predicted proteins | sample 1601171 | NCBI WGS metagenome assembly OKSB01 (sample SAMEA3541496, study PRJEB24748) | human gut metagenome | biome: human gut; feature: human-associated habitat; material: faeces | place: China | collected 2012 | reverse complement strand
GCGCCCCGAACGGGGGCGCGCCGCCTTTCCTTATCCGATCGTGAACGTCTCCTGCGTGTCGATGTGGCCGTCGTGATCCGTGCCCGGCGGGTTATCGGGCATGTCGTAGACATAGGTCAGCCGCCCGCCGTCGAGCATCAGGGACGTAACGGTATAGGTATCGGCATAGCTGACGGAGAACGCCCCGCCACGCCAGGCAACGCGCGTGCGCGTGACGGCATCAATCCCGTCCGCGAATCGCAGCGTGTGGCACAGCAGCCCGCCGTCGCGGCAGACCTCATAGAGCGCGGCCTCAGCCGTCTCCCCTGCCGTGCGTGCGTCCCAGAAGGCGGTCACCGCCTCCGGATGCGTGACCGGGTCGGCCGCGTCCACGTGCACGGCCGTAAGCCCGGCGTCTGAGAGCTGCGCCACCGCCTGCGCGATCTGCGCGTCCGTGAGATCAACGCCCGCGCTCGTGCCGTCGCCGACCGCCTGCACAAGCGGCTGATACCGCTGCGCCGCCGCGACGGCGGGGTCGGCCTCTTTTCCGCAGCCCATCAGCAGCGCCGCCAAGCACAGCAGAAGCCACAGCATGCGTTTCATGCGCATCCCTCCCATTCATTCTGCAAACAGTGTACACGAAAAATTTCGGCATTGCAAATTTCGCCGCATCTGCTATACTGTCGGCAGATGTATGCCGTAAGATGCTGCCGGGAGAGCGCTGCGGCCGCCGAAGGAGTGACACTCTCAGGCAAAAGGACCGGCGGCTGACGGAGCTCTGGAGAGACGATTCCGCACCGAAGAAGCAAGGCCGGCCGGCCAATCTTTCAGGTAAAAGGACAGAGTACACACCTGCACCACGGCAGGGGTGTACTCTTTTTTTGGAGGTCATGACGATGGAAACCTTTCTCTTTCTGCTTGAGCTGGCCGGGACGGTCGCGTTCGCCGTCAGCGGCGCGGTACTCGGCATCGAAAAGCATATGGACATCTTCGGCGTGGGGCTGCTGGGCATCACAACGGCCGTCGGCGGCGGCATCCTGCGCGATCTCGTCGTGGGGCTGACCCCGCCGCGCGCGTTTCAGGACCCGATCTATCTGCTCGTCGCGCTGGGTGTGTCGGTCGTGCTGTTTTTCCCGTTCGTGCGGCGGATCATCGGCCGCAGCAAGCGCGTGTTCGACGCGCTCATGCTCATCATGGACGCGGCCGGGCTCGGCATCTTCACGATCACGGGCATGAACACCGCCATCACCCTCGCCGGGTGCACGGATCCGCTGCTGCTGGTGTTTGTCGGCCTGCTGACCGGCACGGGCGGCGGCGTACTGCGCGATGTGCTCGCCGGAGATATGCCCTATATCCTGCGCAAGCACATCTACGCCAGCGCGTCCATCGCGGGCGGGATCCTCTATCTGCTCCTGCGGCAGGTCTGGCAGGGCCCGGGTGCGATCCTGACCGGCGTGGTCGTCGTCATCGTCATCCGCTGCGCCGCGGCGCACTTCGAGTGGAACCTGCCGCGCGCAAAAACCGTGTGGAAAAGCGACGAATGATGTGCTAGGATAAAGAAAAGAGTTCGCAAGACCGGAGGTCATGACCATGGCAAACATCCCAGCGCGCGCATGCCCGCTCGCAAAAAAATGCGGCGGCTGCCAGCTGCAGAACCTGTCGTATGACGAGCAGCTGCATCTCAAACAGGCAACGGCTATCCGCCTGCTCGGCCGCTTCGGCCACGTGGAGGAGATCATCGGCATGGAAGATCCCTACCACTACCGCAACAAGGTGCAGGCCGCCTTCGGCGTCAACCGGCAGGGGCAGATCATCTCGGGCGTGTACCAGTCGGCCTCGCACCGGATCGTGCCGGTCAGCGACTGCATGATCGAGGACACCGTCGCAGACCAGATCATCGTCACGATCCGTGGCCTGCTCAAGAGCTTCAAGATCCGCCCCTATGACGAGGACACCGGCCGCGGCACGCTGCGGCACGTGCTCGTGCGGCGCGGCCGGCGCAGCGGGGAAATTCTCGTCGTGCTCGTGACGGCGCACGGCATGCTGCCCGGCAAGCGCAACTTCGTGCGCGCGCTGCTGCAGCGGCACCCGGACATCACGACCATCGTGCAGAACATCAACGCCGGGCAGACGAGCCTCGTGCTCGGGCCCCACAGCGAGGTGCTCTATGGCCCGGGCTATATCCGCGAGCAGCTTGGGGACTTCACGTTCCGCATCTCGCCGCGCGCGTTTTACCAGATCAACCCCGTGCAGACGGAGGTGCTCTACCGCACGACGCTCGACTACGCCGGGCTGACCGGCAAGGAAACCGTCGTGGACGCCTACTGCGGCACCGGCACGATCGGCATCTTCGCGAGCCGGAATGCCGCGCGCGTGATCGGCGTGGAGAACAACCGCGACGCCGTGCGCGACGCGATCAGCAACGCGAAGGCGAACCGCGCGGACAACGTCCGCTTCTACGCCGCCGACGCGAGCGACTTCCTGCAGGGCATGGCCAAGGCCGGCGAGCACGCCGACGTCATCATCCTCGATCCCCCGCGCGCCGGCAGCGACGAGCGCTTTCTGTCCGCCGTCACGGCCGTCGGGCCGGAGCGGGTGGTGTACGTGTCGTGCAATCCGGAGACGCTCGCACGCGACCTGGGCTATCTCACCCGGCACGGCTACCGCGTCACGCGCATCCAGCCGGTGGACATGTTCCCCCACACGGAACATGTGGAGGCAGTAGTATTGATGACGAGAACCGAAGCCCAAAAGGGCTGAAATGTATTGAAATAAAGGGATTCCGAGGTTTGCCCGCAAAAACCGGCGGCGGCCCGGGATCCCTTTCAGACTTTTTCACTATCTATCCTGCACACCGAAAGTGCCGAAACGCGAGGCTACGGGTTAGATAATTTCGTGGCGAGGCTACAGGTTTGATGAGAATACTGATAGTGATTATGGTGTCCTCTATTAGAAAGATTTTTCTCTTCCGTTCACGAATTATTTTGGGAGTGTTCGTTGACTTTCTGAAAGTAAAATGCTATAATAACGCCACTGTTATGACTGTGTTTTGCCAGAGATCACGGCTTTGAATTGAGGTGTACGATGAGTATTGCAAATGAAATTAAGGGCATTCGGCAGAGCTGTTTTTTCAGCCAGAACTCTTTTGCTGAAGAACTCGGTGTTTCTTACTCTACTGTTAATCGTTGGGAAACCGGGAAGACCGTTCCCAATTGCTCAATGATGAGAAAAATAGTAGATTTTTGCAAGAAGCACGATCTGGATTACCACAAAGTCGATGAGGCTTGGAAGGAGATTAAAAATGGCGTTGACCCATATTGACTGTTTCAGCGGACCAGGTGGAATATGTACGGGTTTACACGCTGCCGGTTTTGAGACGCTGATTGCTATAGAAGTCATAAAAAGCTGTGTTGATACCTACGCTGCTAATCACCCAGAGGTTCATGTTATACAATCAGATATACGTAACGTAACTGCAGAGCAGATTCTTCCTTACATTCCTGAAAACGGCGTCGATTTAGTAACCTCAGGAATGCCGTGTGAAACATTCTCAACTGCGGGAAACTCATCTCGCGCGGCGTATGACGATAGGCAGTTCTTGTTCCGAGAAGGGATAAGAATTGCAAAAATAGCAAATGCGAGAATGATTCTATTTGAGAATGTTCCAATGATTACAACTAAGCGTATCGCAAAAGACTCCAAGAAGTTGGTTCTTGATGTGCTGAAGGAGGAACTGGTGGAAGCTGGATACAAAAACTACAAGCAGTTCATCATTGATGCTGAAAAGTATGGGGTTCCTCAAAAAAGAAAGCGTTTCTTCATCTTGGCATCGAAAGAACCCACAGATGAAATCTCAGCACCTAAACCAACAACATCAGTAGATGTGACCGTCGAAGATGCCTTTTGCGACATTCCACCCGTAGAAGCAAACACTTGGACAGAGAATCCGAACTATCTTCCGGGTAAGTCATCTGAGTACACAAGACTCATGCAAGATGATCGTTTCTGGAGAAGAGAAACCAAGGAACACAAACTCCTGAATCATCTTCCGATGAACCATAGAGCTTATATAATTGAGCGCTTTCATATACTCCGGCAAGGAGAAGGACTCAAAGGCCTTTTTGCTCGGCTTGAACCAGATGAGTTAGAGTCTTTGCAAAAAAGGAAAGTTGTTCCAAAAGTTGTCTATGTAAAGAGAAACTATCGGCTGCGATGGGACGAGGCAAGCCCAACGGTAACAAGTCATGCTTTGGATGAATTTGTACATCCAGATCAGGACAGAGCCCTTACAGTTCGTGAGTGTGCACGGCTGCAGAGTTTCCCGGATTCATATGAGTTTGTCGGAGGTCCCTACTTAGTCGCCCACGATGATTGCTCTCAACAAGATAAGTATGAGCAAATAGGTGATGCCGTACCGCCTTTAGTTGCCTATGCCTGGGGAATGCACATCAAAGAAATACTACATAAATAAGGAATCGGAGTCAGTGTGATTACTGGCTCCGATTATTATTAATCAAAAAGATGTTCAGATTCGTGGAAGTACTCGCCGAATTCTTTTACGTGAATCTTGGGGAATCTATCATTTAGCTCTCTGTATTTTTCAGGCATATCAAGATAGTAGGCACGGGTAATTTGAGCCACAAAGAGTTGATAATTCATCCACTGGTTTGGGACGCAAGTAATATCAATAGACATGTTCTTCCCAAGATTAGTTTCTCCTATGCATGTAAGAAGGCAAAAGAAGCGGCCCGCTCCAAATGCACCATCCAGAATCCTTTGCTGCGCCCACACCTCAACGACCCGCTCACGTGTGGAGGTCTTCACCGGAATATGTAATTTGGGCTTACCAGGCCCAAGATTAAAGATAAAATCCGTTGGCAAGGAAATGGATTCTCCATCCAATTCAACCGCATTCATCTGCGTGGATGGGTTTATCCCGAGATGTCTTGCATAAAGATGCCCAATCAGTTTTTCAAAATATGCGCCAGCATTATTCTTAAGTCCCGGAAGCGTGTCAGCACAAGTGCAGTAATTCATTGCAATTACATAAAGGGCTGTTGTTATATCTCTGGCAGACTGATTCGCAATTGTTTGAGAAGAAACATTCTCCCAAAACACATCCACCTTGGAATTGCCATCTGCATCTGTAGCGATGCCTTCGTTATATAGATCAATATTGACTGGCCGAGACTTTTTTCCATTATTGTGAGAAAAAAGGACATAATTTTCCCCTCGAGCAGTTGTATTACTGGTTAAGGGAAGCCTCTGCATGGCACTCGCTTCATTTTGACATAGGTCATTGATTTCTTTAAATAATGCCGTTATACCGGGATCAAGTGGTGATGCGCTAAACAGGCGCTTCATAGCGTCAAACTTGGATTGTATGGTTCTTCCATCTGGCATTTTGATATACCTCACTTTCAGACTAAATCACGTTGTTAATCGTCTACAGTTTCAAGAATATCTTCAATATGGCAGTTCAGCGTTTCACAGATTTTTAGAAGCAAAACAGGAACATAATGTCGTGCCGCAGCTCAAAGTCGCTCAACGCGATCACGCCGAGCGCGCCCGCCGCCTCCTCCGGGCGGATGGCCGCGCGGTAGAGAAACGACACGCCGTAGCCGCTTTTGAGCAGCGTCTTGATCGCGCCGATGTTGCCGATCTCGACCGTGCGGGCAAAATCCGCCGCCAGGCCGTGCTCCTTCAGGTAATACTCCAGGATCACGCGCGTGCCCGAGCCCTCCTCGCGCAGCAGCAGCGGCTCGCCCAGCAGGTCCGTCAGCGGGCGGCCGCGGTAGCGCGCGGCCTTCTCCGGGTCTCCGGCGGCGACATACTCCTCCGTGCCGAAGATGAAAAAATCATACTCCGCCTTCGGAAAGTCACCCTCGACGACCGCAAAATCCAGCTCACCGGAATCGAGCTTGCTCAGCAGCACCTTCGTATCCGCCACCTGCATCTGAATGTGGCTGTCCGGGTGCAGCTGCAAAAACCGGCCGAGCGCCTCGTTGATCATGAACTCCGCGACCGAGAGCGTCGCGCCGAACGAATAGTCGCGCGTGCCGGAGGCGCCCTGCTGCATGCGCTTTTGCAGGTGCTGCTCGTCGTGCTTCATCGTCATCAGCGTGCGGCGCAGGATCTCCCCCGCCTCGGTCAGCTGCAGGCGCTTGCCGTTGTGCTGGAACAGCACCGTACCGTAAGCCTGTTACAGATAGTGCATATGGTGCGAGACCGCGGGCTGCGTGATGTTGAGCTCGCGCGCCGCCTTCGTAAAATTCATGTGCCGGCACACGGCCAGAAACGTCTCGACGCGAAAATCCAACATGGGCATCCCTCTTTCCTGTAGGTTTTCAGCTAATGATAACACAAAATTATCATTTGATAAATAAAAATCATTTTTCTTTATCGTTCGGTTATGATATGATGCTCTCTGCAAACAATGCATGGAGAGAAAGGAATCCTCGACCCACTATGAACTTCATTCAGAAAAACTGGAAAGGCATCCTCGTGTGTCTCGTCATGGCCGTGCCCTGCTGGCTGCTCGGGCAGCGGTTTCCGATCGTCGGCGGCCCGGTGTTCGGCATCCTCGCCGGCATGATCGTCACCCTGCTCTGGCACGACAAGAGCGCGGCGCAGTCCGGCATCTCGTTCGTGTCGAAAAAGGTGCTGCAGTACGCCGTCATCCTGCTCGGTTTCGGCATGAACCTGTCCGTCATCTGGCAGACCGGCAAGCAATCGCTGCCGATCATCCTCGTGACGATCACGACGTCGCTCGTCGTGGCGTGGCTGCTGCACAAGCTGCTGCACATTCCGGGCAAGATCTCAACGCTCGTGGGCGTCGGCTCGTCGATCTGCGGCGGCTCGGCCGTCGCGGCGACCGCGTCCGTCATCGACGCGGACGATGAGGAAGTCGCGCAGGCGATCTCCGTCATTTTCTTCTTCAACATGCTCGCGGCCATCTTCTTCCCCGCGCTCGGCGCGCTGCTCGGCTTCTCGACCACGAACGGCGAGGCGTTCGGCATCTTCGCCGGCACGGCCATCAACGACACGTCATCCGTCACGGCCGCGGCCTCCACGTGGGACTCGCTCTACGGGCTCGGCAGCCAGACGCTCGACAAGGCCGTAACCGTCAAGCTCACGCGCACGCTCGCCATCATCCCGATCACACTCGTGCTCGCCTTCGTGCGCACAAAGCGCGCCAAGACCGACGGCACGAAGGTCGATTTCAAGAAGATCTTCCCGATGTTCATCCTCTATTTCCTGCTTGCGTCCGTGATCACGACCATCTGCGTGAGCGCCGGCGTGTCGGCAAGCGTGTTCACCCCGCTCAAGACGCTCAGCAAGTTCCTGATCGTGATGGCCATGTGCGCCGTCGGCCTGAACACGAACATCGTCAAGCTCGTCAAAACCGGCGGCAAGCCGCTCATCATGGGCTTTTGCTGCTGGGTCGGCATCGCGGGCATGAGCCTGCTGATGCAGCACGTGCTCGGCATCTGGTAAGACACAGACAAAAACGGGCGGCAGCCGGAGCTATCCGGCTGCCGCCTTTGTTTTATGCTTCTTTGCCGTCGCGCGGCAGCGTCACGAGCATGACCGTTCCGTCCGCGCCGCTGCGCTCGATCTGCACCGTGCCGCCGTGCAGCGCGGCGATCTCCCACACGAGCGACAGACCGAGCCCGACGCCGCCGTGTGCCCGGCTGCGCGACTTGTCCACGCGGAAAAACGGCTGGAAAACGCTCTCCCGGTATGCCTCCGGGATGCCGGGACCGTGGTCACAGACGCGGATCTGTACATTCCCGTCCGCCTCGCTGACCGCGATGCGCACCGCCCCGTCCGGCCGGCCGTAACGGATGGCGTTTTCGGTCAGGTTGAACAGCAGCCGGTACAGCAGCGGGTCGCTGCCGGTGAGCACAGCGCCGCCGTCGGCCTCCAGCGCGATGCACTTGCTCTCTGCAAGCGGCGCGAGATCGGTGAAGATCTCCTCGATCATGGGCGCGAGCTCGACCCGGTCGTCACAGGGCACGGTGCGCAGTTCGCTCATCTCCAGCAGGATCTTCGTCATCTGCGCCATACGCTCCGTCTGCTCCTGCAGCAGGCTCAAAAACGCCGCCGTTTCGGGCGTGACGTCCGCGTGCTCGGCGGAAAACAGCTCAAGCTGCGCCTGCATCAGTGCAAGCGGCGTGCGCAGCTCGTGCGCAGCGTTGCCCGTAAACTGCCGCTGCGCCGTGAAGCCCGCGTCCAGGCGGTCGATCATGCCGTTGAACGAGCGGCTGAAGCGCTGAAACTCCGGCAGCACGTCCTCGCTGACCTTGCACTGCGCCAGATTGCCCGGCTGAATACTTTCCACCTGCGCTGCAAAGCTGCGCAGCGGACGCAGCGCGCGGCCGCTGACAAAATACGCGAGCACGCCGCCGGCGAGTGTGACCGCCGCCGTGATGTACCAGTTCGTGACGCTGAAGGCCGCCTGCGCGCCGCTGATGATGATCGTCAGCTCGTCATCCGGCTGTTTGCTCTGCGGGTCGAAGGCGTCGGGCGCACCGGACTCGATCTCGCTGTAAGCCGAGATGCCGCTGCCGATCGCATCCATGTACCGCTTGCCGGAATAGCCGATCAGGCAGTTCATGAGCACACACGTCACGCCGATCAGCGCCGCCGTCATCAGCGTGATGCGCCACTGCAGAGATAACCGCTTCATGTCTGCTCCTCCATAACATAGCCCTCGCCGATGCGGTTGCGGATGGGGTCATAGCCCAAGGCGGCGCGCAGCTTTTTCCGCAGTGCGGAGATATGCACGCGGATGGAGTTGCCGAAGCCGTCCGCCCCGCTGTCCCACACGTGCTCCAGCAGCTCCTCCTGACTGACCGGCCGCCCCTGATGCAGCAGCAGGTATTCGAGGATGCCCGTCTCCTTGCGCGTGAGCGACAGTACCTCGCCGCGCGCGGACGCCTTGCGCGCCTTGGTGTCAAACGACAGCTCGGCGCAGGTCAGGACCACGTCGCTCTGCGTAAAGCAGCGCAGCGTCAGGCTGCGGATGCGCGCCGCGAGCTCATCGAGGTGAAAGGGCTTGGTGAGATAGTCGTTCGCGCCCGCATCGAGCCCCGCCACCTTATCGGCGACCTCGCAGCGCGCCGACAGGATCAGCACCTTGGTGTCGCGGTCACGCTCGCGCAGCGTCCGGAGCACCGTCATACCGTCCTCGCCGGGGAGGTTCAGATCCAGCACGACCAGATCAAAGCGCTCGACGGCGAGCATCTCCGCGGCGCTCTGCCCGTCATAGCAGCAGTCCACGCTGTAGGCAAGCCGCCGCAGACTGCGCGCGATCGTGTCGCAGAGCGCCCGTTCATCTTCCACAATCAAAATATGCATACCATTCTCCTCGTGCGTATTTACAATGTCCGACTTTGTTATCTTTGTTATATGATAACACAAAGGCATAAAATCTCTGTTAAGTTTCCGTTCTTAACGAAGATTTTATCTGCGCCATGGTATCATGGGGCAAACAGAAGGGAGTGATCCGGGTGTTTCGTGCGAAGAAAGCCGTTGTGCAGGTTCTGCTGATCGCTGCAGGCATCGCCATGGTGTGCTTCGGCGCGCTGCGCGGCGAGGCCGACGCCGTGCTCAGCAAGGCGATCCGGCTGTGCTTGGAGTGTGTCGGCATTGGATAAGAAAAAACAGCCTGTTTCCATGCTCTTGAGCCGGTTTCGCGGCTGGATCCAGGCGGCGGCGACGCTGCTGACCAACATCCACCTGCCGAACTTCTTCAAGGGCGGCATCTATCAGGGCAAGGGCAAGATCGTCTGCGTGCCCGGCTTGAACTGCTATTCCTGCCCGGCGGCATCGGGCGCGTGCCCGATCGGGGCGTTTCAGGCGGTGGTCGGCTCGTCCAAATTCCGCTTTTCATATTATATCACCGGCATTCTGATCCTGCTCGGCGTGCTGCTCGGGCGGTTCATCTGCGGCTTTTTGTGCCCGTTCGGCTGGCTGCAGGAGCTGCTGCATAAGATCCCTGGCAAAAAGCTGTCGACAAAAAAGCTCAGGCCGCTGACCTATTTGAAATACGCCATCCTGCTGCTGACCGTGGTGCTGCTGCCGGCACTCATCGTCAACGACGTGGGCATGGGCGACCCATTTTTCTGCAAGTATATCTGCCCACAGGGCGTACTCGAGGGCGCGATCCCGCTTGCCGCCGCAAACGAGAGCATCCGCGCGGCGCTGGGCGCGCTGTTTACGCGCAAGCTGATCATTCTGATCGCGGTCGTCGTTTTGAGCGTGCTGTTTTTCCGCCCGTTTTGCAAGTGGATCTGCCCGCTCGGTGCGTTTTACGCGCTGATGAACAAGGTCTCCCTGCTCGGCATTCAGGTCGACACGGGCAAGTGCGTCTCCTGCGGCAAATGCGCGCGCACCTGCCAGATGGACGTGGACATCACCAAGTCCCCCAACGACACGGAGTGCATCCGCTGCGGCAAGTGCATCCGCGCCTGCCCCACGGAGGCCATCCGCTTCCGCTATGGCTTCGGCCTGAACGGAAACACGAATCCGAAACAAGTAAGCAACCATCAAAATCAAACGGAGGAATCATGATGAAGACGAAAAAAATGACCAAGCTCGTGACGCTCCTGCTCGCGCTCGCGCTGGTGTTCAGTCTCGCGGCGTGCTCGTCGGGCAAAGGCAAGGACAAGGCGGACGGCAGCACCGACATCGCGACCTTGATCGCGACCGAGCCGAACAGCGCCGACGAAGCGGCCAAGCTCTATCAGCAGCTCATGCAGAAGGAAAACGACATTCTCGCCGCAAACTCCGACCTCTGGAACAAGGTGTTTCTGTCTGCCAACAAAAACAGCACCATGATCGAGGACGGCACGAACTACGGCGACTTCCTGCTCGCCACGATCGAGAGCGCGAAGGACGGCTTCTCGGCCGACGAGCTCAAGACGCTCAAGGCCGGCGCTGAACAGATCAAGGAGATCGAGGGCAAGCTCACCATCCTCGAGCAGAAGTATCCCGGCTGCGGCACGACGCCCGGCACAGGTGACAGCGTGAGCGCGGAGGAGGCCGGCATGACCGCCTCCGGCAGCGACCTGATGAAATTCCCGAGCTTTCAGGGCAAGGACCTCAACGGCAATGACGTCGACAGCAGCAAGCTCTTTGCCGGCAACAGCGTCACGGTCGTGAACTTCTGGTTCACCACCTGCAACCCGTGCGTCGGTGAGCTGGCCGACCTTGAGGCGCTCAACAAGGACCTCGCCGCGAAGGGCGGCGCGGTCGTCGGCATCAACTCCTTCACGCTCGACGGCGACAAGACCGCCATCGCCGAGGCGAAGGACATTCTGGCGAAAAAGGGCGTGACCTACTCCAACCTCTGGTTCGCCTCCGACAGCGAGGCCGGTAAGTTCACCGCCGGTCTGTACTCGTTCCCGACCACGTACGTCGTCGACAAGAACGGCAACATCGTCGGCCAGCCGATCGTCGGCGCGATCACCGCACCCGATCAGGCAAAGAAGCTCAACGAGCTCATCGATCAGGCGCTCGCAAGCAGCAAATAACGGCCCGAGACAGCATCCGCCTCGACGCGCCCTTCTGACGGAAGGTGCGCCGGGGCGGATATTTGCTGTCTGTCAGAGCCTGACTTCCTCGAGCTGGTGCAGCTGCTCGAGCGCGACGCTGCCGCCGCTGACGACAAAGCAAACCTTGTCCCCCTTGCGTACCGGGAGCTGCCCGGCCAGCGCGGCACCGATGCCGATGGCGGACGACGGCTCGCACAGCAGCTTGCCCTCCAGGAGCAGCAGCTTCATGCCGCGGAGGATATCATCATCCGCCACATCCGCAAAGCCGTCGGTGTTCACCGCCACATACGGGAAGCACACATCCCCCGGGATCTGCGCGACGAGCGCGTCCGCGACCGAGCGCTTTTGCTCCACCTGCACCGGATGCCCGGCGCACAGGCTCTCCGTATAGCGCGGGAGCGCGGCCGGCTCCGCGCCGAAAACGCGCACGCGCGGCGCGAGCGCCTTGACGGCCGTGGACACGCCGCCGATGAGCCCGCCGCCGCTGACCGGAACGACGACCGCGTCGATCTCCGGGCACTGGGCCATGATCTCAAGCCCGACGGTGCCCTGCCCCGCCATGACCAGCTCATCATTGAACGGCGGAACCATGGTCGCACCCCGCTCGGCGCAGAGCCGCGCCGCGACCGCAAACCGCTCGGACGCATCGCACAGCACGAGCTCCGCGCCCAGCGCGCGGATGGCCGCCTGCTTGACGGCCGGGGCCGTGCGCGGCATGACGATGCAGGCATGCGTGCCGAAGCGCTGCGCGGCATAGGCCACCGCGCGGCCGTGGTTGCCGGACGAGGCCGCGACAAAGCCGCGGGCACGCTCGGCATCCGTCAGGGCGAGGATCTTGTTCATTGCGCCGCGCAGCTTGAACGCGCCCGTGCGCTGCATGCACTCGGCCTTGACATACACCTCGCAGCCGAGGGCATCGTCAAGCGCCGGCAGGCGCAGCAGCGGCGTGGGCACGATATATGGGGCGATGCGCGCATGCGCCGCCCGAATAGTCTCCAATGTCATAGTCATGGGAACGCTCCTTTCCGATTTTCTTATTGTAACGCATACCGCGCGGGTTGTAAAACCAAAGCTGAGCGCCGCGGCGCTTGACAATCCGGGGCGCAGAGGTCATAATCAAAAGAAGTTTTTTGCAAATTTTCAAATTCAGGAGAAATCGCACGTGAAACACGCCGACAAAAGCAAACGCACCCGGAATCTGTGCAACGCGGCCATGCTCTGCTGTGCTGCCGCCGTGCTGCTGACCGGGCTCGGGCGCACGCTGCTGCGCCCGAAGGACGTCAACTACTACGAAAACCGCCCGGCCAACACCGTCGCTCCGCTGACGGCGGAAAGCTGGCTTGACGGTTCGTTTCAGGACGCCATGGAGGCTGCGCTCAGCGATCAGATCCCGCTGGCGCAGGCGATGAAAAAGACCTTCAATGACGCGCAGAACAAGATCCGGTACGACTCCATGATGCGCCTGTCGCGCCGGTATCCGAACGTGCCGGTCCAGTACGACCAGTTTCTCGTCTACGGCGGGAAATATCTGGCCTACGCCTACCGCAGTCCCGACATGGTGATACCGGAGCTCACGCGGCACAGCGAAAACCTCAATGCACTGATTGCCGCGCATCCGGACGTGACGTTTTATCTCTATATGGTCGAGGGCGACTCGAACAACAACTTTCCGGCCGGGGAAAACAACGGCGCGTTTGAATACCTCAGCAGCCGGGTGAACCTGCCGACAGAACAGATGGGCAGGTTCGCCGTGGACGAGCTGGAGACGTATGAGCGCGACTTTTACCAGACCGATCATCACTGGTGCAACGTCGGCTCCTACCGCGGCTACCGCGAGGCGGCCGCCCTGCTCGGCTGCACCGACCTGCTCGAGCCGCTGGAAACGGTGCGCGTGTCCGATCACTTCTCCGGCTCAAAAGCGCTGTCTATCGGCGCGCAGGAGCAGTTTTTTGAGCCGATGGATGTCTACCGCTTTGCCTTCCCGCAGATGTCCGTGACGATTGCCGGAGAACCGGCGGATGATTACGGCTGGCAGGACGCCGCGCTCAGCGGCCAGCTCACGGACGTCAGCTACGGTGGGGTCTACGGCTGGGACAACGGCGAGGTCATCCTCGACACCGGCACGACCGGACGCGGGAATCTACTGATGCTCGGCGAATCGTATGACAACGCCATCCTCAAACTCATGGCTTCGCACTTTGACCGGGTCTACAGCGTCGATCTGCGCAGCTATGAGCAGGACATGGGAAAGCCGTTTCGGCTGGCGGAGTATCTGCGCGAGCACCGGATCACGAAGGTGCTCTGGATCGGCAGCACGGCGTTTTTCACGTCGGACGACTTCATAGTGGAGGACTGAGCGATGGTATTCAGCAGTCAGACATTTCTGTTTTTCTTCCTGCCGCTGGCGGGGCTGTGCGTGCTCATCCGCTCGAAGCCCGTACAGAACGCCCTGCTGCTCATCGCGTCGCTGATCTTCTACGCCTGGGGCGAGCCGAAAATGGTCGTGCTCATGGTGCTCGTGACGCTCGTGGCCTACGGCAGCGGCTTTGCCATCGTGCATTTTGAGGCGCGGCCGCGCGCGAAAAAGGCCGCGCTGATCGCGGCGATCGTCGTCATCCTCGGCAACCTCGTCGTGTTCAAATACCTCAACTTCCTGTGCCGGACGTTCTCGTTCCTCGGTCTGCCGGACCCCGGCATCGCGCTGCCGATCGGCATCAGCTTTTACACGTTTCAGATCCTGTCGTATGTCATCGACCTCTACCGCGGCAAGATCGCCCTGCAGCGCAACTTTTTCTACCTGCTGATGTACGTCAGCTTCTTCCCGCAGCTCATCGCCGGCCCCATCGTGCGCTATGAGACCGTCGAGCAGGAGATCCGGGAGCGCCAAGTGACCATGGACGATCTCGCGCAGGGCTTCCGGCGCTTTGTCGTGGGTCTGGCCAAAAAGCTGTTGCTGGCCAATCAGGTCGCGCAGGTGGCCACCATCGTCTACAGCGGCAACCCTGCCAATTACGGCTCGCTCATGTACTGGCTGGCCGCCATCGCCTACACGCTGCAGATCTATTTCGACTTCTCCGGCTACAGCGACATGGCCATCGGCCTCGGCCGGATGTTCGGCTTCCACTTCCTCGAAAACTTCAACTACCCGTATATCTCCCTGTCGGTCACGGAGTTCTGGCGGCGGTGGCACATCTCGCTGTCCACCTGGTTTCGCGACTATGTGTACATCCCGCTCGGCGGCAACCGCGTTTCCCGGGGGAAGTGGGTGCGCAACATTCTCGTCGTCTGGGGCCTGACCGGCCTGTGGCACGGCGCGGACTGGAACTTCCTGCTCTGGGGCCTGTACTACGGTGTGCTGCTGCTGATCGAAAAGCTCTGGCTGGGCAAGTATCTCGAGCGTCTGCCGAAGGCGCTGCGCTGGCTGCTGTGCATGATCATCGTGTGCATCGGCTGGGTGATGTTCAACCTCACGGACTTTGTGCAGATGCGCTGCGCGCTCGCGCGGATGTTCAGCTTCACGCGCGTGCAGCTGGCACAGTCCATCGGCGCGGATGTGAGCATCGTCCCGCCGCTGCTGTGGATGCTGCCCGCGCTCGTATTCTCCACACCCGTCTGCCGGCGCGTGCACCTCGGCGAGAGCTATGGCGCCGAGATCGTGCGCAACGTCGTGTGCCTGGCGCTGCTGGCCGTGTGCATCGTCTTTTCCGTGAGCGCGACGTTCAATCCGTTCATCTATTTCCGCTTCTGAGGAGGTTTTGCTATGTATGATCTCAACCGCTTTCTCACCGCACAAAGCCGGGACTATGCCGCCGCCCTGCGCGAGATCCAAAACGGCCGCAAGCGCAGCCACTGGATCTGGTACATCTTCCCGCAGGTCGCGGGTCTGGGCATGAGCAGCACATCGCAGTACTACGCCATCTCCGGGCTCGATGAGGCACGGGCCTATCTGCGCGAGCCGACGCTGCGCGCGCACCTGCTGGAGATCAGCAACGCCCTGCTGGCGCTCGACGAGGACGATCCCACGGCCGTGTTCGGCTTTCCGGACGACCTGAAGCTGCGCTCGAGCATGACGCTCTTCGCGGCTGCCGCGCCGGACGAGCCGGTGTTCGCCGCCGTGCTCGACAAGTTCTTCGACGGGCGGCCCGACACGCGCACGCTGCAGATTCTCGGCCTGTAAGGAGGCGCACCATGGACAACCTGACCGAAACAAAACTCACATCCGAAAAAATTTACAGCGGCTGTATTCTGGACTTCTACCGCGACACCGTGCGCCTGCCCAACGGCGGCACCGCGCCGCGCGAGCTGTCGCGCCACGTGGGCGCGGTGTGCATCGTGCCGCTGCTCGACGACGGCCGCGTGATCGTGGAGCGGCAGTTCCGCTACCCGGTGAACGAGGTCATCACGGAAATCCCCGCCGGCAAGCGCGACAGCCGCGACGAGGCGCCCGAGGCTGCCGCGCGCCGCGAACTGCGCGAGGAGACCGGCATCACGGCGCGCGAGCTGCTCCCGCTCGGCCCGTTCTACCCCGCCGCCGCGTACTCGGACGAGGTCATCTGGATGTACCTCGCCCGCGGCCTGACCTTCGGCGAGCAGCAGCTCGACGACGATGAATTTCTCAACCTGCAGGCCGTGCCGCTCGATGAGCTTGCGCGCGATGTGCTGGCCGGGCGCATCCCGGACGCGAAAACGCAGGCAGCCATCCTGCGCGTGTACTGCATGGAGCACGGCTTTGAGCCGAAATAAAGTAAGCGGCACGCGGCGGTCATCTGACCGCCGCGTGCCGCTTATCTCATGAGGGTACGCTCAGTGCCGGTGGAACAGGCCCTTTTTCTCATACGGGGCGCAGGCGTAGCCCGTGAGCTCGTAGCCCGTCTTGGCAATGACCGGGCGCAGCTCCGCCTCCGGGATCTCCGTCTCGGAGAGGATGACCGTCTGGCCCTTGCTGTGCGAGGACGAGACCTTCTTGACCGGAAAGGCATTGCGCACCGCATCGTTGATGTGGCTCTCGCACATGCCGCACATCATGCCGTCGATCCCCAGTGTGATCTGATACATGGGATGACCTCCTTGAAAGCCGATTGGTTAGATACGTTTAATCTAACATGCATGATAGCACTGCCCCGCCCGGGTGTCAAGCCCCGCGGGGCAGAAAAAAGCGGACTTCCGACCATGGAAGTCCGCTTCCTTTTCATGTACCGGTTTACGCGTTCGGGAACACGACACGGATGGTCGTGCCCGTGCCGGGCGTGCTCTCGAGCTCGATGCGGCCGTGGTGATACTGCACGGCGTGCTTGACGATCGACAATCCGAGGCCCGTGCCGCCGGACGCCTTGGAATGGCTCTTATCCACGCGGTAGAAGCGCTCGAACACGCGGCCCTGATGCTCCGGCGCGATGCCGATGCCGGTATCGGCGACGGTGATGCTGCTGCCGTCGGCATCGGCGGCGACCGTCACGTCCACGCGCCCGCCGTCGCGGTTATACTTGATGGCGTTGTCGCAGAGGTTATAGACGACCTCGTAGAGCAGGCGGCGGACGCCGGGAATGACGGCCGGCTGGCCCGTGACGCTGACCGTGACGCTGCGCGCGGCCGCGGCGTCGTGCAGATTCTCCGCCGCCTCCTGCGACACGGCGAGCAGATCGACCGGTTCCGTCGGCATGGCGTCGCCCTCGTCGAGCTGGGACAGGCGGATGATGTCGTCGATGAGCGTGACGAGGCACGCGGCCTCGGCGTGAATGTGGCCAACGAAGCGCGGCAGGTCGTCAGGCTTGACCATGCCGTGTTCGATCAGCTCGGCGCTGCCGATAATGCCCTGCAGCGGCGTTTTGAGTTCGTGCGAGACATTCGCCGTGAACTCCCGGCGATTGCGCTCGGCAAACTCCTGCTCCGTGATGTCGAAGGCCAGGATGACCGTGCCGAGCAGCTTCCCGTCGGACGTGATGCGGCTGATATCAAACTGATACACGCGGCCCGCGCGCTCGGCGCGTACCTCACTGTGGCCGTCCGTGACGGCGGCCTGAATGGCAGCGCTGATCTCGTGGCTGCGCTCGATGGTGAGAAAGTCCCTGCCCACGCACTGCGCGTCCGCGCCGAAGAGCGCCTGCGCCGCAGCGTTGATGCTCAGGATACTGCCGTGCTCGTCGAGCAGGACGAGGCCCTCGCGCATGCTGCCGGTGATCTGCGTGAACTCATCGGTCTTTTCGCGCAATTCGCGCAGCTGCGTCTGGATTTCAACGTGCTGGCGGTGGATGCGCTTGAGCAGCGGGGAGAGCTCCTCATAGGCGTCGTTATCGAGCGGGTGCTCAAGGTCGAGGCTGTTGAGCGGGTCGACGATGCGCCGCGACAGCCGCTTGGCCAGCAGGCCGGAGAGAATAAGCGCCACGATGAGCACGATCAGCAGCGGCTGGATCATGCCGACGGCGATCATGCCGACCGTCGCGCGGCTGATGGAGATGCGCAGGACCGTGCCGTCATCGAGAAGCTGGGCATAGTACATGGTCTTTTCCATGAGCGTCGAGGAATAGCGCGTGCTCTCGCCGGTACCGGTGGCCAGCGCCTGGCTGACCTCTGCGCGCGAGGCGTGGTTCTCAAGGCTCTCGGCATCGGTCTTGGTATCGTACAGAACGCTGCCGTCGGCCGCGATCCACGTCAGGCGGCAGCGGTCGGCCGGCAGCCGGGACAGGTAATCTGTGCCGCCGTCCTCCACGGCCGCCGCCGCGAGGCTCAGCTCGTCGCGCAGCTGGTTTTCCTCCACGCCGCCGAAGTAATCGTACAAAAAGCCCATGATGATCAGCAGGCTCGCCAGCAGCACGCACCCGGCCACGAGCAGGATCGATTGAAAAATCTTTTTGGTCATGTCGTTGCCTCCATGCGGTAGCCAACATTGCGCACCGTTTCGATCCGCCGTCCGTAGGGGCCGAGCTTCTGCCGGAGCGTCCGGATGTGCATGTCGACCGTGCGGGTCTCGCCGCAGTAGTCCATGCCCCAGATCTCCTGAAAGAGCTGGTCGCGCGTGAACGCCATGCCCGGATGGGACAGAAACAGGCGCAGGAGTTCAAATTCTTTATACGTAAGCGCGACGCGCGCGCCGTCGACCGTGACCGTGTGTGCGTTCAGATCCACGACGAGCCCGCCGCTGCGCAGCAGATGCGCAGCCTTTTCCGGCTGGCAGCGGCGCAGCACCGCCTTGACGCAGGACACAAGCTCCATCACGCCGAACGGCTTGACGAGATAGTAGTCCGCGCCCAGGTCGAGGCCGCGGATCCTGTCATACTCCGCGCCCTTGGCCGTGGCCATGACGACCGGGATGGTGCGCAGCTCCGCAGACGCCTTCATGCGCTGCAGCAGCTCGATGCCGTCCACGCCGGGCAGCATCACGTCGAGCACGACCAGATCGGGCTTCTCCGTCTGGAGCGCCGCCCAGAACGAGACACCGTCGGCAAAGCCGCGGGCGTCAAACCCCGTGGACGAGAGCGTATAGACCTCAATGTCGCGGATGCTGGCGTCGTCCTCCACACACCAGATCATGGCTCACCCCTCCTTGTGCACCCCGGTGACCGAGAAGATCACCCACTCGGCGATGTTCGTCGCGTGGTCTCCGATGCGCTCGAAGTATTTGGCGATCATGAGCAGGTCGAGCGCGTACTCCCCGTCGTCGGGGTGGGCGGCGATCTTGTCGATCAGCCGGCGCTTGACCTCATCGAAGGCGTTGTCCACGACATCGTCCTCGGCAATGACCGTCTCTGCCAGCATTGTATCACGCTGAACGTAAGCGTCAACACTTTCTGTGACCATACGGATGGTCGAGCGGGCCATTTCGCGCAGCAGATCGTCATTTTCCGCCGAGCGCCCGGCGAGAAACTGAATGATCTCCGCAATGTCCTCGGCCTGGTCGCCGATGCGCTCCATGTCCGTGATCATCTTCAGTGCGGCCGAGATCTGGCGCAGATCGCGCGCGACGGGCTGCTGCTGGAGCAGGAGCTTGAGGCACAGCGACTCGATGTTGCGCTCTTTCTGGTCGATCTCGGCATCGAGCGGCGCGACCTTCTTTGCCAGCTCCGGATCTGCCTCCGTGAGGGCCTTGGACGCGAGCGCGATGACCTCCTCGCACAGTGCGCCCATCTCGATCATCTCCTTGTTCAGGAGCGCGAGCTGTTCATCAAACCGGCTTCTCATTAGCCAAACCTCCCTGTGATGTAATCCTCCGTGCGCTTATCCTGCGGCTGCGAGAACAGCTGCTGCGTGTCGTCGCACTCGATGAGCTCGCCGAGCAGGAAAAACGCCGTGCGGTCGGAGATACGCACCGCCTGCTGCATGTTGTGCGTGACGATGACGATCGTGTACTGCTCCTTGAGCTGCATGGCCAGCTCCTCGATCTTCGACGTGGAGATGGGGTCGAGCGCGCTCGTGGGTTCGTCCATGAGCAGCACCTCCGGCTCGACCGCGAGCGCGCGGGCGATGCACAGACGCTGCTGCTGGCCGCCGGAGAGGCCGAGGGCATTTTTCTTCAGGCGGTCTTTCACCTCGTCCCAGATGGCCGCGCCGCGCAGGGACTTTTCGACGATCTCGTCGAGCTTTGCGCGGCTTTTGATGCCGTGCGTGCGCGGGCCGTAGGCGATGTTGTCGTAGATGCTCATCGGGAACGGGTTCGGCTTCTGAAAGACCATGCCGATCTCGCGCCGCAGCTCGTTGACGTCCGTGCCGGAGGCGAAAATGTCCTGATCGCGGTAGCGCACATCGCCCGTGATCTTCACGCCCGGGATGAGGTCGTTCATGCGGTTGAGCGTTTTGAGAAACGTGGATTTGCCGCAGCCGGACGGCCCGATGAGCGCCGTGATGCTCTTTTCGGGGATATTCATGCTGATATCGTGCAGCGCCTGATGGTCTCCATACCAGAGATCCAGGCCCTGGACTGTCATAATGTCACTCATAGACTTCTTTTCCTCCTGAAGTATCGCTCAACGAGCGTGGCCGCGCCGTTGATGAGCAGTGTAAGGATCATCAAAATGGCGGCAATGGCAAAGGCCACATCGAACTGGCCCTGCTCCTTGGCGTAAACGTAAAGCGCGACGGTGAGCGTGGCGCCCGCGCTGCTCAGCCCCTCAAAGAAGCCGTTGAGCGCGTGGGCAAAGCCCGCCGTGAACAGCAGCGCGGCCGACTCGCCGAGAATACGGCCGACGGACAGGATGCAGCCGGTGATGACACCGTCCACGCAGCCGGGCAGCACCACGGTGCGGATGACGCGCCACTTGCCCGCGCCGAGGCCGAACGCGCCCTCACGGTAGCTCTGCGGCACGGTTTTCAGGCTCTCCTGCGTGGTGCGCATGATGGTCGGCAGATTCATGATGACGAGCGTGAGCGCGCCGGCCAGCAGCGATGTTTTCATATTCAGAAACTGGCAGAAAAACAGCATGCCCACAAGGCCGTAGATAATGGACGGGATGCCCGAGAGCGTCTCGGCCGCATACTCGATGGCGCCGATGAGCCGGCGGTTCGTGGCGTACTCGGTCAGGTAGATGGCCGCGCCGACGCCGAGCGGCAGGACGATGAGCAGCGTCGCGATGACGATATAGAGCGTGTTGAGGATGTCCGGCAGGATGCCGATGCGGTCGGAGAGGTAGCTCGGTGCGGTGGACAGCAGCGTCCACGACACGTTCGGCAGGCCCTTGATGAGCACGTAGGCGATCAGAAACAGCACGAGCGCCGCCGTGATGACGGCCGCCGCGCCCATGAGGATGCGCATGGCGAGGATATAGGCCCTGCGGCCGCCGGAAATGGCTTTCTTTTTCATTTGTCCCCCTCCTGATTGCGCTTGAGGAAGAAATTGAGCGTGGCGTTGATGAGCATGATGAACAAAAACAGCACCAGCGCGATGGAAAACAGTGCCTGCCGCTGCAGGCCACTGGAGTAGGACATTTCGCTGGCGACGGCGGTGGTCAGAAAGCGCACGCTCTGAAACAGGGTCGGCATGTTCGGCACGTTGCCCGACACCATCATGACGGCCATGGCCTCGCCGATGGCGCGGCCGACGCCGAGCACGACGGCAGCAGCAATGCCGCTCTTCGCCGCCGGGACGGAGACTTTGAAATACGTCTCGATCGGCGTCGCGCCGAGCGCGAGCGACGCGTCCTCATACTCTGGCGGCACGGCCTCGAGCGCCGTGACGGACACCTTGATGATCGACGGCAGGATCATGATCGCCAGCACGATAATGGCGGCGAGCAGGCTCGCGCCGTCCGCCAGATGGAACACCTTGCGGATGCCCGGCACGAGCACGAGCATGCCCACAAGGCCGTAAACGACCGACGGGATGCCGGCGAGCAGGCTCACGGCCGATTCCAGCACGGTCTTGAGCCGCGGCGGGGCGACCTTCGCCAGATACACGGCCGTCAGGAAGCCCAGCGGCACGCCGAGTACGATGGCCCCGGCCGTGCCGTATACACTTGTCAGAATGAACGGCAGAATGCCGTACGACGGCTCTGCCGCCGTGGATGCCCACGTCTTGCCGAACAGGAACGGGACGAGCCCGACCTGCCGGATGGCGGGGATGCCGGAGACGATGAGGTACACGCTGATGAGCAGCACACACCCGACGGTGATGAGGCCAAGGAGCAAAAACACGCCATGCACGACCGTCTCCAGAACTTGAGATTTCTTTTTCATATCCAGCACCTCTGTATATGCGAAAGGCGGCTGAAGCTCAGCCGCCTGTACGCTTGTCTGTGGCTCAGGCCACCGGGACTGCGCCCGCCGCGGAGATGATGGACGCGGCGTCCGCAGAGGTCGCGAAGTCGAAGAACTTCTGCGCGATCTCGCTCAGGGCAACGCCTTCCTTCGTCACGAGGACGAACGGACGCTGCACGAGATAGGTGCCGTCTTTGACGGTTGCTTCCGTCGGGGCCACACCGTTGACGGTCAGGGCCTTGACGCTGTCCTTGATGGCCGCCAGAGAGGCATAGCCGATCGCGTTCGGGTTCTGGGACACGGTGGTGATGACATCGCCCGTGGAAGTCAGCTCCTGACGGTACTGGCAGGCGTCCTTGGTCTTGGTGATGGACTCGAAGCCGTCGCGCGTACCGCTGCCGGCCTCGCGGCCGATGCGGACGATCTCGGCATCCTCGCCGCCGACATCCTTCCAGTTGGTGATCTCACCGGTGTAGATCTTGGCGATCTGCTCCAGAGTCAGATCCTTGACCGGATTCTGGGGGTTGACGATGATGGCGATGCCGTCGAGCGCAACGATGGTCTCCTTCAGGCCGGAGGCCTTCTCGTCGTCCTTGAGCGCGCGGCTCGACAGGCCGATGTCGCAGCGCCCTTCGGAGACGGCCTGGATGCCGGAGCCGGAGCCAGTCGGGTTATAGGTGAAGGTCGTGCCCGAGTTTGCCTCCATGAAGGATTCGCCCAGCGCGCCGATGACTTTTTCCATCGAGGTGGAACCATCGGTCGAGACTGTGCCGCCGGTGGTCGTGCCGTTGTCATTCGCCTTCTGGCCGCAGCCCGCGAACAGCGAGAGCGCCATGACGGCAGCACACAAAACAGTGATGATCTTTTTCAAGAGGAAGTGCTCCTTTCGAACTTCGATTTTGACTTGGTTTTTTTGTTCCCTACACTTCACAGGATAAGCAGGGAATGTAAAAACGAAAAGAGCGCTTATGTAAAATGCGTGTAAAATTGTAAAATGCCGCTGCATTGCGTAAATTTCTTCACATTCATATACAATTTTATTTGCTTGTGTCGAAAAACGGGCAGATTCCATTTACTCGTCAGCAAAAAATCGTGAAAAAAACTGTGCAACTTTTCATCCCCCCAGGGTGCTTACGCGGCTGCTGCCCGTCCGGTATACTGGTGGCAGTGCTCCGGAAACGGAGCAAACAACAAGAAATGAGGATGGAACGCATGAAAAAACGCAACATCATCTGCCTGCTGCTGGCAGTCCTGACGCTGCTGTCCTGCGCAGCCTGCGGCGGGAAAACAAATACCGGCGACACTGCCGGCACCCGCACGATCACAGACGGCAAAAACCGCACCGTGTCCGTCCCCGAAAAGGTAGAGCGCATCGTGTGCGTCGGTGTCGGCGCGCTGCGCTACAGCTGCTATGTCGGCGCGGCTGACCGCGTGGTCGGCGTGGAGGACTATGAGACCAAGGCCGGCATGAGCCGCCTGTATAACTATGTGAACTTCGACAAATTCAAGGACCTGCCCGTCACCGGTACGAACGGCGAGCCGTATGTCGAGCAGATCATCGACGTCGCGCCGCAGGTCATCGTCATGAGTGCCTATGCCTCATGCGACGCAGATGAGCTGTCCGGCAAGACCGGCATCCCGGTCTTTGTCGTGCCCGGCAGCGACACCACGCTCGACGATGCGGCCTATGAGACCATCCGTCTGCTCGGCGAGCTCTACGGGCTGGAAACGCGCGCGCAGGAGCTGACCAAGTACCTCAAGGGCATCCAGACCGACCTCGACACGCGCACGGCCAAGATTGCAGACGATCAGAAGCCGTCCGTCTATGTCGGCGGCGTGTCCTTCAAGGGGCAGCACGGCTTTGAGGGCACGGAGGCAGGCTACGGCCCGTTTGCGCTCATCCACGCCAAAAACCTCGCCGACACGACCGGGCAGACCGGCGCGTTCAACATCGACACCGAGCAGGTGCTCGCCTGGGACCCGGACGTGATCTTCCTGGACTTTAATGGTATGCCCCTGATCAACGAAGATTATCAGGCCAACCCGGCTTTTTATAACAGCCTCACCGCTGTGCGCAGCGGCAAGGTCTATTCGCAGATCTCGTTCCGCTCCTCGGCCTCCAATCTGGAGACGGCGCTGGCCGACGCCTATTACGCCGCCTGCGTGCTGTATCCGGAGCAGTTTGCCGACATCGACCCCGAGACCAAGGCCGGCGAGATCTTCACGGAGCTGCTCGGCTCCAACCCCTATCCCGATCTGAAGGAGGCCGGGTATGCATTCCGTGCCATCACCCTCGGCGCATAAGCCGCACGATTCCGACTACAGCCGCAACCGCGCCAGAAGCATCCGCTTTCTGGTCCTGCTGACGGCCATTCTGGCGCTCGCGTTCTTTTTGTCGCTGCGCGCCGGATCTTACAACACGCCGGCCGCCGAGCTCATCCGAGGCATCTTCGGCCGGGCGTCGGACGCGAAGATCAACCTCGTCATCCGCAACAACCGCCTGCCGCGCATCTGCACTGCCATGGTCGCCGGCGCGGGGCTGGGGCTGGCCGGGTGCATTCTGCAGGCCGTGCTGCGCAATCCGCTGGCCTCGGCCTCCACGCTCGGCGTATCGCAGGGCGCAACATTCGGCGCAGCCGTCGCCATCATCGGCCTCGGCCTGAGCCAGGCCGGCAGCTGGGCCATCCCGCTGTGCTCATTTCTCGGCTCGCTGCTCGTCGCGGCCGTCATTCTGGGGCTGAGCCAGTTCAAGCAGATCTCCTCGGAGGGCATCGTGCTCGCAGGCGTCGCCATCAGCTCCATGCTGACCGGTGCGACCACGCTGCTGCAGTACTTTGCCGACGAGGTCGCGCTCTCGTCACTCGTGTTCTGGACGTTTGGCGACCTCGGCAGTACGGACTGGCAGTCCCTGCGCGGTATGGCGCTGGCCGTGCTGGTGCTGATCGGCTACTGTTACCTGCACCGCTGGGACTATAATGCCCTGCTCTCCGGCGAGGAGACGGCGCTGAGCCTCGGCATCCACGTCCGGCGGCTGACGCTGACGAACGTCGTGCTCACGTGCTTTGTCTGCTCGGTGATCGTGTCGCACGTCGGCCTTATCAACTTCATCGGCCTCGTCGCGCCGCACATCGTGCGCATGGTCGTCGGCAACAACTATATCTATCTCATCCCCGGCTCCGTACTCGCCGGCGCAGCGCTGCTGCTGCTGAGCGATCTGGCCGCGCGCGTGGTCATCATGCCCGTCATTCTGCCGATCGGCGCGCTGACAGCGTTTCTTGGCGGCCCGCTGTTTTTGTATCTGCTGTTCAAGGGGAGGGGCCGGACATGATTTGTGTGGACCATCTCTGCTATCACTACAAAGGCGGGCGGCCAATCCTCCGCGACGTGAGCTTTGAACTGGAGGACGGGCGCTTTCTGGCCGTGCTCGGCAACAACGGCGTTGGTAAGAGCACACTGCTTAAGTGTATGAACCGCATCCTCACGGCCGACAGCGGGCACTGCCGCATCGACGGCGAGGATCTGCTCACACTCTCCCACCGGGAGATCGCCAAACGCGTGGCCTTCGTGGCACAGCACGTACCCGACACGCAGATGACCGTGCACGACATGGTCATGCTCGGGCGGCGTCCCTACATGACCTGGAGCGTGACGGAGCACGACCACCACGTCGTACACGAGGCCATGCGCTATCTGAATCTGGAGGACATGCGCGGCCGGTTCCTCAACCGGCTCTCCGGCGGCGAGCGGCAGAAGGTCATGCTCGCCCGTGCGCTGGCGCAGGAACCGACGCTCCTGCTGCTGGACGAACCGACCAGCAATCTCGACATCCGCAATCAATATCAGGTGCTGCAGATCACGCGCGACCTGTGCCGCGAGCAGAACCTCACGGCGATGATCGTCATCCACGACCTGAACCTCGCGCTGCGGTTTTGCGACCGCTTTCTGCTGCTGCGCGAAGGTGAGGTGTACCGCTACGGCGGCGCAGAGATCTTTGATGCCGACGCACTGCGGGACGTCTACGGCGTGACGGGCAGCATCGTGGACGTGCAGGGGCAAAAGCTCGTGCTCATCGACGACGAAGAAAAGGAGACAAGATCATGACCAACTGGGATACCTGCGTACAATTTCACGGCCACGCCTGCGGCGGGCTGACGATCGGTTACAAGGCCGCGTGCTACGCCGCCGAGCTGCTGGAGCTGAGCTTCTCCGGTGACGAGCAGGTCGTGTGCATCGCGGAAAACGACGCCTGCGGCGTGGACGCCATTCAGGCGCTGCTCGGCTGCAGCATCGGCAAGGGCAACCTGCTGTTTCATATGCGCGGCAAGCAGGCATTTTCGTTTTATAACCGCGCCACGGGCAAGTCCGTGCGCCTGGTGCTCCGGCCGCGGCCGGAGGGGATGACGCGCGAGGAATCGTTCGCCTACTATCAGGCGCAGGAGCCGGCCGACCTGTTCGATGTCAAGCCCGCGACCATCGCGCTGCCGGAGAAGGCGAAGCTCTTCGACTCGTACCGCTGCGCGTGCTGCGGTGAGGTAACGGGCGCCAACTGGATCCGTCTCGTCGGCGGGCAGAAGCTGTGCCTCGACTGTGCCGGGAGCTACGACCGCTTCGACGTTTAAGGGCAAAAAGTTCCAGCTTCCATTTTAGATTCTTTTCCCCCGGCCTCAAAAAGTTTCCCCTTTCATTTCACCCCCTTCTATCCCCCAAAAAATCCCCGACTTCCGAACCGGAAGCCGGGGATTCGCATATTCATATGTTCCGGTCCCGCAAAAGCGCGAGCTGGTAAAACGCGACGGCGCTCGCCGCGGCCACATTGAGCGAATCGACCCCGTGCGTCATGGGGATGCGCACCGTGTAATCGCACGCAGCGATCGTGTCTGCTGCTAGCCCATCCCCCTCCGTGCCAAGCACGATGGCGAGGCGCGGCACGGCGCGCAGGCGCTTATCGTCGATGCGCAGCGAATCGTCCCGCAGCGCCATGGCCGCCGTCTGAAAGCCGAGGGCGTGCAGCGTCTCCTGCCAGTCGGCATCCGCGGGCAGATACGTCCACGGCACCTGAAACACCGTGCCCATGCTCACGCGCACGGCGCGGCGGTAGAGCGGGTCGCTACCCGCCGACGTGAGCAGCACGGCGTCCACGCCGAGCGCCGCCGCCGAGCGGAAGATGGCGCCGATGTTCGTCGGGTTCATCACGTTTTCCAGCACGGCCACGCGCGCAGCGTTCGCGCACAGGGCGGCGACCTCCGGCAGCGCCGGGCGGCGCATGGCACAGAGCATGCCGCGCGTGAGGTGAAAACCCGTCAGCTGCGTGAGCACATCAAGCTCGGCGGCGTAAACCGGGATGTCTGCCGGGCAGCGCGCCAGAATGTCGCGCGCCTTGCCGTCGATATGGCGGCGCTCCATCAAAAACGACACCGGCACGCACCCCGCGTCGAGTGCGCGGCCGATCACGAGCGGGCTCTCGGCGATGAAGAGGGCGTTGGCCGGGTCGGCGCGGTTGACGAGCTGGTTTTCCGTCAGGCGGGCGTACACGTCCAGCTCCGGCGCGGAAAAGTCCGGAATGTCAAAAATCTTTGCCATAGCTGCATCTCTCTTTTCCATAGGGTCAGCCCGATTATAACCGATTTTGCGCGCGGACGCCACCGCTTTTTTCCCGCCGGTGTATGCCACGCTGCGCCGGTGGGCATACTGGCTCTGAGGTGATATTTATGCAGTTGACCCCAAAAGAGGCCAGTTTACTCAAAGATCTCAAAGGACAGGAGCAGCTGTGCGTGGACAAGTACAACCGCCACGCCGCCAGCGCCAATGACCCGCAGCTGAAAAACCTGTTCGAGCAGATCGCGCAGGTCGAGCAGCAGCATCTCGACGCGATCACGCAGATGGAGGGCGGCACCGTCGCCGCCCCGGCGGACTCCGCGACCGTGCCGACGACGTTCACGGCGACCTACAACAACACCGAGACCCCGCAGAAGCAAAACGACTGCTACCTGTGCACGGACGTGCTCGCGATGGAAAAGCACGCCTCGCACCTGTATGACACGTGCGTGTTCGAGTTTGGCGATGCCAACGCCCGCAGTGTGCTCAACGACATTCAAAAGCAGGAGCAGCACCATGGCAAGGTCATCTATGACTATATGAACACCAACGCCATGTACGCCTGACACCATCCACGCAAAAACGGCGCCCCCGAAGGCTCGGGGGCGCCGCTTTCTATCTGCTGAATTTACTTGGAGAGTCCGTAGCTCTCGGCCAGCTTCCGGAACGCCGGGAGCGAGCGCTCGAGCTGGCTGCGCGCCACGCAGTAGGCCAAGCGCGCATAGCCGGGGCAGCCGAAATCATCGCCCGGCACGAGCAGGATGTCATAGTCCATCGCGCGGCGGCAAAACGCCCCGGCGTCCGGCTCCGGCGACTTGAGGAAAAGATAAAACGCGCCGTCCGGCCGCGCGCACGCATAGCCCATGTCCGTGAGCGCGCCGTAGATCAGCTCGCGGTTGGCAGCATAGGCCGAAATGTCCGCCGTCTGGCCGAGGCACTCCGCCACGGCGAGCTGGAACAGCGACGACACACAGATATACCCCAGCGCGCGCCCCGCGCCGAGCACGGCCGCGTGCACGGCGGCGTAATCGTCCATGGCCGGGTGCAGGGCGAGAAAGCCCACGCGCTCACCGGGCAGGGACAGCGTCTTGCTGTAGGAATAGCAGTAAATCGCGTTCGGGTAAATTGCTGGCAGGAACGGCACCTCCACCCCGCCGTAGACCAGCTCACGGTACGGCTCGTCGGCGATGATGTAGATCGGGTGGCCGTACTGGGCCTGCTTTTCGCGCAGGAGCGCGCTGAGCGCCTCAAGCTCCGGGCGCGAGACGACGACACCGGAGGGGTTATTCGGAGAGTTCAGGATGAGCAGCGCGGTCTTTTCCGTCACCGCGGCCGCGAGCGCCTCCAGATCGAGCGCAAACGTGCCCGCCCGGCACGGCACGACGCGCACGCTGCCGCCCGCCGCCTCGGCATAGACGGCGTACTCCGGGAAATACGGCGCGAACACGATGGCCTCATCCCCCGGGCCCATGAGCGCGCGCGTGAGGATAGCCAGCGCGCTCGACGCGCCGTCGGTCATGTAAATGTCCTGCGCACGGTACGCCTCGCCGAAGGTGTCCGTCAGATAGGCCGCGACCTTTTCGCGCACAGACGCCATGCCCGGCGCGGGCGCGTAGGCGTGCAGCTGCGTGGGCGGCACGGTGCGCAGCAGGCGCTCGACGGCCGCATGCACGCAGTCCGGCGGGTCGATGCTCGGGTTGCCGATGGCAAAGTTATAGACGTTTTCGGGGCCGATCTCGGCCGCGCGGCGCTCGCCATAGGCCGCGATCTCGCGGATGGAGCAGCCGCTCTCGCCCCAGTCGATCATTTGTTTCGAGATCATGCGTTTGCCTCCTCCAGATACTGTTTCAAATACAAGATCGCCTGCCGGTAGCCCTCGAAGCCGAGGCCCATGTACGTTTTCACGCACGCCATGCCGGCGTAGGAGATCTGGCGGAAAGGCTCCCGGGCGCTGACGTCCGACAGGTGCACCTCCACCGCCGGGAGCGCCACAGCCTTGAGCGCATCGAGAATAGCGACGCTCGTGTGCGTATAGGCGGCGGGGTTGATGACAATGCCGTCCGCGGTGCCGTAGGCCGCCTGAATGGCGTCGACGATCGCGCCCTCGTGGTTGGACTGGAACAGCTCGACCTCCACGCCTGCCTCGGCAGCGGATGCGCGGATGAAATCCTGCAGCGCGGCAAAGCTCCGGCTGCCGTAGATGGCCGGTTCGCGCAGGCCGAGCAGGTTCAGGTTCGGCCCGTTGATGACGAGAAACTTCATGCCAGCACCTCCAGAATTTTGTGTACCGTCTCCTCCGGCGTGCCGTTGTTGTCAATGACCGCGTCGGCGAAGCGGGCGTACAGCGGCTCACGCTGCGCGTAGAGCGCGGCAAGGTCGCTGCGCTGGGAGATGGGGCGGCCGTCTTTCGGCAGGCGCGCGAGGTCGCGCTGGAGCCAGAAGATCGTGCCGTTCTGGTGCAGGAGCGGGTAGTTTTCCGCGCGGCAGACGCTGCCGCCGCCGGTCGCGAGCACCGCGCCGGAGCGCTTGCCGAGCTCGGCGAGCGCGGCCGTCTCCCGTGCGCGGAAGGCGTCCTCTCCTCCGGCGGCAAAGATGTCCGGGATAGACATGCCCGCCGTCTCGACGACCTGCGCGTCGCTGTCAAGCACCGGGCGGTGCAGCCGCTCGGCGAGCAACGCCGCGATGGTGCTCTTGCCGCTGCCGGGCATGCCGATGAGGATGATGTTCTCCATCTCCTGCCGTAGCAGACGGTGGATGCGCAGAATCTCCGCATCGTCGATGACCGTATCGGTGAACACCTCGCAGCTGCGCTTGGCCTGCGCCACGAGCATGTACAGCCCGCCCGCGCACGGGATGCCGAGGCTTTCCGCCTGCAGCAGCAGCGCCGTGCGCGCGGGGTTATAGACGATATCGAGCACGCCCGCGCACTGCGGGAACTGCCGCAGATCGACGGCGGCCCTGCCCGTGTTCGGATACATGCCGACCGGCGTGGTGTTGACGATCACGTGCGCGTCGGCGTGGCGGTCGAGGTTCTCATAATTATCCGGCCCGTGGCGGGAGATGACCGTCACGTGCGCGCCGAGCTGCTCGAGCACGGCCTGAATGGTCGCGGACGCGCCGCCGTTGCCGAGCACGAGCGCCTTTTGCCCCGCGACGTCGATGCCGCTGTGGCGCACGAGATACTCAAAGCCGAAGGCGTCGGCATTGTCGCCGTAGAGCGTGCCGTCCGCCCGGCGGACGAGCACGTTCACGCTGCCGAGCCTGCGCGCGATCGGCGAGAGCTCGGCGCAGTACGGGATGACCGCCTTCTTATACGGGATGGTTACGTTGAGCGCGTCAAAATCGCCGCCGGTCAAAAATGCCGGCAGGTCCTCCGGCGCGACCTCATAGAGCCCGTAGGCATAGTCCGCGAGCTGCGCGTGGATGGCCGGCGAGTAGCTGTGGCCGAGCTTTTCGCCCAGAAGTCCGCACCGCATCATCACACCACCTCACGATAGCTGCCGAGGTAGGAGAATTCCTCACACAGGCCCGGCAGCTCGCCCATGAGCTGCTGGAACTGCGGCGAATAAACCGACGTCTCGAGGTCAAAGTAGAACATGAACTCAAAGTCGCGCTCCGGCAGCGGACGGCTCTCGAGCTTGTTGAGGTTGATGCCGAGCGCATAAAAGCGCGAGAGCACCTTGTACAGGGAGCCGGGCTTGTGCGGCAGCACCATCATGAGGCTCGTGCGGTCGGCGCCGGGATAGATCTCAAGGTCCTTGGCGATGCAGATAAAGCGCGTGTAGTTGTTGCCCTGATCCTGCACGGAGGAAGCCAGGCTCTCGAGCCCGTAGAGCCCGACGCACGCGCGCGACGAGAGCGCCGCGACGTCCGTGCGGTCCGATTCGGCCACGCGCTTGGCGGCCATGGCGGTGTTCTCGCAGCGCACGACCGTCACGCCCGGCAGGCTCTGCAGGAAGCGGCCGCACTGGCTGATGGCCTGCTCGTGCGAGTAAATTTCCTTGATGTCCGAGAGCTTCGTGCCGGGCTTGGCCAGCAGGCAGTGGTCGATCTTCAGGCGCACACTGCGCACGATGCGGAAGTTGTGCTGCATCATCAGATCGTACACGGCGTTGACGGAGCCGGCCGTGCTGTTTTCCAGCGGGATGACACCGTAGCGGCACAGGCCCTTTTCGATAGCGGCGAACACCGCCTCGAACGTGGCGCAGTAAAACACGTTCGGCATCGTGAACAGGCGGTCGCACGCGAGCTGGGAATACGCGCCCTCCACGCCCTGGCACGCAACGGCCGGATGCTCCGGGAACAGCTGGGGCGTGCGCGCGATGGCCTGCTCGATCTCGGCGGTCAGCGGGCTCGTGACGCCGAGCAGCCGGTTCTGGCAGCTGCGGCTGAGCTCAAAGATGAGCGAGTAGAGCGACACGGCGTATTCGCGCAGGTCCTCCGGCGCGGCATCGGCGATCTGCTGCAGCTTCGCGCGCTCGCGCCCGGCGTCGAGTGCCGGGAGATTGTGCGCCTTCTTGTAGCCTGCGATCTGCGCCGCGACCTCCATGCGCTGGTAAAACAGGGCGAGCAGCTGGCTGTCGATGCCGTCGATCTGCTGGCGATAGTCACTAAGTTCCATGGTCAAGCTCCTTATTCAAGTTCTGTGTTCTCCGCCGCGGGAACGGTTTTCAGCGCGGAAAGATCCGTCCAGAAGCGGGGATAGGATTTGTCGGTACAGGCGCAGTCATGCACCGTGACGGGCGCTGTACAGCCGCAGGCGGCGGTGGCCGCCGCCATGGCGATGCGGTGGTCGCGCTGCGGATCGACCGTGCCGCCGGTGAGCATCTTTCGGCCGGTGATGGTCAGGCCGCTGTCGTGCACCTCCACCTGCGCGCCGAGCGCGCGCAGCATGGCGGCCGTGCTCTCGAGCCGGTCAGACTCCTTGAGGCGCAGACGGGCGGCGTTGACGATCTGCGTCTCGCCGTCCGCGAGCGCAGCAACGACACTCAGCACCGGGATCAGGTCCGGGATGGGCGCAGCGTCGATCGTGACGCCGTGCAGTGCGCCGCGCCGGACGGTGACGGCGTCCTGTGTCTCGCGCACGTCCGCGCCGAAGCGGCGCAGGACATCGAGCACCGCGCGATCACCCTGCGGCGAGTCGGATGCAAGGCCCGTGACCGTGACGCCGGCAGGCGAGAGCGCGCCCATGCACAGGAAAAACGCAGCGTTCGACCAGTCGCCCTCCACATGGCCCTGCGCCGGGAGGCACGCCGTCTGGCCGCCGGGGATGGTGTACGTCCTGCCGCTCTTTTGCAGGCGGATGCCGGACAGGCGCAGCGCGTCCTCCGTCATGGCGATGTAGCCCGCGGATTCGAGTCCGCCGGTCACGGTGAGGGTGCTCTCTCCCGGCAGGCGCGGCAGCGCCATGAGCACGCCGGAGATGTACTGTGAGGACACATCGCCTGGCAATTCATAGGCGCCGGGGTGAAGCTGCCCGCCGACGTGCAGCAGCGCGCCGTCGCGCCGGATGGTCATGCCGTGCGCCGTGAGCACCGCGTCGAGCGGCGACAGCGGCCGCTCCGGCAGGCGCCCCTCCATGCGGAAGGTCACGTCCGCGCCGAGCGCGCCCACGACCGGCAGCAGAAAGCGCAGTGTCGAGCCGCTCTCGCCGCAGAAAAGGTCGGCGTGCGCGGGCATTTCCCCGGCAATGGGGACGATGCGAAACGCGCCCGCGCCGTCGTCCGTGATGTCCGCGCCGAGCGCGCGCAGGCAGCGCGCCGTGGCGGCGATGTCGGCCGAGACGCCGTCGCACCGCAGCGTCACGGGCTGCGCGCCGAGGGCGGCGCAGATGAGCAGGCGGTGCGCCTGCGATTTGGAAGCCGGGATGCGCACGCTGCCCGTGCGCGGCCCGGGTAGAACGGTCTGATTCATGCGATGCCTCCGTCCGCGAGCCAGGCGCGGATGTCCGCCGCCGGGATCGTCTCGATGCGGCAATGGCCGATGCGCTCCGGCACGATGAGGTGCAGCTTGCCGTCGGCGATCTTCTTATCCGAGCGCGCGGCGTCCGTAAGCGCGTCACAGGTGAAGTCCGTCTCCGTCGGCAGGCCGTACTGCCGCAGGAGCGCGAGGATCTGTGCGCAGGTGTCCTCCGTGCAGATGCCGCGTTTGGCGGCTGCGCGCGCGATGATGGCCATGCCGATGGCCACACCGCAGCCGTGCGGCACGGCGTAGTCGCTGCATTTTTCGACCGCGTGGCCGAACGAGTGGCCGAGGTTCAGCAGCTGGCGGCTGCCGCGGTCGAACTCATCGGCCGCGACGAGGTCGCGCTTCATACCGACGCACGTCGCGATGACGTGCTCCACCTGCGCGCTGACCGGGGCCGTGCGCAGCTCGTCAAAAAACGGCTCGCTGCGCAGCACGGCGTATTTGATGACTTCGGCGCAGCCGTTGCGGTATTCCTCCGGCGGGAGGGTGTGCAGCGTGTCCGGGTCGCAGAGCACAAGGCTCGGCTGATAGAAGCAGCCGACCTGATTTTTGCCGCTCGCGAGGTTCACGGCCGTCTTGCCGCCGACGGAGGAGTCCACGGCGGCCAGCAGCGTCGTCGGCACCTGCACGAACGGGATGCCGCGCTGGTACGTCGCGGCGGCAAAGCCCGCGAGGTCGCCGGTCACGCCGCCGCCGAGCGCGACGATCAGGTCGCTGCGGCTCAGCCGGTGCGCAGCCAGAAAGTCCAGCAGCGCCGCGTAGGTGGCGAGCGTCTTGCAGTGCTCGCCGCCGGGATAGGTGAACGTCACGGTGCGAAAGCCCGCGCGTGTGAGCGACGCCGCCATCCGCTCGGCGTACAGCCCCGCCACGGTCGCACCCGCGACGATGGCCGCCGTGCGGCCCGTGCCAAGCACCTGCGCGATCTGCGCGCCCGCATCGTCGAGCAGGCCCGGCTGCACGAGCACGTCATAATCGCGCGAGGCGGTCACATGGATGGTCGTCATCGGCCGTCTACCTCCTCTTTGCGCCGGCGGCCCTCATCGAGCAGGCGCGTGAGCGCGGGCAGGTCGTCGCGCACCATCGCGTCGCGGTACTCGCCCAGGTGCGCCATGAAAATATCCAGCTCATGGAGCAGGTTGTCCTTGTTTTCCAGAAAGAGTTCGGCCCACATCTCGGGGCTCAGCCACGCGACACGGGTCATGTCCTTGTAGCTGCCGGCGGAAAAGCCCTTGTGCTGGTCCGCCGTGGGGCTCTTGATATACGCATTCGAGACCACGTGCGCCATCTGCGAGGTAAAGGCGATCATCTCGTCGTGCGCCTCCGCCGTCGTGAACGAGAAGCGCGAGAAGCCCGCGGGCTGGAGCAGCTGCTTGACGCGGTCGAAGAGCAGCACATCGTCAAAGTCCGGCGGCACGATGACCATCGGCGCGCCGTGGTACATGGTCGCTTTCGCGTTTTTGAAACCGGAGTACTGCGTGCCGGCCATCGGGTGGCCGCCGAGGAACGTGACGCCGTGCTCCTTCGCGATCGGGAAGCAGGCGGCGCAGATGGTGCGCTTCGTGCCGCCGCAGTCGAGCACGACGGGGTGCGCTCCGATGTGCGGGGCCATGCGGCGGAACCAGTCGATGGTCGCCTCCGGGTAGAGCGCGATGAGCACAAGATCGCACGCGGCGATGTTCTCCTCTGTGAGCTCGGCGTCCACCGCGCCGCTCATCATGGCAAAATCGAGCACGCTGCGGCTGCGGTTCCAGGCGAGCACGGTCGCGCCCGCTTCGTGATACGCCTTGGCAAAGGAGCCGCCGATCAGGCCCAGGCCAACGATGCCGACCGTCATTTCGCGATCACCTCACGGATGCTGCGCACCTTTTTGGCGAGGTCGTCGTAGACCTCCGGGCGCAGGGACTGCGCGCCGTCGCACAGGGCGTGCATGGGGTCGTTGTGCACCTCAATGATGAGGCCGTCCGCGCCGCAGGCCGTCGCGGCGAGCGCCATCGGCTCGACGAGGCGGGCAATGCCGGTCGCATGGCTCGGGTCAACAATGATGGGCAGGTGCGTCAGCTCCTTGAGCATGGGCACGGCCGCGAGATCGAGCGTGTTGCGGGTGTAATCATCGAACGTGCGGATGCCGCGCTCGCAGAGGATGACCTGCTCGTTGCCGCCGGCCATGATGTACTCGGCGCTCATGAGCAGCTCCTTGAGGGTGCTGGCAAGGCCGCGCTTGAGCAGGATGGGCTTGTGCAGCTTGCCGAGCTCGCGCAGGAGGTCGAAGTTCTGCATGTTGCGCGCGCCGACCTGAATGATATCCACGTCCTCGAACAGGGGCAGATGCTCGACGCCCATGATCTCCGTCACGATGGGCAGCCCGGTCTCCTGCCGTGCGATCTTGAGCAGCTCGAGGCCGGTGGCCTTCAGGCCCTGAAAGTCGTAGGGCGAGGTGCGGGGCTTGAACGCGCCGCCGCGCAGGATATTCGCACCGGAGGCCTTGACGGCCTTCGCGACCGCGACGATCTGCTCCTCGGACTCGACGGAGCAGGGGCCGGCGATCATGACGAAGTTGCCGCCGCCGATCTTCACGCCATTCACGTCGATGACAGTGTCGTCCGGGTGGAACTTGCGGTTGCAGCACTTGAAGGGCTCGGTCACGCGCTTGACGCTGTCGACGATACCGAGGCTCGCGATCAGGTCCATGTCCACGCGGGTCGTGTCGCCGACAAGGCCGAGCACGGTCTGGTATTCGCCCTCGGAAATGTGGATGGTCAGGCCCTGGCCCTTGAGCCAGTCGATGAGCTGCTCGCGCTTTGCTGCTTCCACGCCATGTTTGAGTACGACGATCATGATGTTTACCTCCGATGTATTTATCTGAATTTTTGTTTTTGTTTTTCAAAAAAAAATGCGGCACAGGCTCAACCTGTGCCGCATGAAACATTCTCGGGATCCGAGCTATTTTTTGCATCACAAATCAGCCTTACTATATTGTCATAGTAAAGTAATAAGCGTATGCAAAATAGTAGTTACGGTTCATGATATTTGCTCCGATTCTGATGAAAAATCTTGATGGTTCGAGTATAAAAACTTCGCGCACAAATGTCAACCGCAAATTTTCACAAATTCCGCATTTTTTTGCGCCCCGGCGTATGGCAGATGCCCAAGAAGTGGCCAAAAAGGTGCGCGGGGGCGGCTTTTGCCGCCCCCGCTGGGAAATTGCTGTGCCGGGGATATATGAAAAAGAGGATCAAGCGTTGACCACGTGCTCGACGTAGCCCATGAGGATCATGGCGACCTGGGCGCGGGAAGCGCTGCCCTGGGGGTCGAGGATCGTCTGCGTGCCGCGCACCGCGCCGCTGATAAGGCCGGATGCATTGGCCCACGCGAGCGCATCCTGTGCCCAATCGGACACGCTGCCGGCGTCCGGGAAGGCCGAGAGGTCGGCGCGTGCGCTGACGTCATAGCCCTTGCTCTGCGCGTAGTTGAAGAGGATAACGGCCGTCTGCTCGCGCGTGACGGAGCCGTCAGGATCGAAGCGGCCATTGCCGATACCGGCGACCACACCATTCTCCGCCGCCCAGGTGACGGCGTCCGTGTACCACGTGCCGTCCGGCACATCGTCAAACGTGTTGGTGCCCTTCGGTGCAGGCTCGCCCGCGAGACGCCACAGCACAGACACGAGCATAGCGCGCGTCATGGTCATATCCGGGGCAAAGGTCGTGGCGGTCGTGCCGGCAAAGAGACCGTTGTTGTAGGCATAGGCCGCCGCGCCGTAGTACCAGCTGCCGGCGGGCACATCCGTGAACGGGAAGCGCGCGATGGCCGTCACGCCGGAGACGACATCAAAGGTACAGGTCTGCCGATCGGCATCCCACGCACCGCCGACGGCAGAGATGGTGCCGTCCTCGGCGAGGCTCCACGCGGTCAGGTCGTCCGCTGCGCGCACGGGAATACCGGCGCGCACGCTGCCGGCGGGGTAGCTTGCCGCCACGCCGTCAACGGTGACGGAGGCATTGGCAAGCGTCGCCGTAGCGGCCTGCGAGCCGAGGGCACGCTGCTGCGCAGCGTTGAGAGAGGCCTCCGTGAGCGAGACGGCAACGTCCTTGTGCAGGTCGAGCGCCGCGAGCGCGTCGCTATCCAGCGTAACGGTGCCGGCTGCGAGCTGCACCTGCAGGGCTGCAACACCCGCGCTGCGCGCATTGGCAATCGAGCGGCCGGCCAGGATGACCGTGTCGGCCGCGGGATCGGTGGCGTTGACCGTCACGGTCGCGCCGGGCTGGGCGTCCGTGGCCGTGCGGAGCTGGCGGCTGGTGAGGAACACCGTTGCGGTGCTGCCCTGTACGTACGCCTGCGTAACGGTGGCGCTGCTGCCGGTGACCGGCAGGAGACGCACCTGCGCATTGCTGCCCTCGAGCAGGATGGTCTTGTCGTTGTCGTCGGGGCAGTTGTTGTCCACGCTCATGGAGACGACGATCTTCACAAGCAGGTCGTTGAGCTGGCTCTTGAGATATTTGGTGAACAGGCCCTGGAACTTCGTGAACAGCACGCTGCCGCGTCCGAACGCGTCTCTGGCAACGATGTCGAGCACCTGATCGAGCAGTGCGCCGCTCTTGAGCTGGTCGACGCCGGACTGCACCCAGGCGGGATAATTGCCGTCGTCCTCACCGGCGAGGTTGCACTGATAGATCCAGTTGGCAAAGTCGAGCAGGTCCTTGCCGTCCGCGATCGGAATGGCGGCCACATCGTCAATGATCTGGTCGATGTTCGCCACGATCTTCGTGACCGGCCAGGTGTCATTCGGCAGATACTTGCCGAAGAAGGACTTGACGAAGTCGCCCGCGACCGTCTTGAGCATATCGGTCGAGAAGCCGAATTCCCGGGCATACTCGGTCAGGTCATCGATCACATGCGCAGTACCCGTGGCGGGATCTGTGTAATTGATGGGGCCGTCATGCGTCTTGGTGCTCACGCTCATGTAGGTGCTCGTCTCACCGCCGACGGTGCTGCGGCGCAGGTCGACAAAGCGGATCGGGCACGGATACGTCAGCGCAGAGCCGGTTTCGATGTCATAGAAGGTATTGCCGGCCTTCGTGGTCATGGCAGCGATGTCGACCGCGTGCATATGACCGGTGAAGACGACGCTCATGCCGGCATCGGCATACTCCTGCGCGATGCGCTCATAGCCGTTGACGAGGTACATGGGCAGGATGGTGGGCTCGACATCGAAGTGCGGCACCAGACCGTGGTGCTCCAGACCGACGACAAGGTCGCCGCGTGCCTTCGCGGCAGCGGTCTGCTCGATGACCCACTTTTCCAGATCGGCGCTGATGGCGCCGCTCGTCTCATGCTCATCCGTGCCGTTGGAGGTGTTCTCCTTGCTGTAGCGGCAGGTGTCCATGGCGATAATGGTCAGCCCCTCGACCGGACGGGCGACATAGGACAGGCTGCCGGCCTCATTGCCCGCGGCCGGGGTGAAGGTCGCGATGACGGTCGGATCGGAGTAGACAAAGTCGTAGATACGCTTGAAGTCCTCCGGGTGCGTGCGCGTGGCGGGCACGGCCTTACCGTCGGGGGTGTTGAAGTTCTTGGCATTGTAATTACGGATGTCATGGTTGCCGTTGATGACATAGATCTTCAGCCCCGGAATATCCTGCTGCAGCTGCTGCAGCTGCTTTGCCAGCGCCGCGTGGCACTCCTGCTCGCCGTCCTTGGTCAGGTCGCCGGACACGAGAAGGATGTCGGGCTTGTCCGCGCGAACTTGCTCAAACTTTTCGTACAGGATTGCGGAGCTCTCCTTGAGCAGCTTGCGGTCACTGTTGAGCGCGTGCTCAAAGTCCGCCGTGTCTGCAATCATATCCGGCGAGAGATAGTGCAGGTCGGACATGACTGCGATCCTCAGGTTCATGTCCTGCGGCTTGTCCGCCGCAAGAGCCGGAACCGTCAGTGTGAAGACAAGGACTACCGCCAGCAGCAGCGACAGCAGTCTGCTTCCATTGTGTGTTCTGGTTTTCATTTCTTCCTCCTGTTTTTTAGACTCCTACAACATTGCACGGCCCGCTGCCGTGCAACTGTATTCTTTCAAACCCGTGTAAAATCTGCAAGCCGGTTTCGGTAAAAAAGAAACCGTACCGTTCCGGCCGCCGCGGGTAATGCCACTGTATCATGTACGTGCCCGGATTGCAACCAAAATTCAACCGTTCCGGCCGATTGCGGAAAAATCCCGGTCTCCCGGCACTTTCCGCCTTGACAAGCAGGCGGTTTCGTTTTATCATAAAGTGTGACAAACACGGGGAGCCGCTTTGGCTGAGAGTAAGCATCCGCTTAGACCCGCACACCTGATTTGGACAATGCCAACGTAGGGATTCATACTGCCGGACCACAACAGCAGCACTCTTTACGGGCGCTGCTGTTTTTTCATGCAGACATTTCCGCAAAAGAAAGGAGTCATTCCTATGGAGCAAGTGCTCAAAACCATGCTCGAGAACGTGCGCGCGAAATCACCGCTCGTGCACAACATCACGAATTACGTCACCGTCAACGACGTGGCGAACGTCCTGCTGGCGGCCGGCGGCTCGCCGATCATGTCCGACGATGCCGACGACGTCGAGGACATCACAAGCATCTGCGGCGGGCTGAACATCAACATCGGCACGCTCAACAAAAACACCATCCCGTCGATGTTCCTCGCCGGGAAGAAGGCAAACGCGCTCGGCCACATCGTACTGCTCGACCCCGTGGGCGCGGGCGCGAGCCGCCTGCGCACCGACACGGCCAACCGGCTCATGCGCGAGGTGCGCTTTGACGCCGTGCGCGGCAACATCTCCGAGATCAAGACCCTCTGCACCGGCAGCGGCACGACCAAGGGCGTGGATGCCGATGCGGTTGACGCCGTGACGGAGGCAAATCTCGACGACGGCGTGGCGCTGGTCAAGGCGTTCGCCAAGCAGACCGGCTGCATCATCGCCGTGACCGGCGCGATCGACCTCGTGAGCGACGGCGCGCGCTGCTGGTGCATCCGCAACGGCCGCGCGGAGATGAGCCGCATCACCGGCACGGGCTGCCAGCTCTCGGCGCTGATGACGGCGTTTCTGGTCGCAAATCCCGACCACAAGCTCGACGCCGCGGCGGCTGCCGTGTGCATGATGGGTCTCGCGGGCGAGATCGGCTGGGCCAACATGCAGCCCGGCGACGGCAACAGCACCTACCGCAACCGTATCATCGATGCCATTTTCAACATGACCGGCGATGCGCTGGAGGAAGGAGCCAAATATGAACTGCGATAACGCATCTCTGCTGCTCTACGCCGTGACCGACCGCTCGTGGCTGCACGGCCAGACGCTCTATGCGCAGGCCGAGCAGGCACTGCAGGGCGGCGCAACGTTTTTGCAGCTGCGCGAGAAGGAACTCGACGAGGCACATTTCAAAGAAGAAGCCATTGCGCTCAAGGCGCTGTGTAAACAGTACGGCGTGCCGTTCGTGCTCGACGACAACGTGGCGCTCGCCATAGAAACGGACGCCGACGGCGTGCACGTCGGCCAGAGCGACATGGCGGCCGGAAAGGTGCGCGAACTCATCGGCCCGGACAAGATCCTCGGCGTGTCGGCCCAGACGGTGGACGAGGCGCTGCTGGCCGAGCGCGAGGGCGCGGACTATCTCGGCGTGGGCGCCGTGTTCCCGACCGGGACGAAGGCCGATGCCAACGCCGTGAGCTATGATACCCTGCGCGAGATCTGTGCGGCAGTGTCCATCCCGGTCATCGCCATCGGCGGTATCACGAAGGACAATGTCGCCCGGCTTTCCGGCAGCGGCATCGTCGGCGTCGCCGTCGTGAGCGCGATCTTCGCGCAGCCGGACATCCCCGCAGCCACGCGCGCGCTCAAAGCCGCCGTGCGCGCGGCGCTGGATCTGTAACCCCCTGCGCGCGGGCGCAGACAAGATAAAAACAGCGGCGGATCGGGGGCACCACTTTCCGTCGCTCAACAAAATTGATGCTGAAAAGGAGACAGAATATGAAAACAGCATTAACGATCGCCGGAAGCGATTCCAGCGGAGGCGCCGGTATTCAGGCCGATCTGAAAGCCATGACCATGAATGGCGTATTTGCCATGAGTGCGATCACGGCGCTGACCGCCCAGAACACGACCGGCGTACAGGGTATTTTTGAAGTAAGCCCGGCATTTCTCGGCCAGCAGATCGACAGCGTCTTTACCGACATCCGGCCTGACGCGGTGAAGATCGGCATGGTCGCGTCCTCCGGCCTCATTGAGGTCATTGCCGAGCGGCTGCAGCACTACGCAGCGACGAACATCGTCGTCGACCCCGTGATGGTCGCCACGAGCGGCGCACAGCTCATCTCCGAGGACGCCATCGCCACGCTCGAGGCGCGGCTGCTGCCGCTCGCCACCGTGCTCACGCCCAACATCCCGGAGGCGGAAGTGCTCTCTGGCCTGACCATCGCCTCTCCCGACGACATGATCGCCGCCGGAAAAGCCATCAGTGAGCGCTACGGCTGCGCCGTCCTGTGCAAGGGTGGGCACCGGCTCAACGACGCCAACGACCTCCTGTACCGCAACGGCGGCTACGAGTGGTTCAACGGCAAGCGCATCGACAATCCCAACACCCACGGCACCGGCTGCACGCTCTCGAGCGCCATCGCGGCCAACCTCGCCAAGGGCTATGACCTCGACACGGCCGTCCGGCGCGCAAAGGACTACCTCTCCGGCGCACTGGCCGCCATGCTCGACCTCGGCGCCGGCTCCGGCCCGATGGACCATGCGTTCGACCTGAAGCCGGAATACCGGCAGGAGGCCCAAGCATGAAAAAGACTTCCAGCTTCCAGAACAGCCTCATCTGGTTCGGTGCGGCCGTGTCCATCGCAGAGATCCTCACGGGCACGTACTTTGCGCCTCTCGGCTTCACGAAGGGCCTGCTCGCCATCCTCGTCGGCCACGTCATCGGCTGCGCGATGTTCTTCTTCGCGGGCCTCATCGGCGGCCGCACCGGCCGCAGCGCCATGGGCACGGTCGAGCTGAGCTTCGGCCGCATCGGCTGCCTGTTTTTTGCCGCGCTCAACGTGCTGCAGCTCGTCGGCTGGACGGCCATCATGATCTATGACGGCGCGCTGGCGACGAACACCGTGCTCGGCATCGGCAAGTGGGTGTGGTGCCTCGTCATCGGCGGACTCATCGTGGTGTGGATCGCCGTCGGCATCAAGAACCTCGGCTGGGTCAACAAGATCGCCATGGCCGCGCTGTTCATCCTCTCGATCGTGCTGTGCGTGGTGGTATTCCGCGGCGGCACACCCGTCACGGTGCCGGACGACAGCCTGAGCTTCGGCGCAGCAGTCGAGCTGGCCGTGGCCATGCCGCTGTCGTGGCTGCCGCTCATCTCCGACTACACGCGCGAGGCCGAAAAGCCCTTCGCCGCCACACTCTCGAGCACGCTGACCTACGGCGTCGTGAGCTGCTGGATGTACGTCATCGGCATGGGCGCCGCCATCTTCACCGGTGAGGGCGACATTGCGCTCATTATGGTCAAGGCCGGTCTCGGCGTGGCCGCGCTGCTCATCCTCATCCTCTCGACCGTCACGACGACGTTCCTCGACGCGTACAGCGCCGGCATCTCGGCCGAGTCCCTGTCGAAAAAGATCAACGGCAAATATGCCGCGCTCATCGTGACCGTGATCGGCACGATCTGCGCCATCTGCTTCCCGATGGACGACATCACGAACTTTCTGTACCTGATCGGCTCCGTGTTTGCGCCGATGATCGCCATCCAGATCACGGACTTCTTCCTGCTTAAGCGCGGCGGCGCGAGCGGTAAGCTCGATGTGTGCAACGCCGTCGTCTGGGTGCTGGGCTTCGTGCTCTACCGCGTGCTCATGACCGTGGACATTCCGGTCGGCAACACGCTGCCCGACATGGCCGCCACAATGCTTCTGTGCGTGATCGCGCACAAACTCGTCCCCGACAAGACCAAGGCTGCCTGAGCCTTTTTGCGAAAATTGCCAAGCCGGAAACGCCCGCACGGTGTGCGGGCGTTTTTGCGTCTTGAATTCCCAGTAAAGCCGTGTTATTTTAAGGGCAGAAACGAGATTCAGGGAGGCAGCCATATGAAAGATCTCAAACCGACGTGCCGCATCGCCGTGGTGCAGGCGGCGCCGGTGCTGTTTGATAAAACCGCGTGCACGGACAAGGCCGTGCGCCTGATCGCAGAGTGCGCGCGCAGCGGCGCGGAGCTGATCGTATTCCCGGAGCTGTTCATCCCCGGCTACCCGTACGGCATGACGTTCGGCTTCACGGTCGGCGCGCGCAACGAGGACGGCCGCAAGGACTGGCAGCTTTACTGCGACAACTCCATCGTCGTGCCCGGGCCGGAGACGGAGCGCCTCGCCGCGGCGGCAAAGGCCGCGGGCGCGTATGTGAGCATCGGCGTGTCGGAGCGCGACGGCGTGACGGGCACGCTCTATAACGCGAACCTCATCTTCTGCCCGGACGGCACGCTCGCCCCCGTGCACCGCAAGCTCAAGCCCACCGGGGCCGAGCGCGTGGTCTGGGGCGACGCCGACCGCGGGTATTTCCCGGTCGTGGACACGCCGTGGGGCCCGATGGGCAGCCTCATCTGCTGGGAGAGCTATATGCCGCTGGCGCGCACGGCACTGTATGAAAAGGGCGTGACGCTCTACATCTCGCCGAACACGAACGACAACCCCGAGTGGCAGGCCACCGTGCAGCACATCGCACTCGAGGGCCGGTGCTATTTCATCAACTGCGACATGGTCTTTCACCGCGCGGACTACCCCGACGGGCTGCACTGCCCGGATGAGATCGCGCGCCTGAACGACATCCCCTGCCGCGGCGGCAGCTGCATCGTCGACCCCTACGGGCACTATGTCGTGCAGCCGGTGTGGGACAGCGAGGACATTCTCTACGCCGATCTCGACATGCTGCGCGTGCCCGCAAGCCGCATGGAGCTCGACGTGTGCGGCCACTACGCGCGGCCGGACGTGCTGCGCCTGACTGTGCAGGACGCATGAAAGAAGCTGCCGTTATGAAGCTTGCCATGGCGCAGATGTCCATGAGCGGAAGCATGGACGAAAACCTGAAAAAATCCCTCGCCTTCTGCGACGCTGCCGCGGGCAGCGACCTGCTGTTTTTCCCGGAAGTGCAGCTCACGCCGTTTTTCCCGCAGTATGCGGGCCGGAACGTGGACGCCTACGTCGTCCCGGCGGGCAGTCCGACGGTGCAGGCCTTCGCGGACAAGGCGAAGGAGCGCGGGCTCTACCTCTCGCCGAACATGTACCTCGAGCAGGAGGGCCGTCGCTATGACGCCTCCCTCTGGCTGACGCCGGAGGGGGCCTGCGCGGGCGTGGCCAAGATGGTACACATCATGCAGGCGGCGCAGTTTTACGAGCGCGACTACTACACGCCGTCCGAGGATGGCTTTCTCGTGTTCGATATGCCGTGGGGCCGCGTCGGCATCGTGATCTGCTTTGACCGGCACCTGCCGGAGAGCATCCGCACGTGCGCGCTCAAGGGGGCGGACCTCGTCATCATCCCGACGGCGAACACGAAAGCCGAACCCATGGAGCTCTTCGAGTGGGAGATCCGCGTGCAGGCGATGCAGAACCAGATCTTCGTCGCCATGTGCAACCGCGTGGGGCGTGAGGACGGGATGGACTTTGCCGGCGAGTCGCTCATCGTGCACCCAAGCGGCGACGTGATCTATAAAGCCGACGACCGTGAGCAGCTCATCGTGCAGGAGCTCGACCTCGCCGAGGCGCGGCTCTGGCGCGAGCAGAAGCGCCCGTACCTGAAGCAGCGGCGGCCGGAGTACTATCTGTAAACAAAAGCGAATCCCGCACCGGAAGTCCGGTGCGGGATTCGCTTTTCGCTGCATTCATTTATATTCCGGGCACTGGTAGCGGGGCTTGCCCTGGCTCTTGTGCCCGTACTCAATGGCGGACACCGGGCAGCCGCAGATGCAGGCCATGCAGTGCGTGCACGCGCCGTTCCAGTGCGGGCGGCGCTCTGCGATGTCGATGCCGTTGACCGGGCAGCTCAGCGCGCACTTGCCGCAGCCGATGCACGCGTCCGAGACCGTGAACGGCCCGGACTTGACAAAGCATTTGTAGAAAATCGTGTTCACCGGGCCGGTCTTGAATCGATCGAGCAGGCCGACCTTCGGCGCCGGGAACGGCTCGCCGCGCTCCACGCAGGCGATGCCCCCGTCGATGGACGGCTGCGCCGCCGCGATGATCTGCGCTGCCTCCTCCGCGCCGGGCACGTAAAACATGGCGACATAGTTTTCCGGCATGACGACCTGCAGCACGCCCTGGTAATCCAGCCCGATGTCCGCGCACAGCGCCGCGATGCGGCTGCCGGCATTGCCGATCTCGCTGCCGCAGGTCATGACAAAGTAGGCCTTCCGGCTGCCGGTGAAGCGGCCGCGGCGGAGAAAGTCCGCAAAAATGCGCGGGATCTGCCAGCCGTACGTCGGCGAGACGAATACCCATGGCCGGTCGGAATGCAGGTCGGCGGGCGTGTCGTTTTTGATGTATTCGTTTGCGGTGATGAGATCATCGCCGAGGGCGGCGGCGAAGCGCTGGGCAACATAGCGGCTGTTGCCGGTGCCGGTGTAATAGACGATCATGGTGCTTCCCCCAAAGTATGATTTTTGCCCAGTATAGCACACCCGCGCCCTGATTTCCAGCCGGGCGTTGTGTCCGCGCGCCCGGTGTGCTACAATGGGGAAAACACCGCGACTTATGGGAGGGACCGCATTTGTATTGGTATACCATCGGGCAGACGCTCACGCAGCAGGAGCACGCGCCCGCGCCGGAGCAGCCCGCCGTCGTGCTGCTGACGTCCGAAGAGCTGTCGCACCAGCCGGCGCTGCCCGGTCTGGAGCGGACGCTGCACCACACACCGCCGGCACGCGACGCGCGCGTGTGCAAGGCCGAGGTGCGCTCGGACTGTCTGGCGGGCACGCTCGTGCTGCCGCGCCAGGGCAAGGACGGCAAGCCGCTCGCCTGCGGCTATCTCGTCACGGGCACGCGCGTCGTACTCGTGGACGACGAGAGCGCGCTGCAGGGGCTGCTGCGCCACATCGCCCGGGAAAAGCGCTGGACCGACGGCAGCGTCGGCCGGTTCCTCTACGACTTTTTTGAGCAGCTCATCGCCCGCGACCTGCACCAACTCGAAAAGATCGAGGACCGCATCGAGGCGCTCGAGGATCGGGTGCTGGCGCACGAGCTGGACGACTTCTCCGCGCCGATGACCGCGCTGCGCAAGGAGACCATGGCGTGGTTTCGCTACTACTCCCAGCTCGACGACGTGGCGTGCGAGCTGCACGAGAACGAAAACGGCTTCTTCACCGACAGCGAGCAGCTGCTGTTTCGCATGTTTGAGGACCGGGTCATCCGCCTGCGCGAGGAGTCGCAGCTGCTGCGCGAATCATGCGCACAGCTGCAGAGCCTGTTTCAGGCCGAGATCGACACGCGGCAAAACCGCATCATGCAGATTCTGACGATCGTGACGACGATCTTCCTGCCGCTGACGCTGCTCGTCGGGTGGTACGGCATGAACTTTGTCGGCATGCCGGAGCTGACGTGGAAGTACGGCTACCCCGTCGTCGTCATCGTGAGCATCGTGACCGTGGGCATCAGCCTGTGGGTGTGCAAGAAGAAAAAGTTCTGGTGACAAAAAGCACCGGCTGAGGGAAAACCTCAGCCGGTGTTTTTTTATTTCCCCGCGCGCTCGGAAAAGTGCTCCGGGTTCTCGATCGATGTCAGCCGCAGCGGAAACGCCTGCTGCCCGAGGTCTGCATAGGTGATGATCCACTCGCCGGAGTCGATCATCATCGCCATCGACAGCAGGTCGGCACAGTCGACCGTACCCTGCGCACCGGCCGGGAGCGCGCCGACGTTCACGCCGTCGGCGTCGCCGAAATCGAGCACTTTGACCTCCAGCGCTTTCGCGTCCTTGTCGCGCGAGAGCACCTCCACGCGCAGGTAGGCATAGCCCCCGTCGAGCGGGAGGTCGCTCATGTCCGGGGCGGGCGTTGGCTCCGCCGCGCCGCCGGCGGTGCAGCCCGTGCACAGCAGCGCGAGCGCGAGCAGCAGGGTCAGGATACGAATATGCTTCATGCGTTTTCTCCTTTCAAACCGTCCCGGTAGAGATCTCCGGGAGCGATGATGTGACCATCACGGACGGCGGCGTGTACGTGCTCACCGGCGTGCACGCGGACGGCAATGTGACCGTCTCCGGCGGCAGCTTCGCCATCACGACCAGCGGCGACGGGCTCAACGCCGCGGGCGGCGCAGACCAGAGCGGCTTCGGCGGCAGAGGGCCGGACAACAACGGCGGCAACATGGGCACGTCCCTGCACCTCCCGTGCAGGGACGTGCTGACTTTCTGTTTTCTGTTATACCATCGCGGCGGGCGTTTTACCGTACACGCGCGTGTGCACGAGCGTCTCGATCGCGCGCAGCTCGGAGGGCGTGCGCGCGCCGCCGGTCGTGAGCAGGTGCAGCGGGATCGGGCTGCCGCCTGGCGCGAGTGCCGGCTGAAAGTAGGAATAATCCGCGTTGACCGTGAAGCCGTGCCGCTCGTAAAATCCGATGCGCCGCGCGGCCAGCTCCGTCTCCGGCAACTCCGCCTCCAGGCAGGCGGGCTTATCATAGCGTGCGAGCAGCGCGTCGAGCATCTGCCCGCCGATGCCGCCATTGCGGCAGGCGGGGTCCACGGCAAAGTGCTCGAAAAAGACAAAATCATCAAAGTCCCACAACGCCATCAGCGCCTGCACGCCGCCGGACGGCGCGCGCAGAATGTCGATGTGGTAGGCGCTGTCCGAAAGCAGCGCGCGCTGCGCCGCCGCGTCCCGCCGCTCCCCGGCCGGGAAGCTCTGGGCCAGCAGACGGAAAACCGCGTCAAAATCCTCCGGGCGCATACGCTCGATGGGCATCATTCCGTAGCCTCCTTTTCCATCTCCCCGCGCTCGCGGTAGCAGTCGGCAAACGTATGCTCCACGCCGCCGGATTTGTAACCGACCATGGTGTCCAGACAGACGGAGTGAATGCTGTGGAAAATGTTCTTTTCAATGTCTGGATTCTTGCGCCGCAGCTCGCGCAGCAGCAGCTTGACCTCCTGCCGCTTGGAGCTGCTGCCGTGCGCGGCCGCGCGCTCGGTAAAGCGGCAGGCGCACTGGATGAACTCCAACCCATTATAGCGCTGCCAGGCGATGATGTCGTCCTCGTGGATGCAGTACATGGGGCGGATGAGCTCCATGCCCGGGAAATTGCGGCTGCGCAGCTTCGGCGGCATGGCCTGCAGCTGTGAACCGTAGAACATGCCCATGACGGTCGTCTCGACCACGTCGCTGAAGTGGTGGCCGAGGGCGATCTTGTTGCAGCCGAGTTCGCGCGCCTTGCTGTAAAGATAGCCGCGGCGCATGCGCGCGCAGAGGTAGCACGGCGACTGCTCGATGCCGCTCGTGACATCGAAAATGTTCGTCTCAAAGATCGTGACCGGGATGTGCAGCAGCGCTGCGTTGCTCTCGATCTTCTGCCGGTTGACGGCATTGTAACCCGGGTCCATGACGAGGTTGACGACCTCGAACGGCACATCGCTGTGCCGCTGCAGCAGCTGCAGGAGCTTGGCCATGAGCATGGAGTCCTTGCCGCCGGAGATGCACACCGCGATCCGGTCGCCGGGGGCGATGAGTTCGTACTGCTTGATGGCGGTGATGAACGGCGTCCAGAGCACCTTGTGGAATTTTTTCTGGATGCTGCGCTCGATCAGCTGATAGGGTTCGAGTTGTCTGCTCATGTGGTTCGCTCCCGCTTGTAAAGAGTGCCCCTCCCTTTTGGGGCTACCTGGTAGGATACCACGTCGGGGCGTGGATGGCAAGCCGTGCTTGCCAAATCCGGCGCGGGGCGCTATCATGGGAGCATCTCAACCATCAGGAGGCAGCACCATGCCCAAACAGGCACTGATCATGATCGACATGCAGCGGGGCTTTCTCGACAGCGCGTCCCCGCTGTGCATTCCGGCGGCGGAGGGGACCGTGCCCGCGTGCGCGGCGCTCATCGACCGCTGCCACAAGGCGGGCGTTCCCGTCATCTACGCCGTGCGGCACTACCGGGCCGACGGCACCGACGTGGAAAAGCCGCGCGCGGCCGCGTGGGCAGCCGGCGGCAAGCCGCTCTCGGAGGACTGCGCCGCGCACCTGTCGGACGCGTTTCCGTCTGCGTTCACCGTTCTGCCGCAGGACTATGTGCTCGTAAAGCCGCGGTTCTCGGCGTTTTTCCACACGAGTCTTGACCTCATTTTGCGCCGGCTCGGCGTGCAGACCGTCCTGCTCGCGGGAACGACCACGCCCAACTGCATCCGCACGACGTGCTATGACGCCATCTCGCTCGATTATGATGCCGTCGTGCTCTCGGACTGCACGTCCTCCGTTACCGACGCCGTGCAGGCGGCGAACCTCGCCGATATGCAGCGCGTGGGCGCCGTCGTCTGTGCAAGCACGGAGCTCCCGCTCGCGGAAAGCAGCGACCGGTAAAGCCGGGCGAAAAACAAGATCCCCCTTTGTGCAGGATAATGGCTGCACAAAGGGGGATCTGTTCTGTATCCGGGGCTGCGCTCCCGATCGGTCAGGGCGCAGTCGAGATGCGTGTGATGTTCAGGCCGCGCTCGCCGACCTCCACACTGCCGTCCTTGAGCGAGATGAAGGGCGAAAACGACACCTTCTCCCCGTCGGAGGCCGTGATCTCGACCGTCACGTCCGGAAAAATGTCGCTGACGTTGCAGCCGATCACGAACGGGCTGCCGTCCGGTTGCTCATAAAAGATCGAGCTGGTCTGCGTGACCATATCGTTTTTGTACAGGCGCACGGTCGCGTTCGGGTCGCGCGGGATGATGAGATAAAAGTCCCCGTCCGAGATGTGGTGCACCGGCAGCTCCCGGCCGCCGAAATACGTCTGCTGGAAGAAGTCCAGATCCGTCGGTGCCTGATAGCCGAGGTAGGCCGCGGCATAGAGCTGGCCGTCCGTATACGGCAGGGTGCTCAGCGGGTCTGGCGTCGGCGTCGGCGTGGCCGCCGCCTCCTGCGCGGGGGTGGGCGTCGCATCCGGGGTCTGCGCCGCAGCGCCGCAGCCGGCCAGCAGCAGCACGCAGAGCAAAAGGGTCGAGAGGATCGTTCGCTGTTTCATGGGGCGCCATCCTTTCTGTATCGTGATTGTATGCTTACGTTTCGTGCGCGTGGTCATAGATCGGCTGGATGTCCGGCGGCAGCTGGTCCGGCAGCATGGCGTGCACGCGGTCCTCATTGCCGTCGCGCATGGCCTGCTCGTAGTACCAGCACTTGAAGCGGATCATGTCCAGAGACTTCTGCAGGCGCTCAATCTCCGCCTCCACCCGCTCGGCCTGCTGCACAAAGAGCGCGTGCCGCTGAGGGTACGTCTCGCTCCCCTGCGCGCACCAGTCCATAAACTGCTTGATCTCCTTGATTTCCAGCCCCGAGCGCTTAAGGCACTCGATCACGCGCAGCGCCTCGAGCTCCTGCTCGCCGAAGCGGCGGATGCCCGACGTGCGCGTGAGCGCCGGAAACAGCCCCTCCTTATCATAATACCGCAGCGTGGAGACCGGCAGATCAAACCGCTCCGACACCTGTCCGATCGTATACATGGGATCACCTCAAAAAAATTCACAAAAAAGTGCTTGACCTGAAGTCAGCTTTAGGTTGTATGCTTATGGTATCAGATCACAGCGGCGGTGTCAAGCCGCTCGGAAGGAGAAGACCGATATGGCCAAAAACATTCTCATTCTCAGCGCGAGCCTGCGCGCGGGCAGCAACTCCGAGGCGCTGGCAAACGCCTTCGCCGACGGGGCGCGCGCCGCCGGGCACACGGTGGAGGTCATCTCGCTGCGCGGCAAGAACATCGCGTTCTGCCGCGGCTGCCTCGCATGCCAGGCACTGGGCCGGTGCGTGATCGACGACGATGCCGTCGCCATCACGGAGAAGATGCAGCACGCGGACGTGATCGTGTTCGCCACACCCATTTACTATTATGAGATGAGCGGCCAGCTCAAGACCCTGCTCGACCGCGCGAACGCCCTCTTCCCGTCGGACTACGCGTTCCGCGACATTTACCTGCTCGCCTCGGCGACCGAGGACGAGCCGGACACGGACGAGCGCGCGATTCACGGACTTGAGGGCTGGATCGCATGCTACGAAAAGTGCCGTCTCGCCGGGACGGTGTTCGCCGGCGGCGTGACGGAGCCAGGCGCCATCGCCGGCCACCCCGCACTCGAGACCGCCCGCGCCATGGGCGCGGCCATCGCATAAAACCGGTACAGGAGGTAAAAAGCATGAACAGCACCCTGACTCTCACGCAGGAATGGGACAAGACGTTCCCACAAAACGCCGCCGTTGACCACTGCAAGGTCACGTTTCACAACCGCTTCGGCATCGAGCTCGCCGCCGATCTCTACAAGCCGAAGGGCGCGCAGGGCCCCTTCGCCGCCGTGGCCGTGAGCGGCCCGTTCGGCGCCGTGAAGGAGCAGTGCTCCGGCCTGTATGCGCAGGAGCTCGCCGCGCGCGGCTTTCTGACCGTCGCCTTTGATCCGTCGTACACCGGCAAGAGCGGCGGCACACCGCGCTATGTCGCATCGCCTGACATCAACACCGAGGACTTTTCCGCTGCGGTCGATTTCCTGTCCGTGCGCGACGATGTGGACCCGGAGCGCATCGGCATCCTCGGCATCTGCGGCTGGGGCGGCATGGCGCTCAACGCCGCCGCCATCGACACGCGCATCAAGGCCACCGTCACGTCCACGATGTACGACATGACCCGCGTGACCGCCAATGGCTACTTTGATGCCGACGACAATCCGGACGCCCGCTATGCCCTGCGTCAGGCGCTCAACGCGCAGCGCACTGCCGACTACAAGGCCGGCACGTATCAGCGCGCGGGCGGCGTGGTCGACCCCGTGCCGGAGGACGCTCCGTTTTTCGTCAAGGACTACCACGACTACTACAAGACCCCGCGCGGCTACCATCCGCGCTCGCTCAACTCCACCGGCGGCTGGAACGTCACGTCCCCGCTGTCGCTGCTCAACGCAAAGCTGCTCGCCTATGCCGGTGAGATCCGCAGCGCCGTGCTCGTCATCCACGGTGACAAGGCGCACTCGTGCTACTTCAGCCGCGACGCCTTCGCCAAGCTCCAGGGCGACAACAAGGAGCTGCTGCTCATCCCCGGCGCCGTGCACACCGATCTCTACGACCGAATGGACATCATCCCGTTCGACCGCATCGAAGCATTTTACCGTCAGTATCTGAAATAAGGAGGCCCCATCATGGTCAAACAGACTGCGGGCAGAGACGCCCTGAATGATTTTGCACCCAAATTTGCCGCGCTCAACGACGACGTGCTCTTCGGCGAGGTCTGGTCGCGCGAGGGGCAGCTGCCGCTCAAGCTGCGCTCAATCGTCACGATCACAGCGCTCATCAGCAAGGGCATCACGGACAGCTCCCTCACCTACCACCTCACGACCGCGAAGCAAAACGGCGTGACGAAAGCCGAAATGGCCGAGCTCCTCACGCACCTCGCCTTCTACGCCGGCTGGCCGAACGCCTGGGCCGCCTTCCGGCAGGCGAAGGAGGTCTACGCCGATGACGGCGCGGACGCGAACGGCGGCCTCTTCGGCCTCGGTAAGCCGAACACGGCCTATGCGCAGTACTTCACCGGCGAGAGCTTCCTCAACCCGCTGACCGACCCGACGAGGACCGTTTTTCTCGCGAACGTCACCTTCTCCCCCGCCTGCCGCAACAACTGGCACATCCACCACGCGAAGTCCGGCGGCGGCCAGCTGCTGCTGTGCACGGACGGTCTGGGCTGGTATCAGGAGGCGGGAAAGCCCGCGCAGGCCCTGCGCCCCGGCGACGTGGTGACCATTCCGGCTGAGGTCAAGCACTGGCACGGCGCGCAGAAGGACTGCTGGTTCAGCCACATCGCCATCGAGTGCCCCGGCGAGGAGACGAGCAACGAGTGGCTGGAGCCCGTCACGGACGCGGAATACGCAGCGCTCGACGCCGACTGTGCACAAAACCCGTGAATTGGGGCTTCCCGGCACATATTTTCTGCATACCGCCACTTGTTCTTCCCCCTACAACCGTGGTATGATATAGCATCCGCAAAACCCGGAGCGCTTTGCGCTCCGGGTTTTGCCGATTACGATTGCAGAAAAGGCGTTTTTCCGCTGTGCAGATCACAGAGCAGCGGGGGAGCTCGAGGGGGCAGGGCCCGCCTCGATTCCAATCTGCGGCGCAGGCAAATTTTGCCGTGCCGTCCGGAGCGCTTTGCGCTCCGGGTTTTGTTATTTGAAAGGGTGAAAACATCATGATCCACGGTTTTCTCAAAGCCTGCACGGTCTCGCCCGCGCTGCGCGTGGCCGACTGTGCGTTCAACACGCAGCAGACCATCGCCGCCATGCAGCGCGCAGCAGCGGACGGCGTGCAGCTGGCGGTGTTCCCCGAACTGGGGCTAACCGGCTACACATGCAGCGATCTGTTTTTCCAGCAGCCGCTCCAGCGCGCTGCGGCAAAAGCGCTTGCCGCCGTGCTGGAGGCGAGCACGGCGCTCGACCTCGTGGCGCTCGTGGGCCTGCCCGTCGCGGTGGACGGCAAGCTCTATAACTGCGCCGCCGTCGTCTGCCACGGGAAGCTGCTGGGTCTGGTGCCGAAAACATACCTGCCGAACTACGGTGAGTTTTACGAAAAGCGGCAGTTCAACCCCGCGCCCACCGGCATGCGCACGCTGCACTTTGCCGGGCAGGAGGTGCCGTTCGGCACGCGGCTGCTGTTTCGCTGCGCGGAGATGCCGGAGTTTTGTCTCGCGGCCGAGGTGTGCGAGGACCTGTGGGCCCCGCTGCCGCCGAGCACGCACCACGCGCTCGCGGGCGCGACCGTGATCGCGAACCTCTCGGCCAGCGACGAGACCATCGGCAAGGCCGACTATCGCCGGGCGCTCGTGGGCCAGCAATCCGCGCGGCTGCTGTGCACGTACCTCTACGCCGACGCCGGCCACGGCGAATCCACGACCGACATGGTCTTTGCCGCGCACGACCTCATCTGCGAGAACGGCTCTCTGCTGGCGGAGTCCAGGCCCTTCGGCCCCGGCTATGCCTGCACGGAGCTCGACCTCGGCCGCATGGTCAGCGAGCGCTGCCGCAGCACAACGTTCCAGCCCGAGAGCGAAGGCTACCAGACGGTCATGTTCCACCTGCCGCTGCGGGAGGTGCCGCTCACGCGGTACATCTCGCCGGCGCCGTTCGTCCCGGCCGACGATAACGCCCGCGCCGAGCGCTGCGAGCTCATCCTCGCCATGCAGGCCGATGGGCTGGCCAAGCGCATCGCCCACGCGCACGCAAGGACCGCCGTCATCGGCATCTCCGGCGGGCTGGACAGCACACTCGCCCTGCTCGTTGCCGTGCGCGCGATGCGGCAGCTCGGCCGCCCGGCGCAGGACGTGCTGGCCGTGACGATGCCGTGCTTCGGCACGACGCACCGCACCCGCTCGAACGCCGAGATCCTCTGCGGCGAGCTGGGCGTGACGTTTCAGGAGATCCCGATCGCGCGCACCGTCCACAGCCACTTTTCCGACATCGGGCAGGACGAAGCCGTGCTCGACGTGACGTATGAAAACTGCCAGGCGCGCGTGCGAACGCTCGAGCTCATGGACCTCGCCAACCGCACGGGCGGCCTCGTCGTCGGCACCGGCGACCTGAGCGAGCTGGCCCTCGGCTGGGCCACCTACAACGGCGACCACATGAGCATGTACGGCGTGAACGCAGACGTGCCGAAGACCCTTGTGCGGCACATCGTGCGCTACGAGGCCGATGCAACGGAAAACGAAGCCCTGCGCGCCGTCCTGCTCGACATTCTCGACACCCCAGTCAGCCCCGAGCTGCTGCCGGCAAACGAAAACGGTGAGATCGCCCAGCAGACGGAATCGCTCGTCGGCCCCTACGAGCTGCACGACTTTTACCTGTACTACGTGCTGCGCTTCGGCTTCGGCCCGGCAAAGATCTACCGGCTGGCGCGCCGCGCGCTCGGCGACCGGTACCCGGATGACGTGCTGCTGCACTGGCTGAAGAATTTCTACCGCCGCTTTTTCGCCCAGCAATTCAAGCGCAGCTGCCTGCCCGACGGGCCGAAGGTGGGTTCGGTCACACTCAGCCCGCGCGGCGACTGGCGCATGCCCAGCGACGCCTGCACCGCCGTGTGGCAGGCGGAGCTTGACCAGCTGGGATAAAAATCACACAGCCCCGCACCATACCGGTGCGGGGCTTTTTACGCTCTTTCGCCTTATTCAAGAAAAATTTACATTTCACCATCTTGACCTAAAGTCAGCTTCATGCTGTATGATGACGGTAACCTGAAAACAATATGCAATATGGAGGTAAGCCATATGAAATCCCTGATTCTTTACTATTCTTACCGCGGCAACACGCAGCGCATCGCCGAGCGCATCCACGCCGCCATCGGCGGCGACATTGCCCGCATCGACACCGTCGTGCCCTACACCGGCTCGTATGACGACGTAGTCGCGCAGGGCGAGCAGGAGGTCAAGCGCGGCTTTCTGCCGGAGCTGAAGGCGATGGACATCGACCTTGACCGCTACGACACGATCGTGCTCGGCACACCCGTCTGGTGGTACACCTGCGCCCCGGCCACGCGCGCGTTTCTGACCGCGCATGACCTGAGCGGCAAGACCGTCTACCCCTTCGCAACGAACGGCGGCTGGCTCGGCCGCTCGATTCGGGATATGCGGGCGCTGTGCCCGGGCGCGGACGTGAAACCCGGCCTCGACGTGCACTTCGACGACACAACGCTGCGCACACCAGACAAGACCATTGACCACTGGATCGCAGCCATCCACGACTGAGGCGGTACCGTCATGAAAAAGACCATCCCCCTGCTGGTCAGCGCGCTGATGCTCCTGAGCCTCGCCGCCTGCGGCAGCGAGACCACCGCACCCGAGACCACCACGGCCCCCGCCGCCAGCGGCTGCAAGACGCTCGTCGTCTATTTCTCCGCGACCGGCAACACGAAGGCCGCGGCCGAGGCCATCGCCGCCGCGACGGGCGGCGACCTGCTGGAACTGGAGCCAGCCGAGCCGTACACGGGCGCCGACCTGGACTACAACAACGCCGACAGCCGCGTCTCACGCGAGCACGACGATGAGACTCTGCGCGACGTGGCGCTCAAGACCACGACCGTGGCGAACTGGGCCGACTATGACACCGTCTACATCGGCTACCCGATCTGGTGGGGCATCGCCGCGTGGCCGGTGGACACGTTCGTCAAGGCCAATGACTTCACCGGCAAGACGGTCATCCCCTTCTGCGCCTCCGGCAGCAGCGACATCGGCGAGAGCGGCGCGCAGCTCGCGGCGCTCGCCGGCACCGGCGACTGGCAGGCGGGCAAGCGCTTTGCCTCCGCCGTCACGCAGCAGGAAGTTGCCGACTGGGTCAAGGCCCTCGGAAAATAACCGCAAAAACCGCATAATTTCGTCCCCGGCCGACGCCTCTCGCCGTCGGCCGGGGATTTTTTGCAAATCTTTACCTCACCTATACAAGATTTTTTGTTATTTCCTTGAATTTTCACCTGAAATATGCTATCTTGTCTCTTAGCGGCAGTGCCGGATTTCGGGACAGCTCCTATCGGCACTGCACCGCCGCAGACCATGCGACCGGAAAACCTGTAGAATCAGAAAGGATGACCCGATATGCAGCCAGAAATACTCGACGCTCTGTACCGGCTCATTGGCGAGTACGGCTGGAACTGGGGTATGGCGCGCAATCTCATCAACCGCCAATTTGGCACCAACTACACGATCAAAGAACTGCAGCGGTTCTATCTCCGCCGTCCGCGGCCAAAACCTGACTCGGTTTTCAAATAAACGCATCATTCAAAATCCCCGGCGTCGGTATTCACCGCACGCCGGGGATTTCTTATTTCATTGTTTCGCCGGGGCGAAGTCTGCCGAGGCGCTCCAAACGCCGAACGATTGCGCCATTTGTGCGCTGAAACCGCGCCTGCATCTCCTCCATGGAACAGCCCGCGTCAAACATCTGCATCAGGGCGGCTTCATCCGCCTCCGTCCACGGCTTGCCCGCATTGGGCAGTGGTGCAGACCGCTTCGGCCGGTCCGACACATACCGCAGCACGCAATGCAGCGCGCGGATGATCTCCGGCCGGTTGCAGACGCTGTCGGCCGGTAGGCACTCCCCCGTCAGTGGGTCGACGCCGTCCGCCAGTTCCATCAGCAGTGCTTCTGCTTGCTTCAATTCCATCGTCATGCTCTAACGCCCCCACCATTCGTAGTCTGCAGGCAGCCGCCCATTGCACTTACACTCCGCCATCCGTCTGCATTGATCGCAATCGTACTGCGCAGCAACAAACTCCAGATAGCTCTCACGAACCAGCCCAACAATAATATATATGAGTGCAAAAACCACATATCGTTTTTCCTTTCCCAAAGCCGGTTTTCCTCTGTGCTTTCATACTATCAGAGCGCCAGTCCCATAAACAGGACTGTGCAGAGAGTGTGCAACGGAGTATGAAATAGAACAAATATTTCGATTTATTTCACACCCTGTTGCATAGCGCCCACGAAAAATTTAAAACGAAAAAATCCTGTAATCTCAAAGATTACAGGATTTTCGTGGTGGAGATAAGCGGGATCGAACCGCTGACCTCTTGAATGCCATTCAAGGTTTTTAGTGAAGAAAACCATTGAAAATAAAGCGTTATTTGTTATTGAGTATGAAACAGGTTTGAAATAGGAATTCTATTTCATTTATGCTCGAGCAGCTGTAGCCGTGCCTCGTGGTCGTTGATCGTGTCCTCGCTGCGCTCGATCTTGTCCCACATCTCGTTGTGTTCCTTGGCGTTCCCGGCGTCCATGCGGTCAATGCGCGCCGTCAGCGCCACGACCGCGTCCGTGTTCCGCTGGATGATGGTGCTCATCCGCCAGCACGCGCCGATAAGCGTCAGCACAAACGCCGCCGCTGAAATGATGCTCGCAAGCGATACTGCCATCCTCAGCCCTCTTTTCTCGGCTCGTCATAGCTCATAGCCCGCGCGCTGTCGCCGACACCCGCAGTCGTCGGGTCGACAACGATGCCGAGCAGACACAGGATGTTGATGACCATGCTGATGATCGTCGTCACCTGATCCTGCGCCACACGCGGCACGACGCCGCACACGCCGAGCACCTGATACACCAGTGCCACCAGCGCCATGACGAGCGCGGTCAGCGTCGTCTTGTTCTGCAGTCTGAGTTTCCAGTTGATGTTCATATGTAGTCCCTCCGTTACTTTTCATCGACCATCCGCTGACACACGATCATCGCCTGCAGCGCGTCATACGTGACGTTAAGCTCGTGCTTGCCGTCGCCCTGCAGCGCGCCGCGGTCGATAAGCCGCTGTGTCTCCTCGCGCGCCCAGCTGGGCACGTCGTCGATGCTATAGTAGCGCGGGTTGCGTGCCTCGGCGTAGCGCATGCCGATAATCGCGCCGCGCACGACATCTTCAGAGATGTCGATGGCTCCATTGCCAGTGCCTTTCAGAGCGCCAGCATCCATCAATTCCTGAACCTCACTTCTGTACCATTCAGGGACGTCATCAATCGTCTTGTACTTTACCATGTTTTCTTCCTCCTCATCGTTCTGGTGTTCCGGTGTCAGCATTGCCTTAAATGCTGCCCACTGCGCCGGGTCATCTACCCACGGCATGGGGCAGTGCTTGCCCGTCACGTCGTAGTGCCGCAGTACGTGATCCGTGTCGATGCCATAGCGCTGCATAATCTCCCGCGCCAGCGCCGCAGCGTTGGCCACGGTCTCCGGCTTGATGTAGTAGCTGCCGTCGGCGCGCTTGCGGCTGCACATCTCAATGCCGATGCTGTTGCCGTTGCGGCACTCGGGGTGCCAGTACGCCCGCGCGCCGCAGTGCCACGCCGTGTCGCCCTCGCGCACGGACTGCATCGCGCCATACTCGTCCACGAAATAGTGCGCACTGGCCTGCAGGCCGCCCACGCGGTGATAGTAATCGCAGTTGTTGCGCGCGGTGTCGCCGTTGTTTGCCGTGTAGTGCATCACAATGTACCGCACCGGCTGCGTGCGCCCGGCGCGGTAATTGGCCGTGTTGCAAGCAATAAATTCCATTAAGCGCCTCCTTGTGTAAACTTTGTAGCGGACAGAGCCCCGTTATCGTCTACGCTTACTGTATAGAGCGTCCCGTTCGGTGATTTTATAAACACGTTTGTCATATTTTGCTTCACTTCGTTGCCAAACTGCATCGGAGTACCAACCCACACTTGCTTATATGCAATTTCTTCGTTAACAGTTACGATGAATCCAGAAGCCGCGCCGTTTCCAACCACGCGAATGTACGCCGTGTTACCACTTGCTACGGTAATCTTAAACCCCTTGTAGTCTGCGTCAAACTGTGCGGCATATGAAGTGCCAGAAGTCTCCTTGTACGTAACCGCGCCGATTGATGCTTTAGCGGAGTTATATTGTGCAGCGATGGGCCAGATAGCGCCTCCGCCGCTTGAAAAAGAGCCGTCTACGCAGCGCACACGAACAACATCACCGGCTTTGCATGGGATATAACCAGTAACGCACATTGTATACGTGCGCACATCTGTTGATTCGCCGCCCGAACCGTTCAGGCGTGTTTGCAGTTTAAAGTCAGGGTCATCCTGATTTGCTCCGTTCGTAAAGTTAGGGCGTTGCTCATAGTGCCCTTCGGCGGGCTGGATAAAAGACGTGTCTGCTGGCGTGATTGGCGCGGCCACAGGCGACCACCAGCCCGAACCCGTCCACCACTTTGGTTTTTTGTCAGCGGCGTTCCACACCGGCATTCCAGTGTAATATTTAGATGCATCGAGTTGCCCTCCCTGCCCGGGCAACAGCACCGTATCAGCCAAATACTGTCTGTTCTCGGCGGCATATCCATCATACGGGACAAGCCCAGCTTCTGTCGGGTAAAAGTACCCGTTCAGCCCGTCAGTTGCCAAGTAGATTTTACTCTGGGCGCTCGGCAAAGCGGAGAAAAGTTTCGGAAGCTGTCCACTCCTCCCGGCCGTGCGAATGAGGCTAAAGCCGGTTAAGGCAACCGAGATTACGGAGGACTGGCCTGTGGAAATCATAGCCGTGTCGTTATAAACAGCGCCGCTTCGCTCCAGTAGCTGAAGCCCGCACACGGTAACGGTTGCTCCATTGGAAACATGAAGCGGTGTTCCGCTCGTTTGTCTCCAGCCATAGAATCCGTTTACAGTTACGTTGCTATCTGTTCCGACACTTATAAATTTTTCGGCATCTGGCGATTCCGCCCCGCACCCGCTTAACACAACACCGTTTCCGTTGATATCAAAAATTGTGCCGTGTCCATTGTCGCAGCATACCTCTTGCATCGTACTGTATGCGCTTTTAAGGATGTACGGATTCGTTACGCCACTGCAATAGATGCGTTCCAAGACGCTGCTGGTGCCATAATCGAGATGTACCGCCTCCGACGCGCACACTACATACAGATCCGCCAGCCGGTTGAAAAAGCTGTGCAGACGGATGCCATGGCTACCAGTGCGCACATTACAATGCTCAATGGTGCAGCGGCTGCGGTCGCCGTAGATGGCCCAGTGCTCCGCCGCCGTGGAGGCGTTCTTGATGGACAGATTCCGGAGCACCGGCCCGCTGCCCTTTTCCGCGCCGTCCGTGCGGCCCAGGATGATAGCGGCGTCAATGGCTCCCCAGCCGCCGGACCAGCTGTCCACCGTGGGCATGGTTTTGGCGGCATTGCCGGTTTTCTTGATGATGGCGGTGGACGGATTCTCGCCGATCAATGCCGGACTGCGGCCCTCCCACCATTTGACGCCGTCGATGGTGGTCACCGCATCGCTGTAGGTCTGGATGACCAGCGGCGCGGTGATGATATAGGTGCCCGCCGGGACATACACGGCCATGGCCAGCGTCGACGCAGCCCTGTCGATGGCCGCCTGAATGGCCGCCGTGTCATCCGTGCTGCCGTCGCCCTTGGCCCCGAAGTCCCGGACGTTGAGCATATCCCGGTACTTTTTCCGCCATCCGGTGGGCTTGCCGTCTGCATCCACGGATGACACCATGATCTGGTCATCCGCCGCCAGCCCAGACAGCCCCATTGCAGTGGCAACATTTGCGGCCGTTACACTTGCATCACTTCCGGGATCGCCCTTGTCGCCTTTTCCGCCGCGTGACGGCTTCCCGGTGTCATCATCTCCAATGTACCAGTTGCCATTGTCGCCGATGTGCGGTGTCACGCCATCAGCGCCAGCAGCCCCAGGTTTGCCGTCTGCACCATCTTTACCGTTCGTTCCGTCCTTGCCATTCGAGCCGTCAGCGCCCTTCGCTCCGTCTTTTACTACGAACTCATGCGAACCTTTTGCGTCCGTAATGGTCACTTTCGTGCCACCGGTTGTGGCAGCGGTCGATACTGTAGGCGAAACGCCGTCCTTGCCGGGTGTACCGGGGTCACCCTTTGCACCATCCTTGCCGGGAGCACCAGTAGGGCCATCCTTGCCCGGAGCACCGTCCGTGCCCTTGAGGTCTGCCACGGCGATAAGGTTTGTCCACGTCATGCCGCCGTCGCGGCTGTACTGGATGTATCCGTCCGCTACGCGAAAGCTGCCGCCTGTCCGTGCCGCATCGTTGATTGCCGCCACCAGCGTGCCCTTTGCCCCCGTCGTCAAGCCGGCGAGATCACCGATCTGGCGCTGGATCGTCCGCAGCGTCATCTGGTCTGTCGGTGTGTATACATACCCGGCGGGCTTCGCGCGCTTATGTACGATAAAGTCCTGCTGCACCATCGTGTACGCGCCGGTGTCGTCGGTTACGTAGGCGTAGGCCGTCAGCGTGTGCCAGTCCTGCAGCAGCTCGTCCGGGATGATGGCCGTGCCGTCTGTGCCGACGTCCACGTCCACGCTGCCGCCAAGCGCGCGATTTTGGTAGTGAATCTGCTCCACGCCACTGCCCACGCGCAAGCGCCGGCCGGTGTCCCACTGCCACAGCGCCCCGCGCCCGTCTGCGATTGTGATTGTCATGTGATGCCCCCCCTTCACAGTTATTACTGTAACGGAAAAGGGAGGGATATCTCTATCCCTCCCGCAGTTTAGTTGCTCCAGCGAATCTTCCCGAGCGATTTCTGGCTGTAGAAGCACAGGAACAGCGCGTTTTTCTGCTCTCTGCTAAGGTCCAGCCCGTCGATGTACGCAGCGACCTTGTCCATTGCTCCCTGGCCGCTGATGGCCGTGCCGTTGCTGTCGCGCGTCGTCCTCGCATCGTTCTTGAACTGGTACGCTTCCCAGAACGTCCCTGCGTCCAGACCGGCCGGTTTCGCCTGCTCGTTGTACTTCTGCACGGCCTCAACTCTGATGCCGTCGCATTCCGGATGCGCCTTGACGAAGTCCGCCGTGTCGATCTTGTTCTGCGCATCCTCCTGCGTCATCCCGCCGTAGCGCGCCAGCATATCTACCGCGCGAGACCGCGTGAGCTTCCCGTCGAGATACAGATCCTTGATGTCGTCGTAGTCCGTGCCGGTCACGACCTCGCACGTCCACTTCTGCACCAGTTTCTGCGCCTCGTCGGCGTCTTTCCCTCCGTACTGCTGCAGGATCTTCAGCGCCTGCTCCTTCGTGATCGAGCGCTTTCCGTCGTCGTCGCCGACGTACCACTTCTCCGTCTGCGAGCGTACCTTAGACTGCAGCTGCTTCTCGCCGATGCCGTGCTCTTTCAGCTCCTTGGCCTGCGTATCAAAGGCAGCCTTGTCGCCGCTGAGCACCGCAGCGAGCGCCTCGTCGTACTTCCCTTCGCCGGTCGCCCACTTGTCCACCTTCCAGTACGCATCATCCTCGTCGTCCGCGAGCCCTTTGTCGACCAGCAGCTGCTGCGCCTCTTCGCGCGTAAGGTAGCCGTCCTTCAGGCCGTACTTGATCTGGTTCTCCGGCCCGGAGTCATAGGTGTGGATCGTCCAATCGTCGCCCTTGCCGGCAGCTCCGGCGATGGTGTTCCAGAGCGTTACGACCTCGCGGCTCACCGCGCTGATCGGCAGGCCGGTCGCCTGTGAGACGGCCTTGAGTGTCTTGTAGATCTTTCCGTACAGCGTCATGTTGCCGTTGTACGTCACGTCCGTCGGCTCGTCCAGATCGCCGGTCTCCAGCTTGATCGTCTCGTCCCAGATTCGATACGCATCGATCAGGTTTTTAATCCATTCCGTGTCCATCCGGTCGTTTTCGTACCCGGAGATCATTGACATGAAGTCCTTGAGGATCGGGAGCTTCGAGAGGATATCCACGTCCATGAACAGGTTGCTTTCAAGCGGGTTCACGCCGGAAACCTTTCCGTCTTTGTATTTCGCGCCGATCAGCGCGCTCAGGTACTTCTCCAACCACGTGGCGTACTCGTCGTCGTCTCTGCAGGCGTCCACGATTGATTCGGCAAGCCCCGAAGCAGCCGCCGACACAAGATAGGTCGCCAGCGCTCTTGCAATTTTCCCGCTTGCGTTTCTCCACGCTTCTTTTTTGTCTCCGGTCGCGCGCAGCTCCGCCGTGTAGTCCGTATATGCCTTGAGCAAGAGGTTGTACGACAGCGTCGGCTCCGACATAAAGGCCGTAGATACAGCACCGTACACACCGGTCGCGCGCATCGCCTGGCTGCGTGTCATCGTGCTGTCAACCACCTGCGTCGAGTAGACGACCTCGCGGAAGCGTTCGGCCGTCGCCTTCAGCAGCGCGTCGCCGGTCAGCTTCTGCTTGCCACGCACCTCCGCTTTGCAGGCGTTCCACAAGTGGCCCCATGTAAGCCGGTCGCCCCATTCTGCGCCTTTCATAAGGAATTCGACTGTCGAGTCCTTCCACGTCCCGGCGTTCTTGATCTGGTCTCGGACACCCCTGCCGATGTTCGTGTCGTAGAAGCCCATCTGCTTCCACAGCGCGATGCCGCTGTTCGCCTCTGCCTCTTTGTATCCGCTCTTCGCGGAAAGTCCTTTTGCCAGATACTTCGGGTTCATCACTCCGACCGCGCGCACATACGCTGTCGGCTGCAGCAGCGCCACACGCAGGTTCGCAGCCACGGCCGCCACCTTGTAGTTGGAGAGCATCTTCTTTGCGAATCCCTCCCCGCGGCCGCCTTCGTTCACGCCGTTCAGGTCCTTGATGAACGTCGTGAAATACTTGTTGGCGTCCGTGCCGTATGCCTGTTCGATCGATCGCTGCACCGTCGTCGTGAGCACGTGTCCGTTCTCGAGCTTCTGCCTCTCGCGGTAGTTGTACCACTTCATCGCGTCGAGGATCGGCAGCGCCAGCGCGTCATACTTCGCCATGTCCGTCATGTGGTTTGCAAACACGTCGAAGATGTCATGCACGACGAGCGCGTTGTTCGCCTTGTAGACAAGGCTCTTCGTCGCGGACATATTCAGCAGGCGGAACATATCGTTCTCTTTCTGCGGAACGCCCCTCTCGTCGCGGTCGGAGTCCATCGTCTCGATGGGGAAGTAGTTCTCCTCCGTGAACGCGCGATATCCAAAGCGCTCCATCGACACGCGGTTGCCCCACTCGCTGCCCTGCTGTGCCATGTACTTCTGTAGCTTGTCCGCCACCTCACGCTGCCGCTTTGTGAGTGCGCCGTTGATCGTGGCGATGTCCTCCTGCGTCAGCAGGAACGGTTCCGCCTGCTTGATGTTTTCCTTGCGTCCGCTGTTCTGGATGTCCTCCACGCGCATACCGCCGCCAAGGAGATGGCCGACGGCCTGCTCGCGTTTCGACAGACAATAAAACGCCATCATCTGCGCGGCCGTCATCTTCACGGTCTTTCCGCTTTCGAGCTTGAGCGTGTGCGTTTCCTTCGACCACGCCTTCACTTCCGCCGGCTTGTAGGTCTGCTCCGTGAATCTCATGACCGCCTTCGTATTGAAAGCCATCTGATCCCAGCCGGCCGACAGTGCCTCGAAGATTGCCTTGCCGCCATCACCGAAGCGCTGGAAAGCGTAGTACGGTGTCGTGTTATCCCAGCTGAAGAAACCAGCTACCTTTTCTCCAGCCTTTGTTCTGCCTTTGGCCTGCCCCAGCCGGTCGAGCTCCAGCACCGTCGCCTGCGCCGCCTGCCGTGCGGTCTCAAAGTGCGCGTTGGCCTTGAGCTTGTTCGCGTTCTGGATGCTGCGCGTCAGGATCGTGAGCATCCGGTCGAGCTGCTGCAGCTGCTCACCGTTCATCCGGTTCACAACGTTCTCGCCCGGGTTCTGGCTGATGATGTCGGACGCAGTGTTGATGTGCTTCTGCATCTCATCGAGGAATCCATCCGGGATGTCCAGATACAGCCCGAGGTCGCTCGTACCGTCCTCGTTCTGCCCACGCAGGCTGTCCAGCAGCTTCTGCATACGGTCAGTATACCGGAGCGAACGCTGAATGTCCTTTTTCGTCAGCGCGCCGCCGTCCAGCGCCCGTTTGCTTGTAAAGTCGATGGATTCCAGGAACTCGCCCACCGCCAGCTTCAACGGCTCTGGGATGTGCTCCTTATCGCTGTTTTTCAGCAGCCAATCGCTCAGACGCTTCGCCTTCTGCTCGATGCGTGGGCGGTATTTCGCCACAGCCGCGCTTTCCTCGCGGCGCGCCTTATCTTCCGCGTTCCTGTCTTTCAGCCGCGCAATCTGCTCGTCGTGTTTCTCGCGCTCTCTTGCCATGGCTTCCTGCAGCCGTTTGCGGTTCTGCGCCCGCAACTCCGCGATGCGCGTGTCATTGGCCTCGCGCAGCTCGTTGATCTGGTTGAGGTAGTGCGTCTTCTGCTGTTCGTCCTTCTTTGCCTGCCGGTCGGCAAACGTTCTCTGCTGCGGCAGGTCGAAAAACTGCTCAAGGATCTCGTTGCTCACGCTCTGCGTCGCTTCGCGCATATACTGCGCGTTCGGGTTGTACTCGTTCACGGAGTACACCGCGTCCAGCACATCGGCAATGCGGTAGAGCTGGTCGCTCGGCTGGCTCTCGCGGTTCTGATCAAAGAATTCGGGGTACAGCTCACTCAGCTCTGCGTAAACCTGGTCAACGTTCGTCCGCTCGCCGTTTTTCAGCCGCATTCGGCCCATGTTCCTCCGCCGGAAATCTCCGAAGTCCGGAATTTCCCCGCGGTCAGCCGCGGACACGACGAGCTGCTGACCCTTGAAATACTTCCGCAGGTCTGCATACTCGCGGTACATCGAGTCTTCCCTGACGCTCACGTCGTCGAGAATGTCGTGCGCAAGATCATACGCGTGCTTCCAGATATCCTCCTGGCTCAAGCCGTTCTCGCTCGTTGCGCGGGCAATGCCGTCGTACAGCTCCTGCAGTCTTCCTGCGACCTTGTCCGCGTCGATGCTGCTGCCTGTTTGCTTGATGATATCCTTCGCGGCTTCCCGCACGGCTTTCGGGTCTGTGGTTGCCTCTTTCGTGCGGCGCGTCTGCCCACGCCAATACTCCACGCGGTCGCACAGCATGGCGTTTTCCTTGGCCAGGCTGTCACGCGTCTTCAGCTCGCGCGCCACCAGCTCGCGCAGCGGTTTCGCGTTCTGCATCCGCGTGAGCTGCGCGTCCGCTCGGCTCACCTGCGCAGCCAGGTTGTCCGCGCGGTTTCTCGCCTTCAGGCGCTCCTCCTTGCTTTCCGCGTTCTGTGCAAGCTCGCGCTGCTGCTCCAGCCTCCGCGTGAGCGAGCTGTATTTCTGCAGCTTCTCCCGGTACTCGCGCAGCATCTCCATCTCGCGCACGTTTGCCGCGTCGCCGTCCGCAGCATCGGAGAGAACGTCGCGGTCTGTCCGCGTGTCGTCACGCCGCTGGTACAGCGCGCTCTCGCCCAGCTTCCCCTCCGGCCGCCGGTCGTGGTTGTAGTGCCGCAGCACGCTCTCCGGCAGCACATCCGGGAAATACTGATTGACATAGTCCAGCAGCGAGCGTATACTGATAGTAGAATCGGTAACGGAGCGTTGAAACTCCGGGCGCATTGAGCGCAGCCGATTCTCTTTTTTTGCGCTCACAGCATACAGAACGTCCATGGACGAAAGCTCTTTGCCGTATTTGTTCACGACAGACCTGACCAAATAGAGCGTGCCCTGTTCCGTTTCGCCAACACCAAGGAGCACATAACTCCCGTCAGCGTCCGGATGCTGTGGTGTCAGCTCGTTAATACGAATAGAATTTTGCAGGATCTCTCCGGCCATCAATGTCACAGGGGCATTCTCATTCAACCGCCGATCCAGCCCGTGCCGCAGCCCTTTCGCGCTCAAGATCACCTCGTCACCCGTGTCTGCCACGCGCACCACGGCATTGCCGTTTTCGTTCGTCCGGCCGATTTTCTTCGCGTTTGCGATCGCGCGCGCGACGATTTCCTTGCGTGCCTCGCGTGCCGGCCGGTATGACACACGGTCGTCCACGTTCGTCACACGCATATCCGGCTTTGCTGTCAGTGTCTCGTAGGAATAGTCGCGCACGGAGAACTGCACGCCGCCGTCCCATGCGGAATTTTCTTTTGCGGCGTTTGCCTTCGCCGCGTCCACCAGCGCGTCGTCCCAGAGCCGCTGCAGCTCCACCATACGGTCGAGCATGGCTCTGGCCTCGTCGTGCGTGGCGCGGTCTCCCTTGAACGCAGCACGCAGCTTCTTGACGAAATCCCCGATCCAGTCGCGGATCTTCTCGGCAAGGCTGCGGTTCTCATTCGCCAGCCGCTGCACGGCCTCGGTGTTGCGCAGCATCATCTCGCACGCATCGGCCACGACCTCGTCCATCGCGCCGTCCATCGTCAGCTCGCCGGTCGAGTCGTTGTCGATCTTCTGCTGGGCGAGGCGCTCGATGCTGTCGCCGCCCTCAAGCACATGGTTCGCCACAAATTCCTTCAGCGCCTCATACTGGCCGCTGTTGCGCTGGATGAAGTGCGTCAGCTCGTGCGACATCGTCTTCAGGATAGCCGTCTCGCCGGTGTCCACGTTGTTCTTCCCTGCATTGACGTCCAGATAGATCGTGCCATCGCGGTATGCGCCGTTCATGCCGATATAGCGCCCGCTCTCGCCCGAACGAGATTCAAAAAACACGACGTTCACGCCGGTCGCCTCGGCCACCTTGCGTGCCACGTCGATCGACGCCGTCTGCTTGCGCGTCAGGCCGGCCGTGTTCACGGCGGCGAGCGTCACGTTTCCGAGCTTTCCGCCTTCCAGCGTCACGCTGCCGGCCTGAATTTCGCCGCTCTTGGCCGCCGCGCTCTTTGCCTCAGATTCCCTGCGCGCCGCGGCGAGTCCGGTCTCGTAGGCGAATTTCCGCTGCTCCGGTGTCAGATACGATGCTGCGCCGCTGTTCTCGAGCACGGCGTAGTTTTTCACGCCCGCGCGGCCGTAAGAGTATGCCACCTCGTAGGCGCTGGCGTAGCGCTCCACGTCCTGCCCATTCTGGTAGTTGGCGTACATCTGCGGTGCTGTCTCGCCGTATTTTTCCGCGCTCTCGGCGAGCAGGCGCGTGCCCTCCGGCAGCTTGGCATCCTTCGCGGAAACACGCTGCACATCGCCGTTTTTGGCCTTCACGGACAGCTCCACGCTGCCGCTCTCCTGGTCATATCGGAGCGCCTGCACTTGTGCGGTCTCACCGTTTACCTGCACCTCGGCGTTTTTCTCCGCCTGATGCGCCTTCGTCTGCCCTGCGTCAGTCTTGCGCGCCCCACCATAGATCGCGTTGCGCTCCAGCTCGGCTGCGTCACGCATATGGCTGCGCGCCCATGCGTTCGTGGCCCGGTCTGCATCCCGCGTGAACAGGGACGCATACTCGCTCGCCGCGCGCTGCGCCTGCTTGCTGGCGTCAAATTTTCGCTGTTCTTTGCCCGTCAGTTCCTGCCCCTTGATCTGCTTGACCACGAGGCCGGTCAGCTCCTGCACGTCGTTTTCTGGCGTGCCGAGCGCACCCAGACGGTCAGAGACCGCCTGCGTGAGATTTGCTTCCTGTGTCGCCTCGTAGAGCTTGCCGGTGTTGCGGTTTGTCTGCTTCTTCCCGGCCAGCTTCCGGAGGTTTTCGTCGCCGCTTTCCTCTGCAGCGTGGCGGAGGATGTCCGCGTAGTCGTTGGCCGTGATCTGCCGGCCGGTCTCGCGGTAATTCGCGCTTCGCATCCCAGCGTTGAGCGCCATGTCACCGCCGGTCATCACGCCGCCGGAGATCATGCCTCCGGCAAAGTCCTGCGCCGTCTGGCCGAGCCAGTCAAGCCACGCCCTGCGCGTTGCCTCGTCCTCGCTCATGCCGTCTGCCTGATAGGCGGCGATCGTCTGGTTGATCTCGCTCTTGTCGGCCATCACGATCGCGTCGGAGATGACGTTTGCGATGTCCGTGCAGACTTCCTCGCTGCCTTCCACAAAGCTCTGCTTGAGCATATCCTTAACCAGCGTCTTCGCGGTCTTCTTCCCAGCGGCCGCCGACGTGTGGAACATACGCAGCTTACCAAGGCTGATGTGCTCAAACAGCGCCTCGGCCGTTCCGTAGAGCAGGCCGACCGACATGGCCTGCGAGTCAGAAGCACCGCGGTCATACGCATCCGTGATTGCCTGAGATGCCGCTGCGCCGCCGAGGATCACATCCGCCGCGCCGTGCAGGCCGGTCGCGCCACCGACGGCCAGCGTCGCCAGGCTGTCGGCCATGCTCATGCCGGTGTTGTACAAAAACGACCCGATGCCGCTCATATCCTCGGAAACGCTCCCGCGGATGGTGTTCGTCACCGTGCTCGGCACCATAGATTTCGTATAGCGGTCGACGGCCATTTTTTCGCCCGTGAACGGGTCTGTCCCGTTCAGCGCATTCTGCGCCGCGATGTCGAGCGCGCCAGCTCCGGCCATCATATCCGTGCCGACAGACATAGCGGAAGAAAGCCACGGATGCTCCTTGGCCTCCTGTGCGACCTGCTGTGCCATTTCCGCAGCCTCGTTTGCGTGCTGCTGCGTGAGCGCGTAGTTGCGGATGCCGTTGATCTGCTGGTCACTGTAGCCGTAATCACGAAGCTGCTGCTCGAAGCTGCGCACCGTGTTGCGCGCGTTTTTGGCGTAGTCACTGTTTTGCACCACGAATGCGGAGTTTCCGGCCATCGCCATCTCCGTGTTTGCGCTCTCACTCACACTCAGCGCCTTGCTGTAGTCGGAGAGCGCCTTCTGCATCTGCGTGTCCCACTTGCTGATCTCGTCATCGTAGGTCTTCCGCGTGAGCAGGCTCTGCGCTTCCCCGATCTTCGCTTTTCGATCATCGATCTGCCCCGAGAGAGCGAGCGCCTCCTGCTGGCGCTTGGCATAGTCCGCGTCCGTGCTCCCAGCTGCCATGCGCGGCATATTCCGGCGCTGCCGTTCAATGCCGGAAATCTCGTTCTGCCACGCGCCGATCTGCGCCTTCAGCTCGTCCGCAGACCAGTAATTCATCTGGTTCTTGTTCAGCCAGTCATATTCCGCCTCGGCTCCCGGCGTGTTCTTGAGCTGCGCGAGCGCCGCGTCCACGTCCGTGCGGGTCTTGCCCTTGTATTTCTTCGGGTAGGCGTATGACACGTTGAAGTCGTTCTCGTCTTTGAACTGGTTCTGAAAGTCGAAGGACGAGTGCACAGCACCGCGCATGACATCGACGTCGTTGCCGATATCATAGCCGGCGCCGCGAAGCACGTTCATTGTCGCCTGATAGTTGCTGAATGCGTTCTGCAGCGCGCCGCGATTCTCTCCGGTTAGATACGATGCATTCGCGTTGTCCAGCTGCTGCAGCAGGTTTTTACGCTGCTCCTGCGCCGAAGCAAGCGTTTTCTCGGCGGAGAATCCCGTGCTCTTGAGCCAATCGCCAATGGAGATTGCTGCTTTCTTGACTGCCATCTATGTGCCCCTCACTTCCTGGAGTTATTCATGTATCTCAGCCTGCGGGCGCTGTCGTCCGAGATCAGGCCGTTTTCCGACGCGCTGCGGATGAATGTATTCACGTCCGCGATCGGTACGCCTTCATTGATCATCTCCCGCACTCTGCCTGCCACGGCCGCAGAGTCTCTTACTGCGCTCGTGTCCGTGTAGTCGATGTCGTTGTGCGTGATCCCGCTGCCGGGCTTGTGTGCATACGGAGACGGTGAACCCGGCTGCCCCGGCTGCGTTCCGCCGTCTCCGTATCCGCTCCTGCTTCTTCTGCTTCCGCCGCCCGACCCCCCACTCTTATTTGACGATGCTGCCTTCTGCTGCTGGTAATACTGCCGCAGATACGCCGCCTCGTTGGCAGACATACCTGCCGCCGCCAGCTCCTCGTCCGACGGCTGGTATCCGGTCGTCGTGATCAGGGACGACAGGCGGCTCCATGCGTTCTGCTTGCGCTCATAGTCCGTCGCGTCCTGCGCGAGCTTCTTCTGCTCCTCAGTCTGCTGCCGGTTGTAGGCCGTGTCCTCGTCGCCGCGCTCAAGCTGCAGGCGGTTATACCACTGGTTGTAGTCGCGCTCGTAGGCGCTGTCTGCGTTGCTGCGCGCCATGCTGTACAGGTTCATCAGGTTCTGGCCTTCCTGATTGTAGCGGTTGTAGGCTGCATTATACAGCTCAGGCACGACCTCGTTGAGCTTCTGCAGATAGCTGTTATACGCCTGCTGCCCCGCGTTCTGGCTGTAGGTGCTTCCGTAGCCTCCGGTCAGCGCTGCCGCCTGCCCCATGGTGTCCTCCATCGCGCCGCGCCCCATCTGCGCGTACAGATCGCGGTACTGCTGGTAGAGCTTGTCCTTGTTCACGTCATACGAGAATTCCCCGCGGTTCATGATCTTGTCGTAGATCTCCGTCGCCTGATCGTTCGCGCGCTGGTATGCGTCGTTCTTGCTCGGGTCATAGGTGTAGCGGTTTTCCGGCAGGTACTTCGAGTAATAATCGCTCGTCTCGTAGTCCAGGCCCTCGCCCTTGATCTTCGCGTTGCGCAGCTTTTCATACCGTGCTGCGCTCGTGTAGTCTCCGGAGGCCGCAGCCTTCTCCATCAGGGAGGCGTAGTCCGTCTGTGTGTCATACGGCGTGTCCACCTTCGGCAGATACTGCGCGTACTGGTTTGTCGTCTCGTAGTCCATGCCGCCGGACTGGATCTTCGCGTTTCGCTTCTGTTCCAGGACGGCTGCCTTCTCGTTGTTCCCGGCAGCCGCCGCCTGATCCATCAGCGCGGCATAATCCACGCTGTCGTCAAACTCGACACCGTTGTAGTTTTTCTTTGCCATGCGTGCCCTCCTTTACTTATACTTGCCGATTACGTGATAGTGTATCTGCGGGCAGCCCACGCTGTGCAGCACTAGCTTGCGCACCGGGATCTTCGTAGGGCTCCGATACATCTGGTTTTGCGTCACAAATGCCTCTACAATATTCACCACATCCACATCCTCAAAGTCACGCCGTCCGCTTCCACACGTAAACCGCAAGATACGGTGGCATATTGTTGTGCGCACCGCCGCCGCCAACGCCGCTCGTTTTGCTGGCTTCTGCATACCAAGTGTTTTTGCTGCCAGCCTCTGGGTATCCGATTGCTGCGCTCTGCTCTCCGTTGGCATTCGGGTACCAAATGCTGTGTCGGTGTTCCGGGATTTCATTTTCTGTCAGTTTGTGTGTAGCTTCGCCACCGGTCGCACCAGCTTTATAGGTCGTTCCGGCCGCCAGCAGAAATCTGTCCTTGATCTGTACCCACGTACCGCCGAACAAGGTCTTCGGGTTTGTACTGTTTACGCTCATGTAGATGGAGCCGACCGGATACACCTTGTTGAGCACCGTACTGACATCGGCTCCGCCTGAGCTTGCGCCGATATCGGATTTGAGCTCCGCTGGTGTCCGGTAATACATCCACCCAGAATCATCCAGCACAGCAATCTTACCGGGTTTGCGGCCGAGATCGGTTGCTTCCGTGGTTTGCAGCCACGTGCCGGTAAAGTATTTGCCGGAGACATTGCCTGTAAAAGTCCCGCCTGATTTGTCCATCTTGCCGGACAGCGCCGCCTTGACGAGCTGGATCAGCTTTTTAATCGCTGTACTTCCGCTTGTCTGCATAAGTCAGCCCCCCGTCAGATGGAGTCCCAGAGCTTCTGCACCTCGTCCGCAGTCAGCTCCGTCAGGTCGATCGTGCCCGCAAGCACGTCCCACTTGTAGTTGCCGCTGCCAGCGTCCACACAAACGACGTTCGTGCCCGCGCCGTAGCTGTGCCCTGCGCCCTCGACAAACGCTGCCGTCGTGGTGAAGGCATCGCTGACGTTGTACACCCATCCCTTGTTTCCGGCCGCCGCCGTCGGCAAAGACTTAAACGCGATCGATCCCTTCGGCGTATACACGCCCGTGATCGCGCTGTTGATCGCCGACTGCACCTGATCTGCCGTCTGCAAGCCGGAGACCTTCGTGTCCACGTAGCTTTTCACGGCCTTGTTCTGCACGGGGTTCGTGCTGGATGCAGACATAGCGCTATCGACCGTAATACCATCCGGCAAGTCCGTGTAAGCGATCTTGCTCCCGTTCACCGTCAGGTACTTTCCGTTATCCGCGCTTCCGGGGTTCGGCGCGATAATGCCGTAGACAAACTTGTCTGCGGTCGATGCAGCGGTGTCGCTTTTCTGGTTCACACCGTAGCTGACCATCATATTCCCTGGCTCAAAGTGCGTGAAGTAGGCAATATACTCACCAGTACTGAGGAGCTTGCAGGCCGTTATTGGAAAGCGCTCGTAAATGTCTTTCTGCCACACGCGCTTTCCTGCCTGATATGCCTCGTAGATTTCCTTCGCCGTGTGATTTGCTGTGTATTCATCACTGTATTCCCCGGACGAGTCTCTCTGCTGTGTGAACGTTACGTAGTAATCCTCCATCTTATCTTGCAACCCATCCAGTGCAGTCTTCACTGCCTTGTTCTGAACCGGGTTGGCGCTGGATGCAGACAGTGCGCTATCCACGACCGTCTTATTCGCGCCGCCCTCCACGCCGTCCAGTTTGACCTTATCTGCCGCAGACAGCAGGCCCGCCGCGCGCGTCGTCGCGTTTGTCTTATCAGCCTTATTGTTGAGCGCCGTTTTCACCAGCTGCATCAGCTTGTTCAGGGCGTTCTGCCCTGCGTATTTTGTTGCCATAGTTCTCCCCCTACTAAGCGTTATTCCACATGTCCACGATCTCAAGGATCGTCAGCTCTTCATCCTCGTCCACAGCGCCGACGTTTTCCGGCGTCAACTGCACATTTCCGGCGCCATCCGGCAGCACACCGTTGACGCTCTGCACCGTGCCACCGACGCCGCCACCGGTCGGCGTGCGCCAGCCCGTGTCATAGTCGCTGTCGGACAGCTTCGTCAGCGTTTGTCCGGTCGTTCCGCCGCTCGGAAGGCCGTGCCCGCTTTTTGCTTCCAGCTCCCGCAGCGCCTTGCGCAGCTTTTCCAGTTCTGTACGGATCGCGGCAGTATCTGCAGCGCCGGTTCCGGCCTTGTTCCCGTCGTCTGCCTGATTGAGCACGTCCACGAGCTGCCAGATGTACGAGCGCAGCTGGGCGAGCTGCTCCTCTGTGCTGCCGGTCACTGCATACGTCTGCGGGTAATCAAATGTCAGCATACACATCGCTCCCAGCCTCAAACACTTTTGCGAAGCTGTAGATTCGCACGTCGCCGATCCCTTCGAGCCGGATGCGGAAGTGGTCGCAGCGCCTCGGCCGCACTGGCAGCATGAACGTGCGCGTTCCCACGCCCTGGAGGCGGCCCTGGTTGTGCCACACACCGTCGGAGTCATACTGCACCAGTACGTCCATGTGCGCGCCCTGCGCGAGGCTCATGCGGATGTTGAACCGGCTGACGTATTTCTGCTCCACCGTGCTGTAGCCGATCAGGCCGGTTTCACAGCTCCACGCCACGTCGCCCTCTTTCGTGCCGCTCAGTTCGGATTCCTGGTTGTCGTGCGCGATCTCCTCGATGCCGCCGGCCGCGCACAGCAGCGAGCCCAGATGTTCCGTGAAGTCGGTAATGCTGCCGATCGGCAGGTTCTCGCGGTACCACAACCCACGCCGTGTGTCCAGAACGAGTAGCCGGCTTCCCGGAGGCGTATTCATTTGCAGGTAGAGATAATACTTGTCGCGGTACGCCGCCGCGATGCTTGTCGTGCTGCCCGGCCGCGAAAGCGAATTCAGATTCAGCTTCTCGCTCACGTCCGTCGGCGCGCCGCTTCCGTCGTAGGCGCACACGCAGTCGCGCGCCTTGTAAAACAGCACACCGTTGACCACCGCGAGGCTCTTTGCACCCCCCGGCTGTACGCCGCGCATCGTGTACTCCTGAATCCTGTGTGCGCCGCTCGCGGACACATACACCTTGTGCATCCGGTCTTCTTTGAAAAACAGCGGGTAGCCCTGATAATTCACGGCGCCCGTCCAGCGGCCGTCAGACCCGACCGACGCGGCGTAGCTGTCTGTGCTCACGCCTGCATATTTGTGCCACACGTCGAAGCGCCCAAGCGCGCTCGCGTAGATCTCGTTGACAAGTTTCCCGTTCACCGTGCCGTACTTGCAGCCCCAGAGGCGGTTCTGCGCCTCGATGACGTAGTCCATATCCGGCAGATCCATCGCGGCCTTGACAGCCCCGGCCTCCGGAGGAGCATTGAGCGCATAGCGCACGTCCACTGCAGGCGCGTAAGCGTCCAGCACGAGGTAATCGTCGCCGGCGACCAGCACCGCGCGGTATGCTCCGTCTGCAAGGTTGTCCCCGCCGAGCAGGCGAAAATCCGTGTACACGCCAACGCCGTCTACCTCCACGAAATCATCAGCCGCGAAGCCGCTGCCGATCCCCTTGCATTTGAGCCGCAGCACCGGCACGTCCTGCGCCACCCAGTCCTTCTGCGCGCCGCTGTAGACGTATGGCGTCCGTGTCTCCCCGTCGATGTAGGCATCCCCGTTTTTCGGCTCAGACGGCTTGCTGCCGTTGAGGTAGTAGTAGGTGATCCCGCCCAGTGTCACCGTGCGGTTGCCTCCGAAGGTCACGCTGTGCGTCTCACTCGTCGTGTACACAATCTTTCCGTCCCTGCTGCACGGCTCCACCAGCCATTCGGCATAGACCGTGATCGTCTCCTGCCCGTCCGGGCCGGAAACGGCGTTCGTCTCCGAAAACAGATATGCCCCCGCCGCGGAAGAAAACAGTTTCTCCATGTTCCCGTGCGTGCCGTCGGCCGTGTTGTACCACACCTTGTCCGGCCAGATGAGCAGGTATGCGCCCATACTCACGAACCGCCTCGAGCCGGCGTTTGCCAGATCCATGACTTTCTCGTCGCCGGCATAGAAACCACAGGTCTTTGTCGTGCTGTCATATCCTGCGATGTAGTAGAGCTCATTCCCTTTTGATACCATCGCCTGCAGGTTTTGGCCGAAAGCCTGCAGTGTATTTCGCCGCTTTCTTGTCGCCAGCAGCGGGTAATCGTCGCCGCACAGATTCTCCATCTCGTAGAACTCCCCTTCGGGAATCTTGAGGTTGTGGTTGTAGCCGCCGAAGGTATCCGTCACCTGCTGCGAGCGTGCCGTTTCCTGAATCGTCGGATATGTCGGCATCTGTCATCCCTCCCTCAAAACCGGAATGTTCCGGGGTCCTTCGCCATGTGCGCGCGGTTATACCAGTTGCGCCAGCGCGAGAACGCCGCGTTGAACAGCGTGATGCTCTGGCTGTATTTGCCCGCCTCGCCGTTTTCGCGGTCGATCATGGCCTGCAAGTAGTTGTTGTACACGTCCTCGTCATACGGGCTGCCGACGAGCAGCTCCGTGCTCATGCTCGTGTTCTCGCCGTAGCCGTCGAACGTCTCCGTGCCGCCCTCGTGCGTGCGGATCACTTCCTGCCAAATCATCCCGTCAAGGCGCGACAGCCACCGGATCTTTATGTCCTGCGAATACTGGTTCGGCCGCAGGGCGTCCACCATCGTGATCGCGTCCGAAATCGTCATAGTCTCTGCTCCTTATACTGAAAAAGGGAGGCGTGATTGCCGCCTCCCGTGGGTTTACTCCGCTTGCTGTGCGGCCGCCGTCGCTTCGTCCACGAACGCCTCGAAGGAGTCCCGTGCGCGCTCAGACCGGCGGATCTCGTCGGCGATGTAGCGCGGCACCTTGGACTTCTTGCCCTTCGGAATCAAGAAATTCTTGCCGTTGACGCTCACGAACAGGTTCGGATCTTCCTTCGCGCCTGCGCGCGGGATGAAGATCTCCTCCAGCTCATACGGATCCGGCAGCTTTTTAGCCGCAGCCTCAGTCTTTTTTTCGGTTGCCATGGGTACGCTCCTTTCTCACATCAGCCGGAGACGCCGCAGCGCCTCCGGCCATATTGGTTTCGCCTCAGTTGGCGGCGTCCGTCGCGCTGTAAGCAGACGTGCTCATCACGCGCAGCAGACGCTCGGTGTACAGCACGGTCGCGCCGTTGGTCTCGAACTTGTAGCCGATGGTGCTGAACTGGTTCAGCGGGCCGCCGATCTCGCTCTTGTCGTGCACGATCATCTCCAGCGCGCCGCCCTCCGGATCGATGATGCCGAAGGCGTCCTTGCCGAAGAAGTAGGTCGCGTAGGTCGCGCCTTCGCTCTTGTTCTTGTAGCCCGTGCCGGTCAGAACGGGCGCGAACGTGTTCTCGATGAAGCGCACGCCGTGCAGCTCGCCGATCTCGCCGTTGTAGATCTCATCCGGCTGGGCGTACTTGTGTGCTTCGATCCATTCGGTGGACTTGCGCAGGTCGTAGGCGACGGACGGATGGATCACGGCGTAATACTTGCCGTTGATGGTCGGCACGCGGTCCTTCTTCATCTTCGTGACCGCCTTGGCGATCATGTCCGGCGTCAGGTAGGCGTAGCCGTCAGCAGCGCTCGCGCCGCCGCCGGCGCCCATCTCGGCGCAGGAGGTTGGCGTGGAGATATACGCGCCGGCCGCGCTGATGTTGTCGCAGTAGAGCACGTTCGTGTTGGTCAGCAGCGCGTCGCGGATGAGCTTTTCCTGCGTCTCTGCGGCGCTCGCACCCATCTCCTCAGTCGCGCCGAGGATCACGTCGTCGTAGGCACGCAGCTCCAGACGGTCGGTGATGCTGGTGTACGTGCCGTACTGGTTAATGCTGCCCTCGAGCTTGGTCACGCCGAACTTCTGGCCCGTCGGGATCACGCCCTCGGTCAGCTTGCTGGCCTTGTCAAAGGTGTTCCACTTGCGCCACTCCACGGTGCCGCCGTGGTTCTTCGGCAGCGCCTGCTTCTTGCCAAACTGCGCGTAGAACATCTCGGCACGCGCGTTTTCGAGCAGCTCGGTGTCGTAGAAGGTCTTGAGCTCCGGCGCAAGCGTGTTGGTGCCGGAGAAGGCGGTCGTCGTGCCAGTCGAGGCGTTGACGTAGTTGCCGGTCGCATTGACCAGCGTGCCCGCGTCCGCGAAAAGCTGCAGGCCGAGCTTGGTAATCAGATTCATGATCATAGGTATTGCTTCCCCTTTCAGTATTCCGTTCGGGGATCGCCTCCCTGCGCGTCAGAACGTGCCGGGATAGAGCTTCTCCCCGTTCGCCGCTGCGATGTTCATGCGGCGCTTGATCTCGTCGCGTCTCGCACGCGACATCGTCGTCGGGGCAGAAATGGATGCCGCCTGGGATGCGCTGCCGTTCTCTGCCGGCCTGCGCTGCCCGGCCTGGATGCTGTTGCTGATCTGCTGCGCGGTCTTCTGCGCTGCCACCTGCATCGCCGCCGTCTGGATCTCCTTGCGGTGCACGGCAAAGTAGGCGTCCTCCACGCTGATCAGGCTGCCCGGCGCGGTCAGCCGCGCGAAGACCGGGTTTTCCAGCTCCGTCTGCAGGTCAAAGCCCGGATACATCTCCTGCAACTTCGCCGCCTGCTGCACCAGCCCGTCGAAATGCTCCTGCAGTCTGCGCTGCTCAAGCGTCTGCTCGTTCTGGTGTTCCAGCAGCTTGTTGCGCCGCTCCAGCTGGTCGATGCGCATGGCCTCCTCGACGGGGATGCCGAGCTCGTCCGCCCGCTCCTCGTAGTACGCCTTGTCCTCGGTCACAGCTTTGTTCAGTGCCTGCACGTCCAGCTTGGAGATATCCTCCGCGTCGATGCCGTACTTGCGCGCCATCAGCTCCAATGCCGGCGTCAGGTCCTTGAGCGCCTGCTCGGACTTCTTCGACTTTGCCAGCCGCTTCTGCATCATCTTCTGCGCCTGCTCGTTGTACTCGGGATCTGCCATGATCTCGTCCCACGTCAGGCGCTTCGGCATTTCCTGCCCGTCGTCGGTGCCCTTCGCAGCGTCGTCCTGCGTCTGCGCCGCCTCTGCCGATGCCCCGTCGTCACGGTGCATGGCCGATACGCGCGCTTTCGACCGCTTGCTGATCTTGTCCGCCGGGACACCAAGCCCGGTCAGGATGCGCTCCCCGGCGTCGGGAGCCGTTACGCCCGCAGCACCCGCACCATCTGCGCCTGCTCCCGCTCCGGCAGAGCCTCCGGCCGCGCCACCCGCGCCGCCTTCGCCGCCAAAGAGCTGCAGGCCGTACATGGCCAGCGCCCGAATGTCAAATCGCATAAGGATGCCTCCGTCAAAAATCTGTGGTAGGCCACGACCCTGTCAGCCGCCCGCCGGAGTTGCACCGGCACTTGCTGCCCATCGCAGCAGCGCACCTCGCAGCGGCATAGATACCCACGCAGCAGTCTCCCGCTGCGTGGGTGCCAAGAGAAAAGGAGATGGATGGGAAACAGAAGAAAGGAGGTACACACGCGAAAGCCCCTGCACCCTCGCACCTCCAGCATACAAAAAGGCCGAGAGCTTTCTCTATCCCTCGGCCTTGAATCTCTGAAAATTTTTTATCCGCGCACCTCGTAGCGCACGCGCTCCGGGTACATCTGCCGCAGGATATCGAATCCCGCGCAGATCTGGTCGCAGATCATCTTCGCGCACGCGCGCCATCGCGGCGACGCAGCGCACACGATCTCGGCGTGCCCGCTGCCCAGCTCCACGCTCGATCCGCGTGCCTGCCCGGCGGCGTCCATGTTGCCCACGGTGGCCGCCAGCGTGTACACAAGGATCGTCACCGCCGCGCATACGATGTCCTGCCCCGCCTCGGCGAAGCCCGCGTGCCCGTCAGCCGTCAGGCGAAGCCGCATCCGGTCGTACACGATCTCGATCATGCCTTGCTGCCCCCCTTGATCACGGCTCCGCCGCCCGGCTGGGCAGCGTTCGCGCTCGCCTCCCGCGCCTTCGCAGCGGTCGGGTGCTCGTCTGCCTTGATGCCGGAGATCTCGTCGCTTTCCTGCATCTTCGGCGCGGCGTTTGCGCCTGCTCCCGCCTGTGCCGGCATGGCGATGCCCATGTCCGCCGCGATGCCCTGCACCATGTCCGGCCGCGCGATCTGCGCCAGCGACAGCGCCAGCTGCTGGTACTGCTGCAGCCGCTGCGCCAGCACGCCGTTGAGCTGGATCTTCTGCATCACGCCGTCCTTGCCGTCAAAGTCCATCATGTCCAGGCACGCCAGTGCCTGGTCGGTCATATTCGGATTGAAGAAGCCCATCTGGAAAAACTGCAGCGCCAGCTCGTTCTGACTCACGCGCGTATAGACGTTTTTCTTCTGCGCGCTGACCTTGATGTCGAACACGGGCAGCCGCATCCCCATGTCCGCGCCGAAGGCCATGCCCTGCGCCTGCGGCTGCAGCCCCTGGTTGCTGTAGGATACGAACTGCTCCATGCCAAGCTCGCCAACGATCCGGAAGGACCGCGGCAGATCGTAAAACTGCCGGATCAGCTCGATGCACAGATTCACGATCTTGCTGTATGCGCGGTATGCTGCCAGTGTGCTGTCCCGGCTGCCCTTACCGCTTGCCTCCTGCAGCGCGGCGATGGCGCTCGCCGCCGTCACTCCGGAGGTCACGTTGCCGGTCGCCGTGTCCGTGTTTCCGCTGGTCTCGCGCAGCTCGTTCACCATCGTGCTCCATACGTTGATGTAGTTTCCCGGCAGCGCGTTGTAGTCGATCGGCCGGATGCTGTCCTGCCCGAGGTTGCCGTCCACGTGCACCAGCGGTTTCTCCGTGTCCAGCAGCTCCTGCTCATTCACGCTGCCGTCCTCGCGCATGAAGTATCGCGGCGTCGCGCCAACCACGGCGTTGCGCACGAGGCTCGTGCCGAGACTGTCGATGGCCGTCTGCGGATTGCGGCAGATGTCCACGTATCCGTACCCACACGGCGAGCCCTCGACCGGGAACAGCGCGTCGAAAACATACGGGTACAGCCCGTGATCGTACAGCCCCCGCTCGCGGTATTCCGGATCGTTTTCCGTCGCGTACAGCACGATGTCGCCGATGTACTTGCAGTAGTGCAGCACGCCGCCGCGATGGTAGTACACGTCGATCACCGTGCTCTTTCGGTCCGTCGGAACATTGTCGTCGTACAGGAACTTGGATGCATAAAAGTCGTTGCCCTTGAGCTGCCCGCGCAGCTGGGGGTACTGCTCCTCGAGCGCCTCGTTGTCCATCAGCTCCGTGTGGTACACATACCGGCTCTTCTGGATGTCCGTGATGCCCGGCTCCCAGAAAAGGTTGAGCACGTTCACGCGCTCGATGCTGATGTCGCCGAGGCCGCCGAGCTTGCTGCTGTCCCACGTGATCTTGTACACGCACGTGCCGTACTTCATTTTCGCCCACATCGCATCGCTCCAGGTCGCGTCGAATGCGTTCTGCTCCAGCACGCACGGCACGATTGCCGACAGCATCTTCGCCTCCTGCTTGTCTCCTTCCTCGCGCGGCAGGATGTTCGGCTCGGGGTACGACTCCACAGCGTCCGCGTGCTTGTTCACGATGACGTTGTGCAGCCACGAGCTCCGGCTGCGGAAGCCCCTGTACATCTGGTTCCCGGCCTTCTCCTCCTCCGGCTGGTTGTGCAGCTTCCACCACTGCTCAGCCGCGATCATGCGCCGCTCGGTGCTGGCCTTGCCCACCTTGTACTCGTGCAGCACGCGGGAAAATTCCTGCAGCTGCTCGCGCGTGATCACGTCCTCCGGCGGCATCACCTGCCCGCCGAGCGCCTGCGCCTCCGTGCCCGGCTGCGCGCCCTGAATGCGAATTTCGTCCATACTTACCTCCCGTTTTTATCACCAGATCGCGCCGTAGCGCCCCGGCTTTTTCATCTGATTCAGCGGATCTGCCAGCGCCGGCTCCTCCTCCGCGGCCAGCATCGGCTTCACCGGCCGCGACATACACAGATACCGCCACTCGTCGCTGACGTGGTCCTCCAGCGTCGTGTCCAGATCCTCGGGGTTCGTCCGGCTGTACATCATCAGCGGCACCGTGCGGATGAACGCCTTGCACGTGTCGAAGACGTACATCCGCGCATATCCCTGCGCGTCGAACTGCAGCCTGTAGTGGCACTGCATCCATCCCGGCACGCGCTTGTTGTCGCCCCGCGTGAAGTACACGCGATACCGCGCCGCCGTGTCCGCGATGCTCTCGCCGCGCGATGCGTCCCAGATGGCCGGGTCCGCCACGCCCGTGATCTTCCGGCCCTTCAGCCATGGGTGCGTGTCCTCGATCTCCGCGATGCGCTTGAACTGCTCGTCCGGCGACCACTTGACGCCCTCGTTCGGCGTCTCCGTGCAGCCGTACAGCTCCATGATGCGGTACAGCACGCCGTCGTAGTCCATCGCCCACCACGCGCAGGAAAACGGCTTGCCGTAGCCGAAGTCGTAGCTGCGCAGGATGTGCCATCCCCGGCACGCTCCGGCCGCGAGGTCGAATGGCTTGATCACGTGGCACCACCGGTGCTGCGCCCGCAGCTCCTCCGGATCCGCGTCCACGCCCGCCTCGTGCGCCGCCATCAGATCCGGCTCCGTGCGGAAGTCCTCAAAAAACTGCCCCTCGAAGATGTCCCATGATCCTTCCAGCCATGCAGCACGCAGCTTCGGCGGCAGGTTCTCCAGCTCCGCAATGTATTGTGGCTGCGCTGCCATCAGCGCCTTGTTGTCCGTAACCAGCGCCTGAATGAAGCTGTAGTCCTCCGGCCGCTCCGCCCCCTCGAAGCGTCGATCCACGAACAGCCGCTTGAAGTACCCGTGCGACGGTCCTCCCGGGTTGAGCGTGTAGTACGTGCGCTTCGGGAAGCCGTTCGTGCCGCGCACACAGGCGTTGATTTCCTTGATCCACGCCTCCATCAGCTGCCCGGCCTCGTCGATGAAGATCACATCGTATTCCGCGCCCTGGAAGTGCCCCAGATCCTTGTCCGTATCGCAGTACCCCAGCGCCAGCGTGCTGCCGTTGTAAAAGCGGAATTCTTTGGTCGATTGGTTGTAGCGCGCCACGCCCGCCAGCTCCGGCACCAGAAATTTAACGTGGTTGTTGCGCAGCTCGTCCAGCGTCCGGCGCACGATCAGCATCTTGATCCCTGGATACTCGCACCCCAGGATTTTTGCCTTCGTCCGCACGGACCAGCTCTTTCCGCCGCCGCGCGCGCCGCCGTAGGCCACGTGCCGGTGCGTGTCGCGCAAAAAAGCGTCCTGCTTGCTGCTGATCTGGCTTGCGTCCACTAAAATCATTGCTTGTATTCCTCCGGCAGGCCGACGATCTCCAGCACCTCCGGCGCGCTGCTGCCGCTGTCCAGCTTCCTGCGCTCCAGCTCCAGCCGCTCGGCCGCGATGCGCTGCGCCTCGGCCTGCGCCTGCGTCGGAATGCCGTACAGATCGCGCACCAGCCCCGTCAGGTCCTTCAGCACGCCCGTCAGGTCCTTCAGCGCCTTCGTGTCCACCTTCTGGTATGTCTGCTCCTCCGTCCACTGCCGCTCCAGCAGCAGCTTCCCGTCCGGCGGCAGCTCGCCATCTTCGGCGGCCTCGTCCGCCACCGGCACGGCATACTTCTCCCGCCGCTCGACCAGGTAGCGGTTAAACTGCTCGTCGTCGCCGATCGCGCGCATCGCCACGTCGATCGCGCCCGTGGTGGCGGTGATCAGACGCGCGAGCCGGTCGGCCTCGTGGTTACACGCCTTTTTGTACGCCTTTTGTTGTACGCGTGCGGTGAACTTTTTCCGCTCGTTTGTCCACCCATCGCGTGCAGCTACGATTTTGATCTGGCTGATGCTGATGCCGTACTTTTCGGCCAGCTTCGCATAGGTCGTCTTTGTGGTAACGTATTCCATTTTTAAAGCATCCCAGTCCTGGTACACCATCACTGCACCTCCGCGTCCATCGTACACCAGGCCGCCCGCGCTTATCTATCCCGGCATTTTCTGCATCCTGCACAACTACCGCATCAATTTTTGTGCATATTTATTTCAAATAAACTCGATGTTTATGTTGACTTTATATAAACTCTGTGCTATACTTAAACCATCAAAGGGAAACACGACAGGCCACAAGCCAGAAAGGACGAAAACTATGACACGCAACGAAGCAAAAGCACTGCAGGCAAAGCACAACATGGAGATCCTTCGTGATCCGATCACAAATGAGGCACACGCACTGTATCTCGAGACCGAGCAGCCGATCTCGGAGCTCGATGATCTCGCGGACATCTCTCGCCGCTCCAACGGCTGCGCGCCGTGCTACATGGAGGCCAACTACGAGGTGTATAACGCCACCGGCTCCGGCGTCACGTACAAGCTGAGCTGCCCGACCGCATGGTTTGACCTCTGGGGCTGGGGCGACGAGTAATCTCGTGCGGATACACATTCGGCACGCAAGGAAGGAGAATCACATGAAAAAGATCATCAACAAGAAGCTATACGACACTAGCACAGCGTCGAGCATCGCTGAGTACAGCAGCCCGGTGAGTGTGTCGGACTTTAGCTTTTACCGCGAGACGCTTTACCGTAAGCGCACCGGTGAATACTTTATCCACGGCGAGGGCGGCGCGCTCTCGCGCTACGCGTCGCGCGACTACGACGGCATGACGTGGGGCGAGGACATCCTGCCGCTGACCTACGAAACCGCGCGCGATTGGGCCGAGCGCTACATGGACGTGGACGCCTATCAGGACGAGTTCGGCCCAGCCGCAGAGGACGATTCGCGCACGGCGATGAGTCTTTCTGTGCGCGCCGACACCGCTGATATGGTGCGCCGCGCCGCGGCCGCTGCCGGCTGCAGCATATCCGAGTACGTCGAGCGCGCGCTGAGGGCGCAGCTTGGAGGCGATACAGATGCGTGATCGCGATACTCCGCTGCCGCCGAAGGGAGGAAACCCGCATGAATAACGACCGCCGCCGTCGGCTTCGCGCCTTGATCGCCGCGTGCGAGTCTCTGCGCGACCAGCTTGCAGATCTGTCCGCAGAAGAGGACCGCGCGCAGGCAAGCATGCCGGAGAACCTGATCGAATCGCCGCAGTACATCCGCATGGACTGGGCCTGCATCCATCTGGATCAGGCGCGTGCCGCTGCCGAGACCGCGATCGCCGAGATGACAGAAGCCATGCAGTAACAAAATACAGCAAAAGCTCCGGGGTGTCCGCCCCGGAGCTTTCCCTTTATCCCGCGCATTCGTCGGTGATCCGCACCACGATGCGCGGTTTTTCCTTGTCCAGCGCAAAGCGCGACGTGAACGCCTGTATGTACTGCCAGCCGTCGTCCTTCAGCACCCCGCACATCACCAGCGCGTCCTCGATCACCTTGACGCCAAACGCCGCGACGTTGGACTTGTCCCGCCGCCGGTTCGGTTCGTAGAACGTGTAGGTGATCTCCACCGGCTTCGTGAACTTCACCCCGCGCAGCTGCGACCGGATCGCCCACGCGGCGATCTCCTGGTTGTTGTGCTTCATTTTTGCGCCCACCTGCGCGTGCCGCCGGCAGGCGTCCGTGTATTCGTTCATTCCCGGCAGCCTCGTCGGGATCACAAACTCCGCCGTCACGTCAGCTCACCGGCGTGCTCGCGGATAAACTGCATCGCGGTTTCCCACAGCGTAAAGCGATGCGGATTCCCGTCCACGTCCACCAGATAGTAGCCGTCCATTCGCTGCAGCTTCACGCAGGATGCCGTTTTTCCCGCTCCTGCGCCAACGTTCTCCGCAGTGGTAGCTGCCGTCGTGCAATTCGCGCCTTTCTTCTGCTCTCGCGCCGAAATTTCCGCACCACACGCCGCGTAGCCAGCGAGATCGACGTAGGTGTCCGGCTTGCTCCCGGCCTTCGCGCGTGCGATTTTCAGCAGCGCCATCATCATGGCCACGTCCTTCGGCGTGACGTCCGTGCCGGTGTATGCCGTCCACAGCGCCGCGATCACGCCGAAGTTATCCTCCGGGCTGCCGTAGTCTTCTTCCCGGCTGCCGCACACGCATTCGGCGGCGGCCTTCAAGGTGTCCAATCTGTTCATCGTTTTATCCCCCTATGATGTCGATCTCATATTCCTCGCGCAGCACGCGGATCAGGTCCGGCGCTGATACATATCCGTCGCGCACGCTCTCACTCAGCGCCTCGACCTCGCGCCAGATGCGCTGGAGCTGCTCGGCCTCCATGCCCTCTTTGTCCAACAGAGCGGTAAAAAAGATCGCCAGAGTCACACGGCAGGCATCCGCCGTGGCTGCGTCTTTTGCGCGCTGCACGTCCGCCTGTGTCACCGGTCTCCGGCGCGGGTTAATCCGTTTTGGCATCGTCGTCCTCCTCGGCAAGATACCTTTCCCAGCAAGCACGGCACTCGCCTATGGCTATGGCATGAGGCACACTGCCGCACTTAGCCCAATACTTATCGGGTTTCGGGCACGTGAAGTCTGCTGCATAGTCCACAGTATGCGCTCGGCTGCCTCATTGAGCAGTGCTCTCTTGCTCCTGCTCTGCGTCCCCCGCAGCGCCCGTATAAGCTCTTTATCGGTCATTCTCGTTACCTCCGTCCATCTTCGGTAATTCGGGCAGCGGCATCCAGTGCGTGACGGCGCAGTCCACGGGATTATTGTATACGTCATCCGGCGTAAACTCCCGATTTTCCCACCACCCAGCCGGGACGAAATAATCGTCGTTCTCTTCGCTGTATGTGCCGTATGCGTCCAGTTCGTACCAGTTCCACATACTATCCCGGGATAATACGGTGCCATCCTCGTAGATTGCCGGAACCACGAACCGGAATCCGTTTCGATTGCATACCGCAAGGACTTCCGCTTCCGCCTCTGGCGGCTTGTCTTTTGCGCTTATCCATTGATCCACCGGCGCAACGTCTACAGTGGGAGCTTTTTCGATCAAGCCAAGTAAGCCGTTCCAACCAGCGCAGTACGCCGCAGGGAGAACATCTTTGCTACACCGCCCCACGCCCAAATCATCAGCATCAATCAGTCGCATCGTCTACACCTCCATCGGTCTGTGTTCTGACATCCAAGCAGGCTTCGGCTTTCTTATCGCTTGCCATTGAACCCTCCTTAGCCATCATAGCACCCACACGGGGCACCGCAGAGGCACCCGCCAGGGCTGTCCGGGAACAGATCATCAAATGTGATTTGGGCTTCCATCAGTGCCTTTGCTTGCATAAACTCATTGTAGTAGCTCTCCCATGACCAGTTGCGCCCCAGCCCCTTGACTGTTTTTAGCGTGGCTGCCGCACCGTGCTCGATGTCGATAGCACGCTGGAATAGATCGGGGTAGTTCTCCCACAGCGCTTGGATTTCTTTCTTCTTCATTGATGGGCAGAAAAAGCAAGAACTTTTCCCCGGCTTCGGAAGTCCGGCCCGCTCAATCACGCGCACACATTCCTCGCGTGTCCAACCCCATTCGTAGAGCGGATAATGCTTTTCGTACTTCTTGTCCACTTCATCGATAGGGGCGGCGTGTTGGATGCGCCGCGTCTCCCCGGCATCGTAGCCGATGTACTTGTGGACGCGCTGACCGCTGGCCCACACCTCCTTGCACGGTTGATAGTTGTTGCAAAACTTCTCCTGTGTCCCGATCTTGTGTTTGAGAGAGCATTTTTTGAATCCATAGGCAATCGAGGGCAATCTCCCGCTGTTGATACATTCCTGTTCCAGAGTCAGACGATTTCCATTCCTATCGCGGTACTCCACGGAAATGATTTTCGGGATGCCGTGCGCCACCAACCACTCATCGAACGTCTCGATGAACTCGTAGGTGTGCGGCTGCTCTCCTCCGGTGTCCGCAAACAAAATCAGATCAATAGGGATTTTGTGCAGATACATTCCGATGATCATGGCGGTGCTGTTTGTCCCGCCGCCGAAAGACACTACGTTCATTTCTCAGCCCTCCTTAACGCTTTCTCCGCTTCCTCACGGGTATCGTATACAACCAGCCGACCGTCCTTGTCGGCCTCGGCCAGCTCGCGTAGCCTCTCCGCCGCGACGCCAAACGCCGAGACCAGTTTCGCCTTCACTAACAGTTTCGCCCCTACAATGACGTCGTTGACTTCCTCTGGCATCAGCCTCGTGCCCAAGTATTCTTGTAGTAGACGGCAATGCGCCGCAGGAACGGCTGTGCAAAATCCTCCGACCGCCATGCAGTTGCCGTTATCTTCGTGCCGGTACGCACACCGCAGGCAATTAAGTTGTTCCATCACTTCACCTCCTGACGCCAAAATTCCATTCGGCAATCAATGCAATTCATACCTTCACAATCACCATAATTTCTGTTCCGGTACTCGGCCGAAACGAACTTTGGACACACTAGTAAAATTCCATCTTCGTCAATTTGTGCCTCCGGCCACTGTTCCAAAAACACATCCTGCCGCGTCTTGCGCGGATGCTCCCGAGACCATTGTTCCACCACCGCAACGGTTTTTTCCAAAAGATCGATGGCGTTATCACATCTGTCACCGTGATACTCACACTTTGCGCAATCACTGGACGATCGGCACATCCGTCTGAATTCGCTAAAAAATTCTACCACGTCCATATTCACACCCCCGTCTCCGCGACCGCCTGCCGCAAAAAGCTAAGCTGCTGCCGCAGATCGCCTATTGTTCGTTCCTGCCTCGCCATCTCGCCGGAAAACGCCAGAGCTTTGCGCCGTTCGTTGCAGCACATGGTTTCTGCTTTTTCCCGCAGCTCATGCTCCTGCTCGGCGTAGTCGCACAATCTGCTGACGGCGTAGCGCGCTGCCGGCGAAAAATCTGCGCTCGAGCGCGGCCGGTTCAGCAGCTCTCTTACCCGCTCCACAGCGCCGACCGGAAGATCGTCCGCGCGCTTTCGTTCTTTTCCTTCCATCATTGGTCTCCTTCCTCGTCATCGTATTTTGCGGCCATTACCGCTCTGTACAGCTCGCAGCAGGTGAATGCGTTCTCGCAGAAGATCCGCATATGCTGCTGCAGCTGGTTTCGGTGGCGAAACATCGTCGCCACCGTCGTCTCCGGCGCGATCCCTTCGCAGCAGATGCGCCCCGCGCCGTCGTCATACAGGTAAAAAGGGCACTTAACGTACACCTGCCGGTAGCTACCGCTCGGCACGCGCCCCACCCGCCTTTTCGTCCGGCTGCGCAGGCCGCTCCCGCAGGTACGTATCAATGGCCAGCGTTACCGTGTCCGTGCGCACGTCGCGTCCCTTGCTGCGCCAGAGCTGGATAAACGGCAGGTCTGCAAGGCGCATCCCCTCCGGCAGCTCGTCCAGCTTCCGGCCATTCGGCATATCTGCCTGCACGATCAATCTGTTTTTCGTCTCCAGCACGTCAGGCCGGACAGCTTCCGGAGGCGTCACGTCGGTCTCCCGCCGGGCTTCCGGGGTTCTTTCTTTTACCTTTCTTTCTTCAGAAATACAGGGTACTGTATAGGTACTGTACGGTACTGTACTGTATAGGGTCGTTACGTCAGCGTTACGTAACGCTGCGCGTTCGCTTGCGTCACGCGTTACGCCAGCGTTACGCTGCGTTACATCGTCACGCTCCGTCACGCTTTCCGTCACGCACATTTGCTTGCGCTTGTTGCGGTATCTCTGCGCGCGCTCCCGGTTCTGCGCCTTTGTGATCGCGCGCTTGTCCACCAGATTCCCGACGTAGTCATACCACTCGTGGATCATCAGGGATGTGCCGTCGTCGTCCACGAACCCTGCTCCTACCAGCGCGTCCACAAATGCGTGCGGATCTTTGCCCGTGTATCCGCCGGCCTCTGCGATCTCGTCGGCACCGAACGGGGAAAGATCCCCGTCCGGCGCGTTGTCGATTGCCCAGAGCCACAGCATACACATATGGCCGACGGCCTGCGGCGTCTTGATTTTCAGCAGGCGCTTGAACCGCATCGTCTTGCGATTCGTCGGCAGCGTCTGATGCAGTTCGATCCATGCCATGTGCTCCGCCCTCCTTAAAACGGCAGATTCCCGCCGTCAGTGTCATCTGCGTATGTGACGTTGTCGTATGCGCTCACCAGCTCGTCGAGCCGCTCCATGTCGGCCTCCGTCGGCTGCACGGCGACCGGGCGCGCATCGTATGCAGCAGGCGCTGTTTCTGCTTCTCTGCGCTTGCTGCCGCCGAAGTAGACGCTGTCCGCCACGACCTCGGCGCTGCGGCGCTTGTTACCGTCCTTGTCCGTCCAGTCGCGGATCTGCAGGCGGCCGCTCACGGCGGCCATATCGCCCTTGGCGAAGTATTTGTCGACGAACTCCGCCGTGTGCCGCCATGCCACAACGTCGATAAAATCCGTCTGCTTCTCGCCGCCGTCCCTGCCGCTGTAGTCCCGCTCGACCGCGAGGGAGAAGGACGTCACCGGCGTCCCGCTCCCGGTCTGGCGCATCTCCGGGTCGTGCGTCAGACGGCCCATGATCACGATCTTATTCAGCAACGCCGATCACCTCGCCCGTTTCCGTGTCCACGGACGTGCTGTCGATCTCCTCGCCTTCGGCCTCGAAAACCGTCTCGTCCGGCACGGCGTACATCTCGTCGCTCAGCTCGGCCTTGATCGTCTCGTCCTGCGCCACACCGCGCACGAAGTCAGACTTCAGCGGCGCATACTTCAGTGCGCGCTTGAGCACGGTCTTTTTGGCCATCTCGTCAAAGTTGGAGCGCCACGGGCTCGATCCGCTCCCGTAGCTCTTGCTGTAGCGCTGCGCGTGCCGCTGCACATCGTCCACGCTCATCACCTCGAAGCCATAGCCGCCGTCCTTGGTCTTGAACATTGCGTAGTAGGCGACGGCCTCGCCGCGGTCGGCCTTTGCCGGTACGTGCCGCAGCTTCGGGTCCATGCCCAGCTCGTACTCAAACACATCGTTCTCGTACACCGTGTGCGCCTGGATCACGCTCACCTCGCCGCTGCGGTAAGCAAGGTCGATCAGCCCCTTGTAGCCGAGCTGGAACTGGCATTCCATCTGCCCGTGGTTGCGGTACGGCAGCAGGTACGCCTGCCCAAGCGCCGTGTTCGGCTCCACGCCCAGCTGTGCCGCCGTCATCATCGCTGCAAGAAACGACTGCGGAGAGCACTCGGCCAGCTTCGGCGTGGACGACAGCGCCGAGAGCACCATGCGCGTGAACCGCTCCGGCGTGATCACGCTCGGCAGCGCCTTCTTGATCGCGGGCTCCATTGCCTTGATGTATGCCTGCATCGTCTTCTTCTCGGCCTTCGCGGCGCTCATCTGGCCGCCCTGCTTCTGGATCAGATTCTTTTCCATGTTTACTTACCCTCCATAGATTCCTGCAGCGTCTGCTGCTCGTACAGTTTATAGATCATGTGTGCCGCGTAGCTGATCGCCTGCGTCAGCGCCAGCTCGCTGCTGTCTTTGCGCTTCGAGTACGCGCTGCCGACCTTCTCGCCGTCGTGTTCCAGCAGCAGGAAAACCTGCTTGTCCGATGTCAAAAGCCGCAGCGCGTACCCATCTTGCCCCCCCTGCTGTGCGTCCTTCGGCTCCGGCGGCTGCGCCGTTTTCGGAGGATCCGGCGCGAGGAAAAAGTTCTCCGGCACGCCATACGTGACTGCCAGCAGTTTGTTCGCCGCCCGGCTCATCTTCCCGGAGTGCAGCGCGTTGCTGATGAAGCTTTTACCGTAGCCCAGAGTCTCGCTCACGGCCGTTTGACCGCCGTTCTTGCTGCAAAACAGGCGCAGCCGCTCAGGGCTGATCTGAACCGTGTTTCCCTGTCGTTTCATGTGTTTTCCCCTTTTCTTTTTTATGGTTGTTTTTTCACATATTCTCGTTTTTCGTGGTTTTCGCGTATGTAGCGCAGGATATCGTTGTCGCGCTGCCGTGCCAGATTTGCCGCGTCCCTCCCGCGCCGGAATGCGGCGTAGCGGTCACAGCGTGCGTGGCATCCGGGATACCGGCCAGGGCACTCCCTGCATGGTGTCGACGGCGTCATCGGCTAGTCACCCGGAACAGCCGCGACTGTGACGTCTTGAAGTATTCGCGCGGGATCGCTCCGTGCGCCGCCTCCCATTTTTTGCGGTCGAAGGTGCTGCGCTGCTGCGTCTTCCACGAGATCGCCACATCGCCGCACATCCCCTTCTCTGCTGTGCCCATAAACTGCTGGATGGTCGCCGCCTGCTCCGCCTGCAGCCGCTTGAGCTCGTCGATCTGCTCGCCGAGCGCCGTGTAGCTGCGCACGGCTGACTGCACCGCACCGAGGTCGCACGTCTCGCCGTCCCTGCTGTCGGGATAGAGCGTGCGCAGCGCCTCCGCTGTCGCGTCCGTTCCGTCCACAGGCGGTTCTGCCCCGCTCCGCACATAATCCCAAAACTCCTGCTCGGCAGCCGCCAGCGCAGAAATTTCGCCCTCGTCGCGCTCCACGCGAAACCAGTAAAATCCCCGTCCGAAGCACAGCACCGCGAGATACCATACCGGCGCGCCCGTCACCATCATGTAGTGCATGATCTGGCAGTACCACACCGCCGGGAATTCGCCCTCTGCGCACTGCTTCGGGATCTCGAAGCTGGACGTTGTCTTGCATTCCAGCCCCGCGTTCTCTCCAATCACCATGCGGTCCGGCAGCGCGTGCGCGAAGGGATAGTCGCTGTTAACGAGGAAGTGGTTTTCCCGCCGCACCCGCTTTCCTGTCGCCTCGGCGAAACGCTTTGCCACATAGTCCTCCAGGTCGTGTCCCAGCCGCACCGCCTCGCGGTCGCTGATGTCCTCCGGTGTCACGCGGCCGGTCTTCTCGGCCCACAGCGCGAAGGGCGAGCTGTATTTGTTCAGCCCGAGGATCGTCCCGGCGTCGCTGCCGCCGATGCTCTTGCGCCGCTCGGCGTGCCATTGCTCGTCCGTCATGCCGACGGTCGTCGTCTTCGTGATCATCTTCGTTTTCTCCTCCCTCTGTTCTTTGCGCCGCCTCCTGCGCTGCGCATACGCATACGCATGATCTCGCTCCCGCGCGGCGTTTTGGCGAATGCTTCCGGCGTGATGCGCTTCGGGCATCCGTATCCCGGCGGGCATCCGCGTGACTGGCGCATCTGCAGGATGTACAGGCACACCCTTGCGCTCGCGGCCGGCGTCGACTCTTGCAGCGGCCTGTAGTGCGCGCAGGTGCTGCAGTATTGGCTCTGCGGCAGCCCTCCGTGGATGTAGATGTCGCCGCTCACGTCTCCCACGATGTTACCTCCTGCACGCATTCCGGGCAGCCGACAATGTTGCCCCACTTGTCCTTGTAGTAGCTGTCCGCCTCCTCGCCGCACACAGGGCAGCGCGGGCAGGTGTAGGCCGGCGGTTCGATCGGCGGTTCGATGTTCAGATGCTCCATCATGCCACCCCCAGCGCCGTGCAGAACAGCACGTCCTCCGCGCACCACACGATGTATCTGCGCGCCTTTGCCCGCGCGCGCGGGTCTCCGAATACCTTCATGTCCTCTCTCCCTCCATTTCGCCGCGCATAAAGCGGATGAACGCCCGCTTCGGGATCTTTACCCGCCGCTTCGCAACAATCACCGGGAAGCCAAGCGCGTATGGGTTCTCCATAGCCTGCTCGTGCAGCGTCCACGCGCTGCAGGCCAGCAGCGGGGCCACGTCCGCGCACGTCAGGATCTCCGACGGCTTCGCGGCCAGTTCTTCCAGTGTCACGGCTCGTCCCCCATTTCCTCCAGATTTTCCAGCGTCACGCCTCTGGCGGCCAGCTCGATGCCCTTGCGCTGCTTGATCCGCAGCTGGTACAGATACGTCCGCCGCCGTGCGCGGTACTGGTCGTACCGCTGCGCCAGCTTCACATACTCGTCCTGCTTCAGCTCGGCAATCTCGGCCTCGACTTCCTCGTCCGTCACGGCCGCGCGCTTCGTGTGCTTTCGCTCCATCGTGACTTCCTCCTTTTATATTGTGTCAGGCAAGCGCGCTCAGGACGCGCGCTTGCTGTGCTCCAGCGCCGTCGCCAGCCGCTTGATGGTTTTCTGCTCGTTCTTCGTCAGCATGGGATCACTTCCTTTCCGTTGCGGGATTCGTCATTTTGTGGTAATGTTGTGGTGAAAATTGCGTGAAGGAGGTGAGCAAATGAACCAGCCATACACGCGCGTTTCCTGCCCACGGGATCTAGGCAGAAAACATATGTTTTTCTTCAATGTCAGCGAGGACGGCACGCCAATGCCGAACTACTGCGACGATGCAGACGGTTCCGACGTCTGCCACCGCTGCGCCGTCACGGCGCTGAAACAGTTGATTGCGGAAACGGAGGAGCGGCTCAACGACCCGCTTTATCGATGATGTACGGTACTCCAGCACGCTCGCACACGCGCTCGAACGCGCGCCGCGTCTCCTTTGGGGCATTTGCCGCGGAAAGATAGCCCCAGACTTCTGTCGCGTCCTTTACCGCCTCGCCCATCTCTGCCATCGGTAGTGGGTGCGGCGGCTGCGCGCACGGCGCATTTTGTAGCGCTTCCAGCGTTTCTGGCGCAATTTTGATGATCTCCATCGTGCCTTCCTCCTTTTCCTGTACATTTTTTCAGATTCGTGGTATGTTCCCTCTTGGAGGTGGTTTCCTTGAGGAAACAACTGCTTGCATTTTTGCTTGCGTTTTTGCTCTTGCTCTCTCCCACTGTGCTGGCACACAGCGGTAAAACAGATTCCAACGGCGGCCACTACGACCGCTCCACCGGCGAGTATCACTATCACCACGGTTACCCGGCGCACCAGCACTACGACATGGACGGCGACGGCATCATCGATTGCCCATACGATTTCGATGACAAGACCGACCACAGCATTCACGGCGGGAGTAGTGGAAGCAGCAGCCAACCGCGCTATGACACGGTCGATCCATCCCTGCCCGTCATTCAGAACGATGAGAAAAAGACTGTCGACTATAATCTCGTCGTTGCCATCATCGTTTGCTCCATCGTACTCATCTCCACTACGGTCATTTCTATCAGAGTAGTAAAAAACAAAAAGGAAGCCGAGCGCCAGAGGCTTGAGCAAAAGCGTGAATTCGACGCGGAAAAGGCACGCTACACAAAACTGTACAGCGGCAAAACACCGGAAGAATTATCAGGTGCCCCGGTCGATTCACAACTCGATGAGCACGGACTCCCATTAGAAATAGACAGCAAAGAAAACTGGGGCAAATACACAGTGCATATCTCTGACAGTGGGAAAGCCTTTCATGCCAGCTATAAATGCAGGGGATCTCGAATGTGGCACCCGATCAATGTCTACACAGCACTGAAACTGAATTATCAGCCATGCCGAATTTGCAACCCGGAGATACCGGACATTTCGTGGGTTGATAAATGCCGCAGAATCCGAAGCATAAAGGAACAATACGGGATTGACACAGAAGAAAGAGCTGTGAAACCTCGCTCCGCCGCAGACGGCCACATCTTCATTTGTGAGCGTGATAGATAGCGTTTCGCGGCAGAATGTTCTGTTTAACCTTACTGCTTGAGCAAAAAAATATCGTCAATGCCGACGCCGTAAAGCTCGCACAGTTGAGCGAGCTTGTTTGCAGTTGGGAATGTCTTGCTCGCCTCCCAGCTACTAATTGTCGATGCATTGACGTGCATATGTTTTGCAACATACTTCTGTGTAAACCCACTATTGACCCTTGCCGCCTTCAAAGTAAGCTTCATATATTTTCCCCTCCTTCCGTTGGTTCTGTTTAACCTTACCACTTATTTCTCGCGGTGTCAATAGTTTTAACCGAACTTTTCCCGAAAAAGTATTGACTTTTTTCAGGTTAAAGCGTACATTATAAACTGTAATCGAAATGAGGTGCCACCTTTGACCAGCAACATATTTTACGATAAAATGATTTTTGCCGAAAATCTCCGCAGTTTGATGCAGAAACATGGCGAGAAGCAAACCGACATTGCAAAACTCTTGGGAGTGAGCAAATCGACCGTATCTGAATATTGTAAAGGGCAACAAATGCCTCGCATGGACAAAATTGAAATGCTCTCCGTCCATTACGGCGTCCTTAAATCTGAGCTATTGGAGCCGCAAACAGTTTCAGGCCAAGCAAGCGAAGACTCCAGCGAAAAGAAAAATATCGTTCGCATTGCCGGCCGTGATGGTTCTTATGTTGAAAAGAATTTGAGCGACGAACAAGTCGCCGCTCTGAAAACGCTCATCGACCAGCTCCCGGAAGCCGATGACCTTTGATATAATCTGCAAACTGATCGTATACCAGCCGCTCGAGCGGCGAGGTCAAAAAGCGCTGCCGCCGGTAAAGCTCCTGCATCCTGCTCCACCGGAATTCGGACGCGGCGTGGCTGATGTCGCACAGCCGCTCGATGCCCTCGGCTGACTGCACGCCGCAGCCCCAGAGCACACAGGCTGGGGCAAGCAGACGCGAGGCAAACACGTTTGCCGCCTGCTCGATAGGGTTGTCGCCTGGCTCTGGCTCACGGCACACGAGGTCATACCGGCCGACGTGACCTAAGATTATGTGCCCCAGCTCATGGGCACACGTAAAGCGCTGCCGCGCCGGGATTGCCAGGCTGGACACCATGATCGTCGGCGCACCGCCGATGACGGTGGACATGCCGTCGTTGTTGTCCTGCTCGGCCGGTGTATACCGCCGCACGGACACGCCCAGTGCCCGGCACACGCCGCTGATCTTGACCGGCAGCTCCGTCACCTTGCAGTCGATCAGGATGCGCCACGATGCATCGCGTGCGTCTTTGTAGTCTCTGTAATTCATTGCGATCGCCTCCGCGCTTATTATGTGCAGAGGCAGCGCAGCAGCATAGTCCCATTTGTTGGACAGAACTTGCAAAATGTGTAATTTGCAGTGGACACCGCAGCGCCGGCATGATAAAATTGGGTGAATTCGCCGAATTCGACCAGTTTCTAACGGAGGTGCCCATTATGGCGTTCAAAAACACGTTGATTAAGTGCCTGATTTGGGTCGGTTTTCTGTTCGTAAGCAGTGCGATCACCACAGGGCTCGCTTACGCAGGCGTTCTCCTCGGCGCGATCCCAACCATATTGCTTTTTGCTGCCGCCTGCTACGCCGCGCGTTCCTGCTGCAAAGCATATGACCGGAAGCACGCGCCTTCGCCCAGAGCCACTGGCGCCGGAGAGGAGCCGAGGCCCGCCTCTCCAGCAGACGGCGCTGCCGCAGAAGGCCCGGCGGAGCAACAAGAAAACCGAGAAGTCAAAATGGGCGAGATCGTCCAGCTCCCGAACGCCAAGAGCACACCGCCAGAGCATCCCGCACGGGAGAATAAACAGCGCCGTATCTCGCCGAAGCCGGTCATCGTCACCCTCTCGGCAATGGTTGTTGCGCTTATCACCGCCTGCTGTTTGCTCGGGTATCATCTGCAATGCACGCAGAAAAGTCTATCGGTGGCAAACAGATCCATCATAGAGGCTTCTTCATATCTCCGAACGGCTGACGAACGCCTTGACAGATACGTGGATTACATCGAAGAATATGCACCGCGTAAATACGTTTCGTTTGTTGATAGATTCAGCTATTCCAGAACATTTGAAAGCTACCAGCGCAGCCACCCCATTCCGAGCCCGGATCCGTATCCGTGGAACAAATAAAAAGCCGCCCCGGTGCTGCAACACCAAGGCGGATAGCAGAAAACCACCATTCTCGAACAAAGGGAGTAGTCTGCCCTTTTATGGTATCATAGGGGGATAAAAAATGCAATGTAAAAAATGCGGCGCTCAGATCCCGGACAGCAGCCGGTTTTGCTGCGCCTGCGGAAAGCCGCAAATGCCCGTCACGCGCCGGAAAAAGCGCGGCAACGGGCAGGGATATGTGTATAAGGCCGCGAACGGTACATGGCGCGCCAGTGTAACGCTGGGGTATATCGTGCAGTCGGACGGAACAATTCGCCGAAAAACGCGCACGAAGTGCGGCTTTGTCACGAAAAAAGAAGCGCTCGCGGCGCTTCCGGACCTGAAAAAAGCGCAGGCAAAGCGCCGCGACCCAACGTTTAAGGAATTGTATGATGCATGGTTTCCCACGCATAAGGCGGACGATTCTACGCTGGGGTGCTACCGCGCTGCCATCAAATATTTTTCGCCGATCTGGATGATGAAAATATCTGACGTGGATATTGACGACCTGCAGGACTGCATCGACGAGTGCCCGCGCGGGAAGCGCACCAAGGAGAATATGCGTGCCACCTGCGGCCTGATGTATAAGTACGGCATCCCGCGCCACCTGATCCCGGAGAACCTGAATCTGGCGCAGTTTTTGTCCGTCAAAGGCGAAGCTGCCGCGCACCGTCCGTCGTTCACGGACATTGAAATCGAAAAGATCCGGCAGGCCATCGGCACCGTGCCATATACAGACTATGTGTACTGCATGATCTACCTGGGCTTCCGGCCGAGCGAATTTCTTGCGCTGGACGTGCAAAATTATAACCGCGCGCAGCACTGTCTGGTCGGCGGCGCGAAGACCGCAGCCGGAAAAGGCCGTACCGTCACCGTGTCCCCGAAGATTCAGGCCATCGTCGACCGCGTCGCTGGAGGCCGCAGAAGCGGTGCGCTGTTTTGCGATGAATCCGGCAACACGTGGACGCTACGTGCTTTTACGGATCGCGCATTTTATCCGGCGCTCGAAGCCGCCGGCATTGACAATCCGATCGTGGAAGTGGCTGGTGGCGTCAAACGCCATAAGTACACGCCGCATTCCTGCCGCCACACGTTTGCAACGCTGGCCAAGCGCATCAAAGCACCGGAAAAGGATATGCTGGAGCTGATCGGGCACACCGACATCTCCATGACGCGCTATTATCAGGACGTGGATCTGGACGACCTGCGAAAGATCACGGATGCCCTGTAACGTTGAAAAACAGAGTTTGAAACAGAGTTTGAAATAGAACTGGATTTTCCTGAATTCAGCTATATTTTTGCTGCTTTGATTTAAAAAGAAAAAATCCCGGAAAGTGCTGATACTTCAGCGTTTTCCGGGATTTTTCGTGGTGGAGATAAGCGGGATCGAACCGCTGACCTCTTGAATGCCATTCAA
>OKSB01000066.1_pt1 | contig 100539 bp, 102 predicted proteins | sample 1601171 | NCBI WGS metagenome assembly OKSB01 (sample SAMEA3541496, study PRJEB24748) | human gut metagenome | biome: human gut; feature: human-associated habitat; material: faeces | place: China | collected 2012 | reverse complement strand
AATCCGATCCTGCGATACTGCACATTCCGGAATCCGCAAAGTACAATCCCGCGGGAGCATACTGTAAATAATCCTCAAGCCTGACGGGCATCGGTGCATTGCACTGTGTGCCGCAATACCTGAAAGGATAATCAAATGAAGCCCAACATTCAAAAAGCCGAGCTGAAAATAACCGCGGGAGACCCGCGGCAGTTTCCGCGCGATCCGATTCCGCAGATTGCCTTTTCCGGTCGTTCAAACGTAGGAAAAAGCTCTCTTGTGAATTCCCTTCTCGGAAGAAAATCCCTCGCCAGAGTGAGTTCTTCCCCCGGAAAAACAATCACCGTGAATTTTTATGATGTTGACCGCAAATTATATCTTGTAGACCTTCCGGGATACGGATTTGCAAAGCGAACCTTCGAGGAAAAGAAAAAGTGGTCGGCGCTGACGGACGGATATTTCACCTCAAATCCCGATTCCGATCTGCTGAAGCTTGTTGTTCAGCTTGTCGATTCGCGTATAGGTCCGACGTCGGACGACCGGAACATGCTCGCCTATCTTTCGCAGTGTCAAATACCTCACGTTATCGTTGCCACAAAAACCGACAAGCTCAACGCCGCCGAAAGAAAAAAATTCGTCTCGGAAATCTCCGAATGCGCCGAAGCCGCCGATGCGGACTGCGTAATAATGTATTCGGCGAAGAACGGCGAAGGGCGCGACAACCTTTGGATAAAGATATTTGAATTTGCGGAGGTATGATTTTCATACCACGATCCTAATTTGAGAAAGGACTGTTACGACAATGCTTATACAGATATTCAGAAGCTGCGATTCGATTCAGGAAGCGATCATAATTTCTCTGTTTGTCGTTATAATCACTCTTATAACCCTCACCGTACACGAGGTGTCCCACGGATATGCCGCATACAAGCTCGGCGATCCGACCGCCCGCAATTTCGGTCGTCTTTCCCTCAATCCGCTGAAGCATCTTGATCCGATAGGAACGGTTTCAATGCTGCTTTTCGGTTTCGGATGGGCAAAGCCCGTTCCGATAAATACAAGGTATTTCAAAAAGCCGCGGCGCGATATGGCGCTCAGCGCACTTGCGGGTCCGGCATCCAATCTCATAATGTCTTTCTTCTCCTGTTTCTTCCTCCTTCTGTGCGCGAAATTCATTCCCGGAACGTTAGGTTCATTTTCGGGAATCGTTATTCAGCTTCTTTACTCATTCCTTTACTATTTCTTCAGGCTGAATCTGATGCTCGCCGTTTTTAATCTTCTCCCCTTCCCGCCGCTCGACGGATCGCGCATCTTTCTCACGTTTCTCCCTCCGAAATACTATTTCGGAATCATGAAATACGAGCAGTACATTTCAATTGCGATCATGCTGCTTCTTTTAAGCGGTGCGTTTTCGGGTGTTCTCTCTGCAGCGTCCGATGCCATAGCCTCATGCTTCATCGGATTCTGGAGACTGCTCCCGATTTTCGGATAAAGGCGGAAAAGCAACGTGGAACTTTCATACAAGCTCGAAACATTCGAGGGACCGCTCGATCTTCTTCTTTCACTGATTTCAAAAAACAAAATCGACATAAACGATATCCCGATATCCCTCGTATGCGACCAATACATGGAGTATCTTGCAAAGGCGGAGGCGTTTGATATAGAGCTTTCGTCGGATTTTATCGTAATGGCGAGCGAACTCATGCTTATCAAAAGCAGGATGCTTCTTCCGCGCAACGAAGAGGAAGAAGAAGACCCGCGTGCCGCACTCGCTGCTGCAGTGCTTGAGTACCAGCGCGCAAAAGAGGCAAGCGCCATGCTCGGCGATCTGTTTTCGCACTACGGTCTCCGCATGGCGAAGGATACCGACGAAATAACGGTCGACAAATCTTTCGTGGCGGATCATGATGTGTCGCTTCTTTTCAAAGCATACAACAAGGTCATGTCGGAGATAAAAATCTCCGACACGGAAGCCAAGAAAAAATTCGAGCCTCTGCTCGCGCCGCAGAACACCGTTTCGGTCGCCGCGGTCGTAAATTCCCTTACAAAAACTCTTATTACCCGTAAAAGAATACGGATCGGCGGATATTTCCGGACAGCTTCGTCAAAGTCCGAGCTTATCACGATGTTTATGGCAGTTCTCGAGCTTCTGAAAACGGGAATTCTTGCTCTTGAAGAGCTTTCTTACGATGAGGACGGAATAATAAACGCAATGGACGATGCGGAGATCATACTTCCCGACGGTGCCGATGGTGCCGAGCTTGAAAGCATTGCGGAAAATATTCTCTGACAGTTTAACTCATTTCATCTATAAAAAATTACGGAGGTATTTTTCTTGAACGATACCGAACTGTTTACCGTACAGGAAATATCGGAGAGCGTCGGTACCGACCTCGCCGGAACGGAGATAAAGCCTCAGATCGAGGTATCGGAGGCAAGACGAATAATCGAGGCCGTTCTTTTCGCAGCAGGTCATCCGGTGACATATACGCGCCTGGCCGAAGTGCTGTCTTCCACACCGGCTGCGGTGCGAAAGACAGTTGAAGAATATGCCGAAGAATACAATTCTCCGCGCACGACTCCGGAACGCGGAATCATGCTTTTATGCTTTGACGACGGATGCCAGCTTGCAACAAAAGAAGAATACGGAGATTATGTAAGAAACGCGCTCGGAATAAGGCGCGGCGGAAATCTTTCGGCGTCATCTCTTGAGGTGCTTGCAATAGTAGCGTACAACGAGCCCGTCACGAGAGCCTTTATCGATACAGTGAGGGGTGTAGACTCAAGCTATGCCGTCACATCCCTTGCGGACAAGCATATGATTGAGCCGTGCGGTCGTCTTGACGTACCGGGGCGCCCGATCCTTTACAGAACGACAGACGATTTTCTGCGGGTGTTCGGACTTAATTCTCTGAACGATCTTCCCGAGGTGAAGACCCGTGCGCCATTGCACGAAGGTGATGTGTTCCCGATCGAGAACCTGGAAACCACGGTTCCGACAGACATAAGCTCGGGCAGAATTTCTCCAGAAGATGAGAAAACGTCTGACACAGAAACCGTTTCGGACGAAGGTGCGTCCGAAAATTCCGAGGATTAAAACAGCATCCGAATACTGCGAAAGGAGAAGTCCATCATGACGGCGTTAATCGTCATTTCGGCTGCAGTCGCCCTACTTGCGCTGATTCTTTCCGTCCCGATAAAGCTCAGAGTGATGTATACCGATTCCGTATCGGTTTTCGCCGGGATCGGGCTTTTCTCCTTCCGAATCTATCCGAAAAAAAAGAAAAAAATAAAGCTCCGTGATTACTCCGCGGAAAATTACAGAAAATTGATGTCGGAGCTTGACGGTGCCGAAAAGGAAAAAAAGCCGAAAAAAGCGGAAACGGCAGAAAATAAATCCGCCGAAGCCGAGAATAACGAAAGCATTATCAAAGTGCTTTACGGCATGAGGCACACCGTGACAAGGATCGTCGGAGAATTTGCACGGCACATCCGGACCGATACGGTATATATAAAAGCCGACATTTCCTCCGACGACGCCGCGAAATGCGCTCTGCTCTACGGCGCCGTGTCGCAGTTCGCATCCTACATTCTCGAATTCCTGCGCGAATTCACAAAGCTGCGTGAAAAGAAAGTGACCGTGGATATAAACGCAGATTTTTCATCATCAGAAACAGCTGCCGATATAAAATTTGTCTTATGCGTACGTGCGGTATTTCTGCTCTGTGCCGCGGTAAAACTGATTTTTGCATATTTCGGATTTGCCGAAGCCCGCGATGCGCAAAAGGCCCTCCGTGCCGACTCAATAAAAGCGGCTGAAGGAAAAAGAAGCATATCAAAAAACCAAAAATATAAAAATATATCAAAGGAAAGGTCAGGAACTCAAAATGAATCTGAAAGAAAGCTTTGCTGAAGCTCTTGCGAGCATTTCTCAAACCGCCGATGCCAATACCGTTATCGGTGAAGCGGTTACGACTGCAAACGGCACCATTATAATCCCGGTTTCCAAGCTCGGGCTCGGATATGTTTCCGGCGGAGTGGACGGAAGCGCAAAAAAAGACAAGGAAATCAAGCCTGCGGAAAAATTCATCGGCGGCGGCGGAACAGGTGTTACCGTATCTCCTGTTGCCTTTCTTGTGGTGGCTCCCGACGGCAGTGTCGAGCTACTCAACATCAATCAGCCAACAATTCAGGCTGCCGATCCCATTTCAAGCATAATCGGAGCGATCGAGCGTTCTCCCGAGCTTATTGAAAAATTCCGCGAAGTTTTTTCAAAAGATAAAAAGGAAAAAGCCGAATAAGCTTTCTCAAAATGGCAGAATCGTTTTTCACTTCTCTGCGAAAAATACCTTCGTATGTTTTTCAGTTTGGAGTGATGATATGTCAAAAAAAACATTCTGCCTTATATGGTCGCTTATCTTATCGGTTCTTTTCTGCGTGCCTTCGTTTGCAGACGGCAATGTGACGGTCAGTGCAAAAAGCGCTATCTTGCTCGAATGTTCTTCGGGCTCCGTTCTGTTTGAGAAAAACGCCGATGAACGGCTGCCCATGGCAAGCACGACCAAGATAATGACCGCCCTCGTTGCTATCGAAAAATGCCCGCTCGACAGAATAGTCACCGCTACATCGGTATCCTGCGGAATCGAAGGCTCGTCTATATATATGCGTGAAGGCGAAAAATTCACGATGGAGGAGCTTCTGTATGCGCTTCTCCTCGCAAGCGCGAACGATGCCGCCTGCCTTATCGCAGAGGAGGTGGCGGGAGACATTCCTTCGTTTGCAGAGATGATGAATTCCAAAGCCGCGGAGCTCGGCCTCAGTGACACTCATTTTTCAAATCCGCACGGACTCGATGCCGAGGATCACTATACAAGCGCATATGACCTTGCGCGTCTGGCATCGGCGGCGCTTTCGTCTCCCGTTTTCCGTACCATCGTTTCCACCTACCGCAAGAACATCGGAAGCGGAGAAAACACGCGCCATCTTCTCAATCACAACAGGCTTCTCAAAATGTACGACGATGCGCTCGGCGTGAAAACGGGATATACAAGATCGAGCGGACGCTGTCTCGTATCCGCAGCCGAACGTGACGGAGTCATGCTTGTAGCCGTCACTCTTTCCGATCCCGACGATTGGCGCGATCATACCCTTCTTCTCGATCACGGGTTTGAACGCTGTTCGCATGTTACTCTCGCCGCCGAAGGAAGCATATCGAAAGATCTCTGCTGTGTCGGTGGGGATCGCTCTTTCGTCAGGTGTGCAAACCGCGACAGGCTTGATACGGTTCTCCCGTCCGATCACGGTGAAATTAAAACGGAAATACACCTGCCGCATTTCCTTTGGGCAAGTGTTTCCGAGGGAGAGTGTGTCGGCGAGGCTGTATTCACCTGTGACGGTAAGGAGCTCGGCAGACTGCCTCTGTATGCTGAGAACAGCTCGGAATTTGTGAAAAAGCAGAGCTTCTTTTCAAAAATAATCGATCTTTACAGATAGCCGAAAGGCTTTCCGAGATCGCAGAAACGGTTTATAATATGGAGAAAATAAGACTTCAGAAATTTTTTGCCGATTCGGGAATCATGTCGCGCAGAAAATGTGAATCCGCAATATCCGCGGGACGGATAAAGATAAACGGAGAAACTGCATCTCTCGGAGAACGCGTTGATCCGGAAAAAGATGAGGTATGCCTCGACGATTCCCCGCTCTCTTACGCCGGATGCTCCCGGCGTACATACATTATGCTGAACAAACCGATGGGTTATGTGACAACAATGAGCGACGAAAAAGGGAGAAAAAGCGTAGCCGATCTCGTTTCCGACTGTCCCGCCCGTGTTTACCCCGTGGGACGGCTCGATATGTATTCGGAAGGTCTTCTTCTTATGACGGATGACGGCGATACGGCAAATCGGCTGATGCACCCTTCGACGGAAACGAAAAAGGTATACCGTCTTACAGTGAAAGGAAAATACGGAGACGAGCTCTGTGCTTTGCTGTCGTCCGTCACATTGCTCGACGGAAAAACGCTTATGCCCGTTGAATGCGTCTTTGCCGGAAGCGGCGAAATGACGAAGGACGGCAAGCCGACATCGTGCGTAGACGTTACACTTCGAGAAGGACGAAACCGTCAGATCCGCCGTATGTGCGCCGAGGTAGGACTGAAAGTAGTCCGACTCAAAAGAACTTGCGAGGCCGGGCTGTCACTTGGTACGCTCGCTCCCGGTAAATGGCGCCGTCTTACGGATTCCGAGATTTCTTTGATTAAAGGAGAAGTTCGTTAATGCTTCACATTATTCCGATACAGGATAAAAAAATGCAGTCTGCGCTCTGCGATCATTTCGAAGTCGCCTACGACCCGCGCAGCTTTGCCTACATAGCCGAGGATTGTTCGGAAAGCGGTGAAATAATCTCCCATATAGGTTTTATGCAGTTTTCCGTAAACGACACTTTTTCGGAGGTTTCCGCTTTCGTATGCGAAAAAGGAACCTACGATATCGAAGCCATGCAGATCATGGCGCGCGCGGCGTTTTCCTTTGTATACAGGCTGTCCGTCTTTTCGGTGAGGATTCCGAAAAGCGCCGTAAAAAAAGAAATAGCCGAAGCCCTTCGTCTTGACGAATCCGAAGATTTTTGGTCTATTGACGTAAAACACTACTACGAAAGCAGATGCGGTGAACGGTGATGAAATTCGTTATTGCGGCAGACTCCTTCAAGGGGGCTCTTGACGCATCTCCCTTCTGCGATGCGGTGGAAGCCGGGATCAGGCGGCGTTTGCCTGATGCACAAGTGTGCAAGCTTCCGCTTGCCGACGGCGGCGAAGGAACGGTGCATGCGGTATGCAGAGCGCTCGGAGGGTCTGTAAACAAGGAAAAGGCGATTGATCCGTTCGGTAACAGTATCGACAGCTATATCGGATTCTGTCATCGCGGCAAAACTGCCGTTATTGATACGGCTGCGGCAAGCTCGCTCGCCACAGTCAAATCATACCCGTCATTTTCCAAAGGCGGAATATTCAGCGCTTCGACATACGGAACCGGACTTCAGATCCGCCGTGCGCTTGACCACGGATGCAATAAGATCATCGTAGGACTCGGCGGAAGCGGCACAAACGACGGCGGTGCGGGCGCTGCACAGGCGCTCGGTGTAAAATATTACGATAAAGATCGTCAACCCGTTGATGCGCGTCTCGGACCGTCTGTGCTTGATCGGATAGCCTATGTAGATACCGACGAACTTATGCCGCCGCTCGGGAAAGCCGAGATATCGCTTATATACGATGTGGACATTCCTCTGACGGGGGACAGCGGATGCTCAGTGAAGTACTCAAAGCAAAAGGGCGCTTCGGTCAAAGATATCGAAATCCTTGAACATAATATCACGTCTTTTTCAAAGGCATGCGCACGCTCTATCGGCAGCGATCTTTCCGAGGCTGCCGGAGCGGGAGCCGCCGGAGGGCTTGGATTCGGGCTCTCTCTGTGCGGCGGTGTGCTCCGCCCAGGTGCGGAATATATACTCGAACTTTACGGATTCGATACGCTTGTGAAAGACGCCGATGCCGTAATAACAGGCGAGGGCAAATGCGACGCTCAGACCGCGGACGGAAAGCTTCCCGCCTGCGTTGCACGCCGCACGAAAATGAATTCGAACGCACCGGTTATCTGCCTTTGCGGAATTTCCGATCCTTCGCCCGCACTCTACGACGTCGGAATCGACGCGGTATTTGCGCTTTGCGACCGCCCGATGCTTCCTGCGGATTCTCTGAAAAACACGGCGCTTCTTGCAAGGAAAGCCGCGTTTAACATTGCCGGACTCGTGTCCGCTCTGAAACATTGATTACATCAAATGACTTGCAGTGGAGAATACTAAGGTACATCACGAATATAACAGATCGTTATTTACCGTATATCGGCGGACAGGAGAAAAAATGTACAGGAACATCGACAAGCAGAAAAAGCTTATGCTCAAAGACCTTGTGGAATATCAGGACGGTCAGGTCGTCAGCAAAACTCTCGTTCAGAACGATCTGGTCAGCATGACCGTATTCTCATTTGACAAGGGCGAGGAAATCTCTTCTCACTCTGCGGGAGGCGATGCAATGGTCACCGTTCTCGAGGGTGTCGGAAGATTTACCGTTGACGGAGAGGTGTTTATTCTCGAAGAAGGCGAAACGCTTATCATGCCGAAAGGAATCCCGCACGCTGTGTTCGGCGAAGAGAAATTCAAAATGCAGCTCACGGTCTCTTTCTGAACTGCAGAGTGGAAAAGCGACGTGCGAAAAATTGTTTTCGTCATTTTCTCCATAATTATTGATTATTTTATAATTATGTTGTATAATATATATGCAATCAATTTTATTCAGGAGGCGTCGCTATGTCGTTAACAACATTAAAACTTGCAACGAAGAAAAAAGATCTGTGTCTCAGAGCGGTCAAAGGTCATTTTGCAACAAGCCACAGCCACATGAATTACTACATTGACATCACCATGCAAAAATCCCGCCTGTCGGAAGCAAAAAGCATCGCTCATGAGATAGTCTCCTCTTACCGCAGCAACACCATTGTCGATACGGTTCTCTGCCTCGACGGAACCGAAGTCATCGGGACCTGCATTGCGGACGAGCTTACCAAAGAAGATTTTGCAAACATGAATGCGCACCAGACTATCTATATAGTAACCCCGGAATACACCTCCGGCAGTCAGATACTTTTCCGTGACAATGTAGTTCCGATGATCGCATCAAAGCATGTTCTTATATTTGCGGCATCCGTCACCACGGGGCTGACGGCAAAAGCAGCCGCGGAAGCCGTCAGGTATTACGGCGGCAAGGTTGCCGGCATATCCTCGGTATTCGCAACGGTCGATTCGTGCGAGGGATATCCCGTCATTTCGGTATTTAATCCGAAGGACATACCGGATTACGAAACATTTGACTCCCACGAGTGCCCTTACTGCAAGCGTTCGGAGAAAATAGACGCTCTCGTAAATTCGCACGGATTTTCTCTTTTATAATTATTCGGCAGCAGCCGTCGGGAAAGCCGACGGCTGCAATCTTTTCAAGTACGGATTTACTGCGATTAAGAATAATGTAAAAAATAATTTTTCAAAATCTGTAGACTGCGCCTTTAAAATATGATATCATATAAGAAAATGAGAAGTGTTTCCGTATGAATTTTACCGGAAGCGTCTCCTCACCCGTTCATAAAAAAGCCGATCCGGGCTTGGAAAGGATTTACGCTTTCCCTTTTCAGAAAGCTGTGCTTAAAAGATGAAAAATGTACTCCTTGTAATTAACCCTAATGCCGGAAAAATGAAATCACGAACCGCAATGTACGAAATCGTATCGCGCTTATGCAAAGCAGGTTATCAGGTTTGCGTACAGGTAACTCAGCACCGTGGTCATGCAGCGGAGCTCGCGCGTGAGGCTTGGCGTAATTCCGATCTGTGCATCTGCTGCGGAGGCGACGGAACTCTGAACGAGATAATAACCGGAATGATGCGCGCCGAACGAAAAATTCCGATCGGTTATATTCCCGCCGGAACAACCAACGATTTTGCGCAAAGCATGAATATTCCGTTAAGTGTAAAGCGCGCGGCCGACAACATTATAAACCATAAGCCGATAAAAATCGATATCGGAAAACTCGGCGACAGGTTCTTCACCTATATTGCCTCGTTCGGTGCGTTTACCGCGGCATCGTACAACACTCCGCAGTCGACAAAAAACACTCTCGGTCATTTTGCGTATATTCTTGAAGGAATCCGCGATCTTTCGAGCCTTCATCCGTACAAAGCGAAAATCTTCGCAAACGGCACGGAATATGACGGAGAATATATTTTCGGCGCGGTCTCCAATTCGACATCGGTCGGCGGAATCGTGAAGCTTAACAACTCCGTGGTAGACATGAAGGACGGGCTTTTTGAAATCGTGCTTGTCAAGTGCCCGAAAAATGCGGTTGAAATGTCAAAGATCATTCACGGAATAACTGTTTCCGATTTTTCGAGTGAAATGTTTGAATTCTTCAAGTCCTCAAAGATCGAGGTTGAAATGGATGAAGTGATTCCGTGGACGCTCGACGGAGAGTATTTCGAAGGTGCAAACCGCATAGAAATATCCAATCTTAACGAAGCCATAGAAATAAGAAAATAGCATTGATCCCACCGAATTACAGCGGGATCTTCTGTACAAAGGACGGCGGAATCGATCATTTCGATTCCGCCGTCCGGCGTTATTTTGTTATTCAGCGTTTTCACACGCCGAACTCGGCTCACTGTCCTGTCCGCAGATCATGAGAGGGTCAGCGGATCCTGTTCACTCTGACAATCCCGTCAAGTGACGCAATTTTATCGACTGTTTCATTGGAAATTGCCTTATCAGTATCTATTATGGTCGCAGCATATTCACCCTTTGAACGATTTGCCATGTTATCAATGTTGAGTTCCTGAGCGCTTAGAATTCCTGTGATTCCGGAAATCATATTGGGAATATTCTTATGAAGAATAACCATTCTCGGGCAGGAAGACGCATCAAGCTTTACCGAAGGATAGTTGACACTGTTTGTAATATTTCCGTTTTCGATATAATCGATAAGCTCATGCGCAGCCATAACGGCGCAGTTATCCTCGGATTCCTCGGTAGAAGCGCCAAGATGAGGTATTGCGACTATTCCGGGAACATTTATGCTTTCCTCCGTCGGAAAATCAGTTACATAGCGCGAAACCTTACCGGATTCAAGTGCCGCTTTAAGATCGGCAATGCTGACAAGATCGGCACGGGAGAGATTTATTATCTTTACTCCGTCCTTCATCATTGCGATCGTCTCTGCATTGATCATTCCCTTCGTCTCGGGAGTTGCGGGTACATGAAGAGTTATATAATCGCAGTCTTTGTAAAGCTCCTCGTAAGCTGCCGCCTTGCGGACATGGTGTGAAAGTCGCCATGCACCCTCAATCGTTATGTAGGGATCGCACCCGATAACCTTCATTCCGAGATGTGCGGCGATGTTTGCAACCATTCCGCCTATGGCACCGAGACCGATAACACCCAAAGTTTTTCCGAGAAGCTCGCACCCCACGAATTTGCTCTTTCCCTTCTCTACCGATTTTGCGACATCCTCGGTAAGTCCGGATGCCCAATTGACACCGCCCACGATATCACGGGAAGCAAGCAACAGCGCGGCTACAGCAAGCTCCTTTACTCCGTTTGCATTCGCTCCGGGGGTATTGAAAACGACGATTCCCTTCTTCGCGCATTCCTCGACCGGAATATTATTAACTCCGGCTCCCGCGCGTGCGATCGCCTTAAGCTCCGGTTCGAATTCCGTATCGTGAAGAGATGCGGAACGCACCATTATCGCGCAGGGATCGGAAACATCCTCGCCGACATTATATTTCGCGGCATCAAATTCATCAATGCCGACCGCGGCAATTTTATTCATAAGCTTTATATTGTTCATTTTATAAACTCCGTTCTCCGCATAACTGCGGCACAAATACATAAGTCCCGGAAAAGCTGTCTTAGCTTCTGATTTTATTTGGGATTGCGCTGTGCGAAATCCTTCATGAATTCGACAAGCTTTTCGACTCCCTCGGCGGGCATTGCGTTGTAAATGGAAGCACGCATACCGCCGACAGAACGGTGTCCCTTGAGGTTCACGAGACCCTCGGCGGAAGCCTCGGCGGCAAACTTCTTATCGAGATCGGCATCTCCAGTGACGAAAGTGACATTCATCATTGAACGGCTCGATTTCTCGACGGGGGCAATGTAGTAGTCCTGAGAATCAAGATATCCGTAAAGAACGTTTGCCTTTGCAAGATTTCTTCTCTTCATCTCCTCGAGCCCGCCGATTGAGAGTATCCACTCGTAAACAAGCATTGCGATATATATGCACCAGCACGGAGGAGTATTATACATTGAGCCGTTTTCAGCCATGAGCTTATAATCAAGCATCGCGGGAGTAGTCTCGCGTGCGTTTCCTATAAGATCCTCGCGTACTATAACGAGGGTAAGTCCGGCGGGAGCCATATTCTTCTGAGCTCCGGCATAAATAAGACCGAAGCGGCTGACATCGACCGGCTCTGATATTATGCAGGAGGACATATCGGCGACAAGCGGAATATCTCCGGTATCGGGGATATAGTTGTACTTGGTTCCGTATATCGTATTGTTATAGCAGATATGTACATAATCCGCATCGGGGCGGAAGCTCTCGCGGGTAGTCTCAGGAATACGCGAGAAATTATCATCCTTTGAAGAAGCTGCCGCAACGACATCGCCGTACTTCTGCGCTTCCTTGAAAGCCTTGGTCGAGAACTGACCGGAAAGAATATAATCCGCTTTCTTATTTTTATTCATAAGATTGAGCGGGACCGCAGCGAACTGAGTCGAAGCTCCTCCCTGAAGAAAAAGCACCTTATAATTATCCGGGATGTTCATGAGCTCACGAAGCTTTGCCTCTGCGTTTTTGATGATCTCGTCGTAAACGGGAGAGCGGTGACTCATCTCCATAACCGACATTCCGGACGAATTGTAATCAAGCATATCTGCCTGAGCCTTTTCAAGTACCGGCATGGGAAGCATTGACGGACCTGCGGAAAAATTGAAAACACGTTTCATTTCGAGTAACCTTCCGATCTGATAAATTAATTATTTTTATTATACATTGATTTACCTTTCGTGTCAATATTTTTTCCCCGAAAAGAAGAGCAAATTCTGCCCAAGGACAGAATTTGCCATGTATTTTTATTCAGTTTTTATTATCCGTCACAACCGCACCTGCGACTGCCTCTTTCATCATCCGAAAAAACGGATATCGGAGGCGTGCAGAATTCGGATGTGGGGAAACTCATGGACCGGAAAATGCTGCACGGATCCTCAGTTTCGTCGCCGGGGCACTCCTTATTCGGAACGCAGTATTCCGCTGCGCTGACAAGATACTGAGCCGGGCGCTCTATCCTAACGACGGTGAAGAAGCCGAGCGAAACGAGGAGCTTTGTGCCGTTCTGTGAGTCGCAAAGTCTGCCTTCGAAATAGTCGGCAACTCCGTCGGGAAGATCATCGACGCAGGAGCAGCAGTAGCACTTGCATACAGGCTCGACGACCTTGGAGGAAAGAACTATCGGATCGACCGTTTCAAGGACCGCAACCGGTAAATTTGTCGTTCCGGAGCAGCGGCATCTCTTGGGAGTCGGGCAAAAAGCCGAGCATCCTTTTTCACTTCTGTAAATATTCACATTCCCTTCGCTTCCGAAGAGGATAAGTCTCTTTTCCACTACTCCGAGGCCGTCAAATGTCTGAATGTTGCCGGGACCGACGCAAGCCTCACATGTTACTTTGACGTATATCTTTATCGAAAGCTGATAAAATCCGCGGTTAAACGGAACGGGATCGATATCGATATACGCCCAAAGAATAGACGCCGACTTTGCCCGTACCGCGCATGTTTTTTCGATTATTTCCTGACCGTAATCGGTAAGAAATACTCTCACGTCTTCAAAACAATCCTTATCTCTGCATGAGTCAAGGATTCTGTAGGTATCTATGCAGATCATTTCCTTCGCATTGCGATCTCCGAAGGAAGAAGACTGTCTGTTTTCTGCCATCTTTTAAATTACCTTGCCTAATAAAAGGCTTCCTTTCTTTCGGGATCTGATGCGCCGTGCCGCCGAGCGGGCAAGACGCACCCGTTATCTACGGTGAGGACTCACCTTTCAGAGCAATCATTGATCCTCAACATTATAATATGCACTGTGTGTTGAAATGACATTGTGTCGGTGAGATGCTCTTTCCCGAAGGGACGGCACAGATTCCTTTTGATTATCCGCGCGGTTAAGATACAGCGTAAAATTTTCATGACAGATTCGGCGTGAATCAGGCATTCTGTGCTTTCACGAAAAGAGGCAGCCGCGTCTGCGGCTGCCCGTTCGATTACGGTATTCGGTTATACTTTGAAGCAAGCTGTTTATCCGAGGGGGAGATAATCAAGAAGCTGTTCGCGTATCAGCGGAACATCCGGGACAAGCACCGACATTCCGCTGATGTTTGCGCTGTAATAAGCGTCGTTCGCGGGCACTCTGTGTGATGTAAGAGCCGAGCCGGAGAGAAGCGGAGCTACCTTTCTTACGAGAGAAATTATCTCGGAATCCTGCATGTCCGTGGTCAGGGTCGGGAGTATTGCGTCAAGAAGTCCCATGATCTGAGTAACGCTCATTCCCCTTATCTTTGTAAACACTGCGGTAAGTACATTGCGCTGACGCTCCGTGCGGTTGAAATCGCTGTCGGTAGAGCGCAGTCTTGCGTAATTGAGAGCTTTTTCGCCGTTAAGGTGATAAGTGCCCGCACCGCTGCCGAGAAGAGTATTCGCTTCGACCTCAGTCATGGTTATATCAACTCCGCCGAGTACATCGATAACCGAAATGAATCCTCCGAAATCAACCTCGAAATTTCCGTCGATCGAGAAGCCGAAGTTATGAGTGAGCGTTTCATCAAGAAGCGGGAAGCCTCCGAAGGCATATGTTGCGTTAAGCCTGTTATCGGAATATCCGCCGGGAATCTGAACATAGAGATCTCGCATAAAAGAAATCAGCGATATCTGCTTGGTATCGGTATTGATACTGCACAGGATCATCGTATCGGAACGCTGTCTTCCCTGACCTTCTCTTCTGTCCTGACCGACAAGCATTATATTGATAAGCGGATCGTCGTTCAGCCTCGGAAGTCCCGATGTCCATTTAACGTCGTCGGGGGCAAGCTTTTCGCCGCCCGGCTCCTCATCCGTTTCGAAATCCTCGCTTGACGGATGAACGGCTGAAACGTCATCGGGAGAAACGCGGTTTATCTTGCCGAGATAATGCTTCACGGTAAGAGAAAACGAAAACATAACAATAAGAACTATCCCGAGAAGGACCGCAAGAACTATAAGAGCCTTTTTTGTACCCGTGAGCTTCTTTTTCTCTTTCTTGTGCTTCTGTTTCTTTTCGGATTTATTTTCGTTCAGCATTTACGTTCTCCTTTTGAGACTTTATTCGGCTGTAAATCGCCGTCGGAAACCGCCTTACCCTTGCCGTATGCGACAATATAAAAGAAAACGCTTTCCATGAAAATGAGGAAGAAGTTTGATGTTTTCCGCTCCGGCAAGCCGACGTAACTATCGCCTTTATGCACTTTCCGGAAACATTCTCCGCGTTTTTCATAAGCTGGGCATCGCCGAGAATTGTGAATCTGCCGTTTGAAGACACCGATACTATTCTGTGAAGTATATAATCTCCGGAGGCGCGGGTATACAAAACGATGTCGCCGACATGAAGCTTCGGCGGCACGGAATCAAGGTACACTGTATCTCCCTCACGGAAAAACGGCACCATGCTCGAACCTTTTACGGGAACAGGAACAGCGGTGCTGCCGTCTTTAAGCATTGCGCAGACCGAATCAAGGTAGGCTTTTGTATCAAGCTCCATGTCAATCTCCTTCGCGTTTTCTCTTTGCGATTTGACTATACCGTGAAGAAAATGCTTTCCTGCAGATCAACGCACCGGACGTGCGCAGTGCACGGCAATACGGCTGCAAAGCCGCAGAAAATAAGATCTTTGCAAGTATTATATCATCCTTGTGGGAATATTGTCAAGATTTTCGGCGCGGAGCACTCACATATTGCGGTTTTTCCTTGCCTTACCGAGGCGCGACATCGCGCGGGTAAGCTCGATCTTCGTATGGTTATGCTCGAATATACTCTTCTGAACGCGAATGCGCTCGAGCGCCTCCTGCTTTTCTTTTGCGCTTCTGTGAGCCTCGGCTTCGTCTTCCCACACCGCCGCGCGGGTATACATGACCACCTGATCCCCGGTGACCTCAACGAAGCCGTCCATGGAAAGAAAAGCTCTCCATTTCCCTTCCACCTTGACGTTGATCTCGCCGGGGGTAAGTGCAACAAGCATCGGCGCATGTCCGGGAAGAACCGTCATCGATCCTTTACGGGACGACATCGTCACCGCTTCGGCATCTACCGACAGAAATTCTGCCTCCGGAGTGGATATTTCAAGCTTGAATGTGCTCATCACTGCGCTCCTTCGGAAGCTGCGGCGCTCGTCTTTGAACGGATCTTATTTGCCTTTTCGCGCACCTCATCTATATCGCCGACAAGTGTAAATGCGGTCTCCGGCAGATCATCGACTTCTCCTTCAACGATCTGTCTTACGCTTTCGACCGTTGCGTCCACGGGAACGAAGCGGCCTTCATTTCCCGTAAAGGCTTTTGCAACGTGAAGAGGCTGCGACATGAACTGCTGAAGTTTGCGCGCGCGATATACGGTAAGCTTATCCTCGGGAGAAAGCTCCTCCATACCGAGGATCGCAATTATGTCCTTCAGATCGTGATAATGCTGAAGTATCTCAACGGTTTTCTCGGCTATGCGGAAATGCTTTTCTCCGACAAGCGAAGGATCAAGCAGGCGGCTCGCCGACGCAAGAGGATCGACCGCAGGATATATTCCCTGTTCCGCAATCTCTCTCGAAAGAACCGTAGTTGCGTCAAGATGGGAGAATATTGTGGCAGGTGCCGGGTCGGTAAGGTCGTCGGCGGGAACATATACCGCCTGAACCGATGTTATCGATCCGCTTTTTGTCATTGCTATACGCTCTTCAAGCTCGCCGAGCTCGTTTGCCAATGTCGGCTGATAGCCGACGGCGGAGGGCATGCGTCCGAGAAGAGCGCTTACCTCGTTTCCCGCCTGGACAAAACGGTATATATTATCGATAAACAGAAGCACGTCCTGCTTTTTTTCATCACGCAGATACTCAGCCATCGTAAGTCCGGATAGCGCGACTCTCATTCGGCTTCCCGAAGGCTCGTTCATCTGTCCGAAGGCAAGAATCGATTTATCTATAACTCCGGAATCCGTCATATCCCCGATAAGCTCGATTCCCTCGCGGCTTCTCTCGCCGACACCGGTGAAAACGCTGTAGCCGCCGTGATTCTGTGCGACATTATGGATAAGCTCCATAATGAGGACTGTTTTGCCGACTCCCGCACCGCCGAAAAGTCCGATCTTTCCGCCCTTTGCGTAAGGAACGAGGAGGTCTATGACCTTGATTCCCGTTTCGAATATCTCGGTTGCGGGAAACTGCTCGTCAAGAGTGGGAGCCTTGCGGTGTATCGGCATATAGCGTTCTGCCTTTATCTCGCCCTTACCGTCGATAGGTCTTCCGAGGACATCAACAACGCGCCCGATCACGCCGTCGCCGACGGGCACCTTGATTCCCTCGCCGTCGGACCAGACACGAAGTCCGCACTTTGCGCCTTCGGTTGCCTCTAACGCAACGCAGCGAACCGTTCCGGCGGATATATGCGCCGCAACCTCCATATGAAAATTACCGTTTTCGGTGGAAACGAGCGAATTTATTTTCGGTTCTTCTCCTTCGGCAAATCTTATATCGATTACCGGTCCGCGTATACGGATTATTGTTCCAAAGACCCTGTCCTTCATGTAAACCTCCGCCTCTGATAAAGACTTTCTCACGGAATTTTTTCTGAACAAATTCCGCACCGCAAATCAAAACATCAAATTCCGCGGTCAAATGTTTCCTTTGCCGCCGATATTTCGGCTATTTCATTCGTTATGGCAAGTTGTCTTGCCGTATTGTACTGCAGACGCAATGAGTCTATCATTTTATCCGCATTCTTTGTTGCCGACTGCATCGAATTCATTCGTGCGATATGCTCACTCATTGCCGACTGCATAAGCGCAGAATAAATTATTCCGGTCGCGTATTCGTTGACAAGCGTTTCAAAAACCGATCGCACTGACGGCTCGAATATCATATCGCCTTTATTCTGCTGCTCACCGCTGTCGGACAAGCCGATAAATTCATCCGCAAAATCCTCAAGCGCAAGAGGAAAGAGCCTCACGCAGGTAGGAGACTGATGCGCCTGATCGCGATATCTTGTAAATGCAACGTATACCTCGTCGAATTCCCCGTCGAGATAACGTTCGATAAGATCATCGGCGATATCCGACGCATTATCGAGAGAGGCTTCAGATGCCGCAACCTCCCAGCTTTTGCGTATATCGACTCCGCGGTTTCTCAGCATTGTCTCACCGTGCGAACCGGCAGTTATAACGACCGCTTTCTGCGCCGACCTTATCTGCTCCATCGCCAGGTTGACAATGTTTACGTTATAAGCTCCGCAGAGGCTTTTGTCGGATGATATCACGAAAAACGCGCTTGCGTTCGCCTTGAAGCCTCGCCTCTGAAGGAAGGAATGACGGACTCCGCCGGAACGTGTTATTATATCGCGTATAGTCAGGCGCAGACGGTGCATATAGTTTTCGATATAGCTTATACTTCCGGACATACGTCGTATTTCCGAGACCGACAAAAGATACATAGCGTTTGTAATCTGTCTCGTCTGCATATTTGCATTGAGATTACGGCTGATCTCGCTCATCGTCTTCAAGCACTGTCACCGCCCTTTCCGTAATAATCACATTTTCCATGCGGCAAGCGCCGCATCAAGTCTTGCCTTGCAGCCGTCGTTGAGTTCCGTCGTACTTTCCACGGTATAAAGAAGGTCTGCGTAATTCTTTTTCATATACGAAAGAACCGATTTTGCAGCCGTATTCATCTGCTCCGGCTTCACGAAATCGAATACATGCTTTCTGAAAGCACGCAGAAGAACGACCTTTTCGGAAAGGCTGTACGTCGTATCCTTTCCCTGAACGAAAAGCATGGTAAGCTTTCTGCCGCGATCGAGCATCTGCATGGTCGACGGATCAAGATCAGCACCGAAACGCGCAAACACCGACATTTCACGATACTGTGCAAGGTCAATACGAAGTGATTTCGACACCTTCTGCATTGCGTCGGGCTGTGCGCTGCGTCCCACTCGTGAAACCGAAAGTCCGGTATTGACGGCAGGACGTATATCGTTATGAAACAGCTCGGTTTCGAGATATATCTGACCGTCCGTTATCGAAATAACGTTTGTCGGGATATACGACGAAATGTTGCCGCTCATCGTTTCGATGATCGGAAGTGCGGTAATGCTTCCCCCGCCGTATTTATCATCGAGACGCGCCGCACGCTCGAGCAGGCGGCTGTGGAGATAGAATATATCTCCGGGGTACGCCTCACGTCCCGGCGGTCTGTGAAGAAGAAGGGACATTGTACGGTAAGCGACCGCATGCTTCGAGAGATCGTCATACACAACGAGGACATCCTTGCCCTTTTCCATGAAATATTCAGCCGCAGAGCATGCGCTGTACGGTGCAAGGTACTGCATGGCGGGGCTGTCGGACGCACAAGCCGCAACAACGAAAGTATAGCTGTCCGCTCCGGCGGTCCGTATCTCGTCTATAACATGAGCCACGGTGGATGCTTTCTGTCCGATCGCGCAGTAAATACAGATAACTCCCGTATTTTTCTGATTCATAATCGTCTGAAGAGCTATCGTTGTTTTGCCCGTCTGACGGTCTCCGATTATAAGCTCGCGCTGACCGCGTCCGATCGGAACCATACTGTCTATAGCGATTATTCCCGTCTCAAGCGGCTCGTCTACACTGTGTCGATGAATCAGCGGAGGCGCACTACGCTCAACGGGAAGAAATTCTTTTGATTCGTATGCTTCTCCGTCAAGCGGACGTCCTACGGGATCGAGCACTCTTCCTATCATGGAATCGGAAACGGGAATTTCGACTATACGGTCAACTCCGCGGACCCGGTCTCCCACGCCGACGGTATCGGAATTGTCGAGAAGCACGGCGCCGACTCCGTTTTCCTCAAGGTCCATGACCATGCCGTAAACACCGCCGTCAAACTCAAGAAGCTCGCCGTAGCTTCGCCCGGAAAGTCCGTCCACGCGAACGACGCCGTCGCTCACTCTGCTTACAATGCCGTATTCGTATACAACGCCCTTTCTCTCAAACGTGTTTATACGCTCTCTGAGAAACTCGCTGATGGCAGCAGGGGTAAATCCGCTCATTTCTCCACACCACCTTCAATATGCTCCGTCATACGTCTGAGCTGCGTTCTTATGCTCATATCCCAGAACTTTCCGCCGTATGCTGCGGTGAATCCTCCGATAAGCTCGGGATCGGTTCTGCGCTCTACGCAGACATCGCCGAGCATATCGGAAAAGCCCTTTTCGATATAAGAAAGCACATCCTCCGACGTATCGGGAACAGTCGTTATAACAAGCTTTTCACTCATTTTGCAACACCGCCGCTCTCAGCCTCGCGAAAAAACTCCTCGGCAATCCGCTTCGTATCCTCGTCGGAAACCTTTCTTTCAAGAATCTTTCCGGCGATCGCCTCGGCGCTTGAAGCAATATCCGAACGGAGAGAAGAAAGCACCTTCTCGCGCTCTGCCTCGGCGCGTTCCTTTGCCTCGGATACGATCCGATCAGCCTGCTCTCCCGCCTCTTTGAGCACGTTGTCAGCCTGTGCTTTGGCTGCTGCGGCAGCTTCATTTCTTATACGGTCCGCATCGTTTGCAGCATCTGCTAGCTGAGCCCTAAGCTGTTCGGAAAGCTCTTCCGCCGCTTTTGCCTTTGCGCCTGCATCTTCGGCGGCTGCCGTAACACGCGCCGTGCGCGCATCCATAAACTTTTTTACCGGCTTATACACGAGAAAACGTACAATAACGAAAAGTATAACGATATTGAGTATATTCAGTATAAGATCTATCGGAAAATTCGAAAAATCGTAATTCATCGAAATTACCTCCAAGGAAAGAATTTTACAGCTTGGTCACCAGAATAAGCGCAATTACGAGGCAGTAAATAGCGACCGACTCGGCAAGTGCAAGTCCGAGAAGAAGTATAGCGTTTATCTTACCGGAAGCCTCGGGCTGACGCGCTACGGATTCAACTGCCTTTCCGGTTGCCAGACCCATTGAAAGACCCACTCCGAGGGTGGGAAGCATTACAAGTGCTACTGCAAGTGCGTTCATTGATTTATCTCCTGTTTCTTTTTATTTTTTATATTATTCCGCCGCTTCGTTTATGAAGGTAAGCGAAAGTATCACGAATATATATGTCTGAATAAGCGGGTGGAAGAGATTGAAATAAAGTCCCGCAACCGCCGGAATTCCGACGGCGTATCCGCCGAGGGAGGATTTGAGAAGATCCATTACTATCATTCCGCCGAGCATGTTTCCGAAAAGTCGGCAGGCAAGCGACACCGGTGTTGCGATATCCGATATGATTTTGAACGGAGTAACGAGCGGCGTCGGCTTCGTAAGAGAAACAAGTCTGCCCGACAGCTTCTTCTTTTTTATTCCGTAATAGTTTATAAGGAAGAACGTGATAAGCGACATTGAGAGCGTTACGAGAAGATCCGAGGTCGGTGCGCGCTGCCCGAAAAGCTCCGTCGCCGCCGAAAGGATCATAAACAGTGCAAGCGACATCATATAGGACGCGAGAACCTCGCCGAGCCCGCCGGTCGCGTTATCCGTGAATTTCGTAATCTCTTCGACCGCCGCCTCGCAAAGATTCTGAAGCTTACCCGGACGGTCCTTGAACCTCGGATAAACGGCGAATCGGAATATCAGTGCAAAAATCAAAGCAATCGCGGTGAGCAGATAGGCAAGAAGCGTCGTTCCCGCAACGGAAAAGCCAAACAGATCGACTCTTTCGGAAAACAGCTCGAAATTGACTTCAAGCCCCGACGATTTCTTTGAAAAATGAGATATCAGCGTGCCAATGAAATACCACGCGGCTATAACAATTCCGACAGTCGCCAATGTTTTCTTTTTATTTTTTTTCTTTCCGGTACCATCCTTCGTGTTCTTCCCGGCAAAGAAACTCCGCAGCACAAACAAAAACGCCGCGGCAACTCCGGAAACGGCAAGTTTTATGATTTCATTTGTCCCCATTTTCACCATCTCCTTTTTTTGTTATTGTAATAACGGAATTGATCAAAGCCGGAACGAGTATTCCGACACCGAATCCGACAAGTGCCCATATTCTGCCTTCGTCCCGGTAAAACCATACGAATAAAAAGATTCCGACATAGAGCGCAAGCTTGGCAAGCGCCGGAAGCACCGAGTCGGTTATTTTTCCCGCAAGAAGCGATTTCGTAAAACGAGATGTAAGGAAAAACTGTCCCGCGCCGTAGATTGCTCCGCAGATCAGAAAAATTATCTTCAGCAGCGTCATCACTCCCTTTCCGTTACCGTTTTGTTATTATAATACTTTAAACTCACAAAGTAAAGCGATTTCCGTGAAAATTTTAAATTTGTCGATTTTGCCAAGGCTGTTTACACGACGTTCACATTTTGGTGTATCTTATGTGTTGATTTATTTCATCAAATGTTTTATAATAGATATGAATAATTTTCGACACAAAAAAGCGACACAAACGACAATGAGGTTATATTATAAATGGAAAAAATAATTCTTGCCGAGCCTGCTGTCGGAATAGACATCGGTTCCACAACGGCAAAACTTGTGATAATAAAGAACGGCGATATAGTATATCGGCGTTATGAGCGTCATTTTTCCCAGGTTCGCCAGAAAACTCTCGATCTGCTCCGCGACGCTGCCGATTTTCTGAAAGGTGAGTCGTTCTCCGCCGCAATATCCGGTTCCGCGGGACTCGGACTTGCCCGTGTAGCGGATATTCCCTTCGTTCAGGAGGTTTTCGCAACCTCCGAAACCGTAAAAAAACTCGCTCCCGATACAAGCTCGGTAATCGAGCTCGGCGGAGAAGACGCGAAAGTGATTTTTTTCGCGGGCGGCACTGATGAAAGAATGAACGGCACCTGTGCGGGCGGCACCGGCGCCTTTATCGATCAGATGGCTACCCTTCTCGACGTCACGGTCGCCGAGCTTGACCAGCTTTCGCTGAAGCATGAGCGGATATATCCCATTGCCTCCCGCTGCGGTGTATTCGCAAAAACTGACATACAGCCGCTTCTCAATCAGGGAGCGCGAAAGGAAGACATCGCGGCTAGCATATATCAGGCGGTGGTAAATCAGACGATCGTCGGATTGGCGCAGGGACGTGAGATTTCCGGAAAAGTAATGTTTCTCGGCGGTCCTTTGTACTACTGTCTCGGACTGCGCGAGCGTTTTGCCGAAACTCTCAAGCTTGACGAAGATCATGCGATCTTCCCCGAGTACGGTCTCTATGCCGTCGCAATCGGCGCCGCGATCTACTCCGCAAAAGACAAGAAGCGCTTTACATATGATATGATCTGCGACGCTGTGGAAAAGGCAGCTAAGGCGGGTGTTGAGATCAAGCACACCAAGCCTCTTTTTGAAACGCGCGAGGATTACGATGCCTTTGTCGCACGTCATGCAAAGAACAGCGTTCCCGAAAAAAACATATCGACATATTCGGGCAAAGCATATCTCGGCATTGACTGCGGTTCAACGACCACAAAGCTTGCTCTCCTCTCCGATGACAACGAGCTTTTATACAGTTTCTACGACTCAAACCGCGGAAATCCGGTCGAGATCGTCCGCGAAGAGCTTGTAAAAATATACTCCCTCTGCGGTGACAGGGTCACGATAGTAGGCTCCGCTGTCACCGGATACGGCGAGGAGCTCATCAAAAATGCGTTTTCCGTAGATTTCGGAGTGGTCGAAACGATAGCTCATTTCACTGCTGCACGTCACTTCAATCCCGATGTTGATTTTATTCTCGATATCGGCGGTCAGGATATAAAGTGCTTCAAAATACGCTCAGGCGCGATCGACAGTATAATTTTGAACGAAGCATGTTCCTCCGGATGCGGATCGTTTATAGAAACCTTTGCAAAATCAATGGGATACGGAATCGCCGAATTCTCACAGAAAGGTCTATTCGCCCGCGCTCCCGTCGAACTCGGAACGAGATGCACGGTATTTATGAACTCCTCCGTCAAGGAAGCGCAGAAGGACGGTGCGTCCGTCGAGGACATTTCCGCCGGACTTTCCGCATCCGTTGTAAAGAATGCCATTTACAAAGTCATCCGCGCGTCGAGCGCGGATGAACTCGGCAAGAATATCGTTGTGCAAGGCGGCACTTTCCTGAACGATGCTATCCTGCGCTGCTTTGAAACGGAGATCGGACGCGATGTGATTCGTCCTGCAATCGCGGGACTTATGGGTGCGTACGGTGCGGCGCTTTATGCGAAAAACCTTTCCTCCGGCGAATCCTCACTTATGTCGTCCGACGAGCTTGCGCATTTTGAGCACAAATCGAAATCCGCTGTATGCCGCGGATGCACGAACGGATGCCATCTCACCGTAAACACGTTCTCCGGCGGCCGCCGTTTCATATCCGGAAACCAGTGTGAACGCGGGCTCGGGCTCGGAAATGTCAAAATGGACGATATCCCGAATCTGCACGAATACAAGCGCGAGGCGCTGAGAAAGTTCTGCTCAAGCAATCCGAAGAAGAAATACCGCACCACGGTAGGTCTTCCGATGGCGCTCGGCATGTATGAGCTTCTGCCTCTCTGGTACGGTATCTTTGATGAGCTGGGATACAAAGTAATACTTTCCGAAGTATCCACCAAATCGACATACGAAAAAGGACAGTTCTCGATTCCCTCCGACACCGCATGCTACCCCGCAAAACTTATGCACGGTCATATCGAAAGCCTTATCGAGCAGGGCGCCGAGTACATATTCTACCCCTGTCTCACTTACAATATCAACGAAAAAGCCGGAGACAACCACTACAACTGTCCTATAGTCGCTTACTATTCCGAGCTTCTCCAGGCAAATATGCCCTCGCTGAAAAAAGCAAAATTCCTTTACCCGTACATCAACATAAACAACAGACGTGAAATGGCTAAAGGTCTGAAGCGTTTTCTCGACGACAATGTCGGATCGTTCCCGCTCAAGGAGATCCGACGTGCTATCGACCGCGGATTCAACGAATACGAGAAATATATGGCGGGAGTTCGTGCCGAGGGAGAACGCGCGCTGAAATTTGCACGCGAAAACGGAAAACGCATAATGATCCTTGCGGGACGTCCGTATCATATCGATCCCGAAATAGGGCATGGAATCGACCGTCTTGCCTGCTCGCTCGGATTCGTCACGGTGAGCGAGGACAGCATCTGCCATCTTGCGGAGCCGCAGTTTGTTCATGTGCTGAATCAGTGGACGTATCACACAAGGCTTTACCGTGCCGCAAAATATGCAAGCTGTCACGACGACACCGAGCTTGTTCAGCTTGTTTCTTTCGGCTGCGGAATCGACGCAATTACGACAGACGAGGTGCGTTCGATTCTCGAGGGCGGCTCGAAGCTCTACACGCAGATCAAAATCGACGAGATCACGAATCTCGGCGCGGTCAGAATACGTCTGCGCAGCCTCATCGGCGCGCTTGACGAGCGAAAAATGACGAAAGGAGCGGAAAATGGATAAGACATACATAGAATTCACGAAAGAAATGCGCAAGGATTACACCATTCTTATTCCGATGATGCTCCCCATGCATTTCAAGCTGATACTGAACGTATTCCGATCCTTCGGATACAAAATGGAGCTTCTCGAAACAACGGGAAAGCAGATCGCGGACTGCGGACTGAAATATGTGCATAACGACACCTGCTACCCCGCAATACTTGTTATCGGTCAGTTTATAGATGCCATACAGAGCGGAAAATACGATCCTCACAAAACCGCGCTGATGCTTTTCCAGACCGGCGGCGGATGCCGTGCGTCCAATTACATTTCTCTTTTGCGCAAGGCACTTGCCAAAGCCGGATACGGATATGTGCCTGTAGTCTCATTCAGTCTTGCAAATATTGAAAAGCATTCCGGATTCAAACTCACGCTGCCGATGCTTCACAGAATGGCGTATGCCCTTCTCTACGGCGATCTTTTGATGTCGCTCAAGAATCAGTGCCGTCCGTATGAGATCGTCGCGGGATCGACGAATGAGCTTTGTGAAAAATGGACCGAAATACTGACTGCCGAAATGGCAAAAGGCGGCAAAATATCGTATTCGCTTATCAAGGAGAACTACCTTAAGATAATTGCCGATTTCAACGATCTTCCGAGGCGGAAGGAAAAGCGGGTAAAGGTAGGTATAGTTGGAGAAATATACGTCAAATATTCACCTCTCGCAAACAACGATCTTGAAGATTTTCTTATTGCGGAAGGCGCCGAGCCCGTGGTTCCGGGACTTCTTGACTTCTTCATGTACTGCGTATTTGACAATCTGCGTGATACCGAGCTTTACGGAACCGGAAAATTCAAGGAGCCGTTCATCCGCGCGGTCTACCGCTTGCTCCTGAGAAAGCAGTCCGACCTAATAAAGGTAATTTCCGAAAATTCCGATTTTGCTCCGCCCACTCCGTTCTCCCATACTTCAACACTCACAAAGGGTTACATAAATACGGGAGCCAAGATGGGCGAAGGATGGCTTCTCACCGCCGAAATGATCGAGCTTTCGCAATCCGGTGTAAAAAACATCGTGTGCGCACAGCCGTTCGGATGTCTGCCGAATCACATTGTCGGCAAAGGAATGATGAAGCCGATCAAAGAAAAAAATCCCGATGTAAACATTGTTGCGATCGACTATGACGCAGGTGCAACGAAGATCAATCAGGAAAACCGTCTCAAGCTTATGCTTGCAAATGCGGTAATCGAAAACGAGGAAAGCTCCGCCGAAGGCGCAAAAGAAGAGATTTTCGTTTGATTTCTGTTTTCCTTCAATTGTCGGAAGCCTTTAACCTACGGTCTCAGGCTTATCGAAAATCTGAAATATAAACGGAAGCCGCCGGGGTTTGCCGGCAGCTTCCGTTTTCAATGACAAAAAACGCAGAGCGTATAACTTCTACGCCCTGCGTTTTATTTTTCTTCATTTGCAGATTTATGCATTTGTCGATTCGCGTCGATTTCTGCATTCGCAGATCACGATGCGGTTTTAACGTGCTCACCGCTTTTTTCTGCAATCGCGGAATTTCAGTCCGTTTTTTCAAGAATGTTCGTGAGCCTGCAAAAATCGGCAGTTGAGAGGCGCTCGCCACGGATATCCGGTCTGAAGCCGCACTGTTCAAGCGCGGACGACGTTTTTTCTTTCGAATAAATCCCCGCAAGAGAATTGGCAAGTGTCTTACGTCTCTGCGCGAATGCCGCCGCAATAACTTTTTTTACGTTTGCCGCAAATCTTTCGCATTCCGCGTGATCTGTCGGAGCGTCCGGATATACCGAATACAGTCCGTTCTCGTGCGGAATAAATCTCATAACAGCAGATTTGACAGACGGTGCCGGATAGAAGTTCCCTGCCGCCACGGTGAAAAGCTTTTCCGCTTTTGCCGAAAGTCCGATGGACGCCGTAACCGAACCGTTATCTCCCGCGCTTTCCATCGAGCATATCCTGTCTGCGACCTCAAGCTGAACCATAAATGTCATTGACGATATCGGCATTGCTTCGGACACGGGAAACGACTCAAACAGCTTCATTATGATCGGTGTAGTAATATAGTACGGAAGATTCGCGCATACGCTTACGTCATATCCCGAGAAATGCTCACGGAAAAATTCGGCTACGTCGATCGTCATAAAATCCGCAGAAACCACGGTGACATTATCATAGTCTCCGAGGGTTTCATCAAGAAGAGGAAGAAGCCCCCGGTCTATCTCAACGGCGACCACACGGTCGAACCGCTCGCAAAGCGACGATGTAAGCGCCCCTATTCCGGGACCTATCTCCAACGCCGCGCACGGGCGCGACCGTACCGCACTGTATGAGCTTTCCGCAATTCTCTCCGGAATATCCGGATTTATAAGAAAATTCTGTCCGAATCCCTTCTGCGGAGCAAGACCGTAACGGTCAAGCAGCGCACGCACTTCGCGTGGATTGCAGAGATCCATCAGAATGCGATCTTCTCGGCAATGTACGCCGAAAGCTCGGTTATCGGTATTCTGACCTGCTCCATTGTATCACGGTCACGAACCGTAACGGCACCGTCGGTTTCGGAATCAAAATCGTAAGTGATGCAGAACGGCGTACCGATCTCATCCTGTCTGCGATAACGCTTGCCGATCGAGCCCGCCTCGTCGAAATCAACCATAAAGTCCTTGGTGAGAGAACGGAATACCTCCGCTGCCTTATCGGAAAGCTTCTTGGAAAGCGGAAGCACTGCCGCCTTATAAGGAGCAAGCGCCGGGTGGAGATGAAGCACTACGCGGGTATCGTTCTTTTCTGCATCGACTACTTCTTCATCATATGCATCGATCAGGAAAGCAAGAGCTACGCGGTCGGCGCCGAGCGACGGCTCAATAACGTAGGGAATATACTTCTCGTTCGTATCGGGATCGAAATATTCCATGGATTCGCCGCTCTCGTTCTGATGTGCGGTAAGGTCGAAGTTCGTGCGGTCGGCAACGCCCCAGAGCTCGCCCCAGCCGAACGGGAACAGGAACTCAAAGTCGGTAGTCGCATTGGAATAGTGCGACAGCTCTTCTTTTTCGTGATCGCGGAGACGCAGATGCTCCTCGGTCATGCCGAGAGAAAGGAGAAAGCTCTTGCAGTAGCTGCGCCAATAATCAAACCACTTGAGATCCTCGCCGGGCTTGCAGAAGAATTCAAGCTCCATCTGCTCAAACTCACGGGTTCTGAAGGTGAAGTTTCCGGGAGTAATTTCATTTCTGAAGGACTTACCGATCTGGCATACTCCGAACGGAAGCTTACGTCTCGATGTGCGGAGTATGTTCTTGAAATTAACGAATATTCCCTGAGCGGTCTCGGGACGGAGATAAAGCTCAGTGGTGGAATCCTCGGTGACACCCTGGAACGTCTTAAACATCATATTAAACTTGCGGATGCCGGTGAAATCACTCTTTCCGCATCCGGGGCACGGAATCTTATGCTCAATAATATAATCGGTCATCTCATCGTTTGAGAGCGCCTCGACCGTCATCTGTATGCCGTTTGCGGCGTTCCAATCCTCGATAAGCTTATCCGCACGGTGACGCATTTTGCAGGCACGGCAGTCGATCAGCGGATCGTTGAAGTTCACGACGTGACCGCTTGCAACCCATGTGCGGGGATTCATAAGGATTGCCGCATCAAGCCCGAGGTTGAATTCGGACTCCTGAACGAACTTCTTCCACCACGCGCGCTTGACGTTATTTTTGAATTCAACACCGAGCGGACCGTAATCCCAAGAGTTTGCAAGTCCTCCGTATATTTCGCTTCCGGCATATACGAAGCCTCTGTTTTTGCAGAGAGCAACTATCTTGTCCATCGTTTTTTCTGAATTTGAAATCATTGATTTGTCATCCTTTCGGTTTTATTCTTTATCCGGATCTGCCGGAAGTTTGTACTTGTAGAACATTGTGGTTCCGTCCGTAAGGCTCGGCGCAAAATATTCGCCCGTATACTTTCCGGGAAACTCAAGGTCGGTAACGGTGAATCTGAGGAAAGCGGCAAGAAGCTCTTTCTTTTTTGCAAATACAGGCACGTCCATATTGGTGTTTATTTTTCCGTCGTCATAAAGCTCTCGTGAAAATTCATCGTAATCCGTATAAATGCAGCTTTCGGAGAAAACAGAATCAAGCTCGGACGACGTAAGAGATGCCAAACGTGCAAGAAAGCCTTTTGCAATCTGAAATTCAAGGTCGCATCTTTCTTCAACGCCGTTTTCATAATTTTCAAACAGAAGGAGCGCCGTTATATTTGTATCGTTGACGGTGACAGTGCCCGCTCTTACCGCGACATCGTAGTTTGTTCTCGTCTTTCTGTCGTTTTCGTCTGTCACCGCCTCGGTCTCTTCGACCGATTCGGACTCGGTTGTACCATCAGTCTTATCCGAGCCGTCCTTAGAGGTTTCGGAATCTTTTTTCTCGGTTTCGGGCGGAAGCACGGTCGTCACGTCTCCGAGGAGTCCCGAAGCGGTTCCGTACACGGCGCCGTTTGAATAGATATCCGTCGCAAGATCGACCGTAAACTCCCCTACTCTCTTGATTATCTCGGGAGCCTCGGTTACATTCATGAAGTAATAGTAATCGATCGAGATTCCGGTAAGCGCGCTGACCTTTTCAACGAAATACTGTTCCCCGAAGCAATAATAAAGATCTCCGAGAAGCTTATATCCCGCCGAGGTGAACACTCTCGTACATGACGCGAGAGGCGTCACGGTATATTCGCGCGAAGCTTTATCTGCGCGGACTATTACGATGTACTTTGCGCTTACCGTCCGATATCCCGCTCCGAGAACACCCATTTCGCGGCTCGAGCCTTCTGCTTTCAGCTTTTCAAGCTCTTCGCCCTCCGGATAGTATGTAAAATATCCGGGATCGTAGTCTGTCACTACGAATAGCGCGGAAAAACTCTCACCTGACGGAACGACGAAGTCGTCGTCGTCCTTAGTCTGTCCCTGATTATTCTGCGAACTGAGTATTGATTCAAGCTCGTCCTGTTCTCCGGAGAAGATGTCGTCAACCGCCGATGTAATAAATGTAACGGTAAACGAAGCGATAAGTCCGAATATCACAAGGCATACCGCAAAAATCACTCCGAAATTTTTTAAAGCTGACAGCATAACGCTGCCGCTCTTCTTCTCGGGCGAATTTTTCATGCTTTTTTCGCGCAATAATCTCTGCTTATTTCCGATCACTCACTCACCTCCCGCCAATATTTATAATAGGCAACGACCGTTCTGCTTCTGCCCCCGGACATATAATCGGGTGCCGTTATTACAATTCCCTCCAATGACATTAGCTCCCCGGCTTCCGTTTCTTCCGGCAGGCATTTGAATATAGGGTCCGCTCCGTCAGCGTATATCAAAAGATATCCGTCCCTGAACGCAAACATACCCTGGCGAGCTATTATTGTTTCAATCCCGTCGGTTCTCTCGGAAACACATCTCAGACTCTTTCCGTCAAGAGCGGCGCAGCGAGCCTTCACCGAGTTTTCCGGACGTTTTTTTGATTTGCGAAAAAACATAAACTCCTCCGTCTCACGCGCAGCGGCGATTCTGTTACTAAACTCCCGCGGCGGATTCAAAAACGGAATTTACTTTGACACCTTCTCAATCGCGGTTACGAGAAGCGACATTGAAACAGTATCGTTTATAACTGTATACGACTTATTCGGAGCCAGCTCCACGTTGCCGTTGAGAAGGAAAATACCGTTTGAATTTCTTATGCCTTTGACCGTAAAGGTTCCGGAAACGTCCCACTTGGTATAATCGCCGTTTTCGGGCGAATATGTTTTAACATACGTTCCGTCGTCCTTCTGCACATACACAACTGCAGGCGTCATGGTAAGGCTGTCCTGAAGCGTGCCGAAATCCTTGGAATTTTCGGTATAAAAGGTGTCTCCCGCTTCGATCATGTTCATCGTCGACTGACGCATGCTGTCAACACGAAAAGAAAGAACATAATCCTCAAGCTGAGCTTCGGTTACGTTTTTCTCCGCCGTGTTCTGCTTGAAAACAAATGCGAAAACAGCCGCCGTAACACACATGAGAAGCGCAAGTATTATAAAAATGTCAAGAACACTCGCGCCGGATTTCTTTTCTGTATTTTTTTCGCTTTTCATATCAAATACCCTTTACTTTCAATTTTATGCGTCTGCAACGCGATTATACCTGTCCTCAAGTCGGACTATATCATCCTCGGAAAGCTCATCTCCGCACTGCACTTCTATAAATGTTATGCCGCATTCCCCGGCAGACGCGCGGTGAACCTCACCGACCGGTATGAAAAATCTGTCCGCCGCTTCTGCGGTCTTTTTCTCTTTTCCCAAGGTGACGAAACCGCTTCCATCAACCACCGTCCACGATTCACTCCTGTGTCGGTGATATTGAAGGCTTAATTCCGCTCCGGGAGATATCTCTATCCGCTTCACCTTGAAATTCTTCCCCTCATCGAGTACGGTAAAGCTTCCCCATGGACGGTGCTCGGTATTTCTTTCAGTCATAACTGCACCTCCGTTTGATACGCACAATCGGCAGTGTCGGTTTCAAGACGAAAACCGCCTTTCATTCCGCTGCGCTATCCTTGCGAGACAGCCGATGGTTACTTTTCCTTTTTCTCTTCGGCGCCGTTCCCGTCGGATTCTGTGCCGTCGCTTTTTTCCTTCTCGGCACTGTCTTTTTCGGCATTATGAATCTTATGCTTTACTTCCTTCAAAGTATCGCCTAAATTTTTCGGAGTATCGGGAAGAGGTTCGTCATCAAAAAGTCCCGTATGCACCCGAAGATTCGGCGACTTTATTATCAGATAATTGAACAGGAACACGATAAGTGCAAGAATCAGCACAAGCACAGCTTTGACGAGCCGTGAAGAATCGAAAATAGTATCCGTGAACACCACGGCTACGAGACCGAGCAGTGCGCATATTGCGTACAGTATACGGACCGCGTTCTTCTGAGTAAATCCCATATCGACAAGCTTGTGATGAAGATGTCCGCGATCGGGCGAAAACGGGCTTTTACCGTGAGCAACACGCCTGATTATCGCAACCGTGGTATCGAGAAGCGGCAGAGCGAATATCGACAGCGGAACAAGGAATGATATCACCGTATGAAGTTTGAACACGCCCTGAACCGACATTACCGCAAGCGTAAACCCGAGGAAAAGCGCTCCTGTATCGCCCATAAATATCTTTGCGGGGTTTTTGTTGAACGGCATGAACCCTATGCACGATGCGGTGAGTATTGCGGTTATCATTGCCGAATGAAGATCTCCGTTGAGAAGAACCACGCAGAAAAGCGATGCCGAAGATATCGCGGAAACGCCGCAGGCAAGTCCGTCAAGCCCGTCGATAAGATTTATCGCGTTTGTCAGTCCGACGATCCAAAGAATCGTTATCGGAATACGCCAAACTCCGAACATTACATAGTTTCCGCCGATGCTTATATGGTCTATGACCACGCCGTTCACAACGGCGATCACGGCAGCTCCGATCTGAACCACGAATTTCAGCATTGCCGGCAGTCTGAAAACATCATCAAATATTCCGAGTGCGACAAGGACAAAACCGCCGAGCCATATCGCAAAAAGCTCTTTTGTCGGATTGCAGAAGATCATCGTTGACGCAGTAAAGCCGAAGAAGATCGCAAGTCCGCCTATACGCGGAATCGGTTTCTTATGCATGCGGCGCTGATCAAGCGGTATGTCCACCGCGCCTATACGGAACGCGAGCACGCGCACGGGCGGCGTCATCGTAAACGCTATCAGTCCCGCGCAAAGGACAGCCAAAGCGCTGTAAACAAAATTGGTAAGTGTCATTTTTATCCTACCGTTTCAAGACTTACAACCACGGCACCCGAGGTGAGCCCCGGAGTAATAAATCTGATGGATGTGCCGACAAGTATCGAAACGCCGTTTACGGTGTAAATATTGTCTTTGAACGATGCATCCGCCTCAAGAGTGACAAACATATTGCTTCTGCCGTCTATTTCCGATATGACCTGAACTCCTTTTTTGGAATCGGTACCGGTATAATATGTCTTTTCGCTGTTGCAGGCAGTGACCACACCGAGCTTCTTATTTGTCTCGACCTCATATAGGGTCTCGCCCGGCTTGATATTTCCGGTGAATTCATCCTTCAACTCGGTTATCTGAATAACATACTGTATCTTCTTATCCTGCTTCACTTCCTCCGGTGCCTGTTTTTCGGAAGCCACAACATATCCGATGACTCCGACAGCCGCAAGAACCAAAAGAATTATAAGCGCATCGATGATATTGAATCTGAATTTACGTTTGCTCATTATTAACTGCGTCCTTTCCATTTAACCTTGGATTCGATTGGTATATCAACATCAAAACCGGTCTCGCAGCCGGCTTCATTCTTCGGTGTATGAAACTCAAGCTCACGGCGACCGCATCTGACATATGCACTTGAAAGCGCGCAGGTCAGCCAAAACATAAGGAATACTCTGTAATTATACCACACATAATCGGTGAAGCCCATAACAAGCACAGCAAGCACTCCGCAAAGCGGTGACGCTGCCTGAAGGCGCATGGCAGTTTTGGTTTTGCGTATCTCCTTTTCATCGTCGGTGCGGTCGCTCGGCATCTGCCTCGGCTCACATCTCAGGCAGGATTCCTTCAGGGGCGCTGCCGAAATATGAGACATAACCGAGCTTTCCGCATCGGACAGCATACGATAAAAATTGAAATTGCTTGTGAAAAGGAGAACAACGAACGCAAGGAAAATTATAAGTGAAAGAAATCCGGTCTGTATCCATATCTGAAGGTACAGGTTATGCGAATGAGGCGCCCATTGAACTCCGCTCAGCGCTATCTTCGGATAGATCACATACCACGATTCCTCACCTATTCCGAGTCCGCACAGGATCCGGTCCGGAAGCATGTCGGCGATGCTTTTCAGAATATTTACGCGGAACGCCGTTGAAGAATCCGCCGTGTTTCCGATGCTCGTGAAGCGCAGCCATATGCTCTGCGGTATGATATACGGCAGAAACGGAATCGAAAGTATACCGCATATGAAAACATATATGCTTCTGCGTCCCCAGATCATTATGAAGAGAAATGCTGCCGCTATCAGACCGAGCCACGATCCGCGGCTCCATGTAAATATAAGGCAAACTCCGATAGCCGCAACGCTGATAAGCGAAACCGCCCTGCCGCGCAGCCCTCTTACGAAGGTCAGCATAAACGTAAACGCCACAGGGAAAGCAAGTATCAGATATACCGCAAGCATGTTGGGATTTTCAAGGGTTGCGACGGCGCGTCCTTCTATATAGGAGAACATCTTCTGATCGACCCACCCGTTGGCACCTGCGACCTTATGGGTCATGTACTGAATCATTCCGTAAAACGATATCATTGTCGCCGAAAGCACGAATGCGCCTACCGCTTTGCCGAGCCATTCCCGGGTATCAAGTGAAACAACAACAACATAGTATGCGACGATAAACATCACCGCGACCGCACCGGATTTAAGCGAAACGGGCGAAGCGCCGAACATTCCCCCGATCCCGGTCATCAGCAAAAACATGAACACCGCTATATCAAGAGCTTCGAAGCGGAAGAAACGCTTGCCGCGTATTACCTTGAGTATCAGGGAAAATGCGCTGAGCATTACGATCCCGACAAGGAGGAGGGTCGGAAGAAGCGGCATAAAGAAGAAAAGCATTATCGCACCGAACGCCGGAGAATTCATTACTATTGCAGCAATGACAAGAGCTGCCGCCGCACCGACAATGTAGATAGGACTGACGAAGTAAGTCAGCAAGCCGAAAAGCAAGCCGATAATAAATGCTATATTGCTTCGTCCGAGCCGACGGCTCATATCGAGCTTCTCGGGTCCGCGTCCGGTAAGGCTCAGCAAAAGCCGGCCGACAAGAGATCCCGAAAGAGCCTCGGAAAGGGAGATTTCCGAAAAAAGAAGCGGAAGAGTGGCAAGGCAAAGGAGCGCCGGAATAGCAACACTGAGAATGTCCGCGCTCCCGGAGTCCCTACTTCGCAGATAACCGATCCCGGACACCACTGCGGTATACAGAAGAAAGGAGATAATTCCGACTCCGTAAACTCTCATTCTGACTGAAAGCAAATATCTTACGATCTTGGTATAAAGTTCAAGGAACAAACTGTTCTCTATTTTAGAGGCAAGTTTGCGTCTGGCGGGGGAAAGCACATTACTTCTGAATGCGGAATCGGCGGCGCGGACACAAAATCCGCAATCCACATCCGGATACGAAGTGAAAATTTTCCCGAACATACCGTTTTTTAAACGGTCATATACAGCGTCACAAAGACGGTCAAGCATGGCTATTATGCGGCTCCGGCACACTGCGCGCGGCTTGTCCGCAGAATTTATCCGTGTTTTTTCTGACACAGTCTCATCCTCTCGATATATTTCTCGTTATAGTTTCATCCGAAGTATTATACTATGAAAAGCGCCAAATTTCAACACTTTTGCATTAATTCTTTTAAAAGCGCTCTCTTTTATTTCGTTTTGGTCTCAAAAAATCCTTTTTCATTGACACGAAGAGGGTTAAATGATATAATTAAAAGCGATATCTCGTTTAACCGACGAAGAAATCGGAGGACACTGTCATAGAAACCGATAACCAAAGTGCAAAAAAAATGTTTTCGACAGCTGTGCTGATGGCGGCGATAGTAATAGTTGCAAAAGCTCTCGGACTTTTAAGGGATATACTTGTCGCAAATGCTTACGGTATGCAAAGTGCCGCTCAGGCGTATGAGATCGCAAGCAGACTCCCGATAATGATATTTGATTTCGTTATCGGAGGTGTCGTTTCCGCGGCATTCATTCCGATATTTTCCGAGCTTCTCGTCAAGCGTTCCGAAAAAGACGCGATGAGATTCGCAAATTCATATGTCAATCTCATCTTCGTGCTTACGGCGACCATGGCTCTGTTCGGCATTCTGTTTTCCGACAGCCTTGTACGCTTTCTCGCACCGGAGGCATCCTCGGAAGTGCTTTCGCTTGCCTCTTACCTTTCAAAGATAATGTTCCCGATGATCGTCTTCACCGGTCTTGCTTTTTCATTTGTGGGAATACTTCAGTCACTCGGAGAATTCCGCATCCCGGCGCTTATAAGCCTTGTATCGAATTCAATAATGGTTGCTTATCTGTTTTTCCTGAATTCGTTTTTCGGGATCGTCGGACTTGCGGTTGCAATGCTCCTCGGCTGGGCATCGCAGGCTCTCGTACAGGTGCCGAAGCTCCGTTCGCTCGGATACCGCTACTCCCCGGTATTTGATTTCGCGTCGCCCGAAATAAAAAGATCGCTGAAAAGCGCACTGCCCATCCTGATCGGAACGTGGACGCAGCCGATATGCTCGCTGATCAACACAAGATATGCTTCCGGGCTCGACAACGGACGGGCGATCACCGCGCTTTCATACTCCAACAAACTTTACATTATTATTGTCGGAGTTTTCACCTTTGTTGCAACGAATCTGCTTTTTCCTTATATGTCGAGGGCAAATGCATCCGGAAAAGCGGAGGACGCGCGCCGTCTGATGATCTCGTCGGTAAAAATACTCGTATTCATTATAGCCCCCATCACAGTGGGCATAATTATACTTGCACACCCATTCTGCGCGGTAATATACGAACGCGGCGCCTTTACTCCGGAGGATACCGTACTCACCGCCGAAGCGCTGCGGTGTTATGCGGTAGGAATGCTTTTCATGTCGGTAAACGAAGTTCTGACAAAAACATTCTTTGCAGACGGCAAGACCCTTGTTCCGATGATATCGTCCATAATCTCGATGACGCTGAACGTCATTCTCGTAGTATCTCTTTCATCCGTTATCGGTGTCGGCGGAATCGCCCTGATTTCAGGCATAGCGACCGCGGTAAACTGCACGGTAAACTATCTTGTAATGAAAAAGAGCCGCGCAATGCTGTCCGGGCGTGATTGGTTTGATATACTGAAATCAGTGGCCTGCGCCGCGATCATGGGCGGAGCGGTAATTTTGATTTACAGAGCATCATCATCGCTTTCAAATGTTATTTCGGTCGTAATCTGCGCTGCCGTCGGAATAATAGTGTATGTGCTGCTTGCGTTTTTGCTCCGCTCCGACGAATTAAAGCTTTTCGCCGAGAAAATACTCAAAAAGCAATCCATGTAATGAAAGGAATTCCCGACATGATAAAAGTCATGAATATAATCACGGACACCAATATCGGCGGCGCCGGACGGCTGATCATTCAGTGTCTGAAATGCTTTGACAGAACAAAATTCGATATAGTTCTCGTCGTCCCCTCTCAAAGTGCTTTGATCCCACTGATCAAAAACGAGGGCTACCGCGTGATCGAAACCGAAAAGGGACACGACAAATCGTGGGAAAAAGGAGCCTTACGCGAGTATAAAAAAATCATACGCGCCGAAAAGCCCGATATTGTTCACACTCACTCATCCTTTGCGGGAAAGCTTGCCGCGTATCTTTGCGGAGTAAAGGGACGTATATACACCAGGCACTGCACATTTGATATGCCGCGCCGGCTCACCACGTTCCCGGGAAAGCAGATAAACGGACTTGTAAACAATACGCTTGCAACGGCAATAATCGCGGTCGCGCAGTCTGCGGTTGAGAATCTCACCGAAACGGGTGTCGATCCGCGCAAAATAACCGTTATCGCAAACGGAGTCGAACCGATGCGTACCCTCTCCGTGGCGGAGCGCGCAGAATTTCGCAAAAGTATCGGAATTACCCCCGACGAATTCGTCTGCCTGATCTCCGCGCGCCTCGAAGAATACAAGGGTCACTCCTATCTCATAGACACGGCAAAGTATGTGCGCGATATGCTCGGCAATGAAAAGAAGGTCCGCTTTATTTTCATGGGAGACGGGACATGCCGACGCGGGCTTGAGGAAAAAGCGCGCGACGTCGGAGTAGACGACATAATAATCTTTACCGGATTCGTAGACGATGTAGCGCCGTACTGCAATATTGCGGATCTGAATCTGAACTGCTCGTGGGGAACGGAAACGGCCTCTCTTGCGCTGTGCGAAGCAATGAGCCTTTCTCTTCCCTCTGTCGTTACCGATTTCGGCGGAAATCCTTATCTGATCACGGACGGTGTGAACGGTCTTCTCGTTCCGAAGAAGGATTCCGCATCAATGGCGGACGCGATAGTGCGTCTGATAAAAGACCCCGTTCTTCTTGAAAGTCTCGGCAAGGGGGCGCGCGAAGAGTATGAAAAGAAATTCACATCGCAGGCAATGACAGAAAAGCTTGAAGCGCTTTACGAAGCGCAGATCAAAATATAATCTCGGCGGAGGAGGACGTACAATGATGTCAAATCGCAGAAATCCGGCTCGGTGCCTTTCCGTTCTTCTCTGTCTTCTCTCTTTGATTTATTCACTGCCGATACTCTCCCTTCCGGCAAAATCCGCCGAAGCGGAGCATACCGCCTACGCCAAGCCCACGGATGAAATCAACATGAACACTCTCTACGGAGAGAAATCCGAGCTTGAGGATTTTTCCGAAATCCGCTGGACCGGTTCGGATCATGTAAAAAGCATAAACATCACTCAATATTCCGGCGGAACAAAATGTATTCTTGCGTCGGCAGATACCACGCGAAGAAGGACGCTCGGAATGTCGCGCCCGTTTGATCCGGTCGACATCTCCGGGTATTCCGAAATAAGCTTTGCCTTTCTCGTGCTCGGGACAAGCGATGTCGAGCAGTCGCTGAAAGTGTCATTCGTGTCCGGCGGTACCGAATACGTTTATTCCGTGAATATTCCCACGAACGGCTGGTACACCGTATTCTGCGACGTTTCCGATTTTTCCGTAAAGCTTCTCGAATCCGTTACCGTATATACAACCTCATCGGATCAAAACACATTTGTGACCTCGATTGCGATCTCATCTCTCATGTGCGGAGATACGCCGCACGCGGTATATGCGAAGCGTTTTTCCGCAATCGGAATAACCGGAGGTGAAATATCGGAAGACCGGATTACTGTGAAGGCGGACGATAATGCAAAAGTCGAAATAAACGCCGATGCGCTGATTCCGGATTCCTTCGATATAAGCTCTGCCGTCGCAATGAGATTTACTCTCGAAGGACTTGAAGGCGCCAAGGTTTCAATAGGAATTTCCGATTCTCCGACCGATCGTAACCCGCAGTACTCGGAAGTCGGCAGCGTATCGGTTTCGGACAGCTCATCATCATATGCCGTCGTCTTTTCTTCTTCGGTCAAGGTCGTCTCATGGAAGATGTCATTCAGTGCCGTTTCATCCGTAAAAGAAACGTTTTCCGTAAAAAGCGTATCTTTCACGGTAGACGGAAACGGGGACGGAAATGCGGCGCAAACGCCGTCTTCGGAAACGCTCGGAACTCTTCCGAAATGCCGTTTTTCGTATTCGGACGATTCCGCTGTAATAACCGTAAGCGGTTCCCTGACCCACGATTCCACCGTAAAATACATAAACGACAAATTGGCGCTGTATTCCGTTCCGGCTTGGGAAAGCAAAGTCGAAAACTTCGACGAGCCTCTCATGGTGATGGAGATATCGACGAATTTCACCTTCAAGGTAAATCTTGCGGATTATCCAGAAGCAGCCGCACAAAAGTTCGCGGTCGCTATAATAACCGAATCGGGTCCGGTGATGCTCTCTTCCCCGTCCTATCCCTCTCCGCCTCAAACGGCATATCTCAACACAAAGGCGGAAAAGCCTCTGATAGTTTCGGCGGAATCGAAAAGCGACATCTTTCTCTCCGGGGCTTCGGCTGTTATCGCGGAGGTTCCTCTCGATCAGCTTATACGCACATCGCCTTCCCCCGACGGGAAGCTTGCCGCATGGGGAGACTCGTATTTCTTCCTGAATTCCGAGATACTCTCTTCTCTTGATTCCTACACTTCATTCTGCAAAAACGCAGGGATATCGGTTTATTTCCGCATTTTTTCGTCAGCCGATATGTTTATATCCTCCCCCGGGCAGAATATAAACGCAAATTACTTTTCGCTGAGCGTATCCGATGAAGAAAAGGCATCGATGCTTTGCGCCGCCGTAGATTTTCTCTCATCGCGTTACTCTCCAGCAGGATACATATGCGGATACCCCGTAAATGTTATAACGGAAAATTCCTCCGACGATTTCCCGAACATTTTTGCTTATCTCAAAGAGCAGGCGAATGTGATAAACACCGTGTATTCCGTCGCGGCATCGAAAAATCCGATGACAAGAATGATAATCCCCGTCGATGACTGCTCATCCCGCAAGGTAAACGAAATATCGGGAAATTCGGACACCGTGTACAACGCCGAAACCTGCGTCTCCGTTCTCGATCACTTCATAACGCTTTCCGGAAATACTTCATGGATCGTGCTGCTCAGCATTTCGGAGATGTCCCAGCCGAATACCGTGAAATCAATATCGGCATCCGTTGAGGGCGGCGGATTTATCGGAACTGCGGTATATTATGACAAAGTCTCCGACAGCATCTCTGCCGTACCGATGTATCAGGCTATCAGCCGCGGATTTGATTCCGCCGCAGCCTACGGCATGAAGCTTGCGGGTATGACCGGAGAAAACAATCTTGCGGAAAATGTCATAACGAAGGATCCGGATATACATCCGCTTCCCTACAGCTTCGGGGAGCGCGGTACTTTCTCAATCTGGGACTTCACAAGATCCTTCAGCTCGTATTCATGGACATCTTCATCCAACGCGTCGAGAATAACAACGCAGATAAGCCCCGCGCTCACGGAGGTATCCGAACTTACCGCGTGCCGTGCGCTTCATCTTTCACTCGTTGCGGAGACAGGAGGCGAAGAATGCGCGGTCGCGGCGGTCCCGCGCAAGATGAATCTTTCTTCATGTCCATACATAGAATTCATACTGACCGCCGAAGGCGACGGTGAAATGCGCAGCTTTACAGTTACCGTAGGCGACAGTGAAAAAAGGTATTCCTATCCGGTTACGATTCCGGCAGGAGAAGCGTATTCCGTGATATGCACCGTTGAGGGTAATTTCTCTCCTGAGTACTTTGCAGTTGTTTACGACGGGGATGAAAAGCTAAATCTCGAAATAGCATCGGTCAAAGCGCTTTCGAAAACCTTCGGTGACGACGAGCTTTCTTCTCTTGTTCTTCTGTCTCAGGATACCGATGCCGAAAAAAACTCTTCGACTACTCCCGATTACATCCTCGCGGCAAAAATAACCGCCGCCGTGCTTTCAATCGTCATTTTCCTTCTGCTTACCAGAAAAAAACGCACATAATGCGTTTTTTTCTTTATATTCTATTGCGGAAACTGCGTTTTTTTGGTATACTTATCTCAATTGATCCTTTAACGAATTAACGGAGAATTTTCATGAATAACAAAAAAGAGCTTCCCTCAGAACGCTTGGCTATTCTCGACTGCGGCGGACAGTACACAAAGGTAATCGACCGCAAGGTACGCGAGCTCGGCGTCTATACCGACATCTTCCCGTTAGGCACCGATATTGCGGCGCTTGAAGGCTACAAGGCGATAATTCTCTCCGGCGGTCCTTCTTCCGTATGGGCTGCCGGTGCGCCGAAATACGATGAAAAGATATTCTCTCTCGGAGTTCCGATGCTCGGCATATGCTACGGAATGCAGCTTATCTGCGAGCACTTCGGAGGCGTCGTAAAGCCCTCCTTCAGAACGGAGTACGGTCAGACGGAAATAACCGTTGACACCTCCTGCCCGCTCTTTGACGGGCTTGAGGAAAAGCAGCTCGTCCTCATGAGCCACGGCGATGCGGTTGCAAAGCTTCCCGACGGATTCAAGCTTTGCGCAAAAACCGGCGAAGCCGCCGCGGTTGTGTGGTCCGAAGAGAAAAACATAGTCGCGCTTCAATTCCACCCCGAAGTCGATCTCACCGAAAACGGAATAAAGATGCTTGAGAACTTTCTCAGAAAAATATGTGCGTTCCGCGATACATATGCGCTCGAAGACCGCATAGAAACCTCGGTGAAGATGATACGCGAGCGCGTGGGAAACAACAAAGTCGTAGTTCTCGTTTCCGGAGGCGTAGACAGCGCCGTAACGGCGGCTCTTCTCGTCAAGGCTCTGCCCCCGGAAAATGTATTTGCAATACATATCGATCACGGTCTTATGAGAAAGAACGAAAGCGACCTCATATGTGAAAATCTCCACAAGCTCGGACTTATAAATATGAAGCGCGTCAACGCGGAAAAGGAATTTTTCTACGGCAAGGTCGATGCGGACGGAAACGGCACCGAGATCGGACCGCTCGCCGAAACGACCGACCCCGAAATGAAGCGTAAGATCATCGGAAGCATGTTCATAAAGGTAACTCACGACGCCGTATCCGAGCTCGGCATCGATCTTGACAACACCTTCCTTGCGCAGGGCACTCTCCGCCCCGATTTGATCGAAAGCGGAAATCCCGACGTCAGCGGATACGCGCACAAGATCAAGACGCATCACAATGATGTTGACATGGTTCGCCGTGCAAGAGAACGCGGACTTATAATCGAGACGAACTGGGATTGGCACAAGGATGAGGTGCGCCGCGTTGCCCGCATGCTCGGCTTGGATGAAGAAATCGCTTCGCGCCAGCCCTTCCCCGGACCAGGTCTCGGAGTCCGCATGATCTGCTCCGAAGCGAATCCCCCCGAAAAGGATCCGGAAAAGCAGGCAGAAATCGCTTCGTTCTGTGAAAGCCATAACGTAAAATCGTACCTTGCGCCGATCCTCAGTGTCGGTGTCCAGGGCGACTGCCGCAGCTACAAAACACTTGTCACGCTTTTCGGCGACAGCCATCCCGATTGGAATAACATATTCACTTTGGCAAAAGAGATACCGAACAAGTTCAGCTATGTCAACCGTGTAGCGTACTGTGTATATAAGGATGAGGGATACGATATGCATTCGGACGGACTTCATGTGTGTCGCGATGCCGCGGACATACTCCGCGAGGCAGATTCCGCGGTTACGTCAAACATAATGAATCCGAAGATTGCGCAATGCTTTGCCGTGCTCATCCCGCTGTCATGCAGTAAAGGAAAGCGCTACGCAATTGCGATCCGCGCCGTTGTTACATCGGATTTCATGACCGCCAGATCCGCAATTCCGGGATCGGACTTTTCCATGGAAGCTCTCGACCGCACGGTTGAGGAGATCAAGACAGCCTGCGGAAAGGATATCTCCATGATATTCTATGATGTAACCGGAAAGCCTCCGGCAACCGTCGAGTGGGAATAAATTCACACCCGTGAAAAAGCCTTATTTTACTGGGCTTTTACCGATTGTATATGCTTTTTGGCAACAAAATGGCAACATAATTTGAATTATTGTAAAAGTAAAGAGCTATCAGATTTTTTGAAAGTCTGATAGCTCTTTTTAATATGTCTGAATTTAGTCGTTTTTCAGTTTGTCTTTGAAAGACTCAACCATAGCATCGCTGAAATTCTGTGACGGTATTTTTACAAAACCAGAAGTTTCATCATACTTCGGATAATTGTAGCGCCACTTGTCATATTCGTCACGATTTATGTCGCCGTTGTGATATTTCTCGGATTGTTCAGCCCACGCATTAAACATTTCTGAAAGCTCGGCAGCATCTGTTCCTTTTTTAGAGTCTGCATACATTGAAACACCGTTTTCGGTCTTTTCTATTGTTAACCCGTATCTGTCCTCTAATGTAAACAAGGTGTGCATTAACCCTATGTAGCTGTCAATGTCGGGAACAGAAAGAGCCTGTGGCGATATATCGAAAACCTCTGCAAGTTTATTTGTTAAATCAGCCTTAGGCGTTCTACTTCCGGATTCATACTGTGCCATACGAATGTCAGCGGTCTTTTCAGGAAATCCGACTACCTGTCCTAAATATTTCTGTGTCATTCCGCAAAGATTACGAAAGAATCTTATTCTCTCTCCGATTGCCATAAAATACGCTCCTTACTTATGTAATGTGCAATCAGTATATCATATATGTTTAGTATATGTCAAGCAACATAAAACAAAAAAGTTTAATATTTTTTGTGAAAACCACTTGACATAACGAAATATGTTTAGTATAATCATTAAGCAAATAGCGTTAAGTTGTTTGCAAAAACTGAATATCCGTCATACATCACGGTAATGGTGTATCCGCTCGGGCAATTCGGAATGCGGTCAGAAAGTATCCGACAATAAATAAGTAAATTATAAAAAAACGAAAGGAGATATATAAATGGAAAACGCAAGTTTTATGCGTGTTGACAAAGTGGCTAAGGAGTTAGGCGTTTCAAAATCCTACGCATATAAAATCGTCCAAAAGCTCAATGCCGAATTAGCCGAAAAAGGTTATATGGTGATTTCGGGGCGAGTAAACAAACAATATTTTAGAGAACGCACCTGTTACGGTGCCGAAAAGAAAGAGAGGTAAATTTATGGCAGTATATAAAGAAGAAAAAACAAATACTTGGCGAGTACTCTATCGCTACACCGATTGGAACGGCGAGAGGAAACAAACGCAAAAACGAGGCTTTAAGACAAAGCGTGAAGCACAGGCTTGGGAGCGAGAACAGCTGAATAAGCTCGGCGGTGACTTGGATATGACATTCAACAGCTTTGTCGTGCATTATGCCGAAGATATGCAGGCAAGGTTAAAAGAAAACACTTGGGAAACCAAAAAGCATATTATTGAAACAAAACTTGTTCCGTATTTCGGCAAGCTGAAAATGTGCAATATTACCGCACAACAAATTATCACTTGGCAAAATGAACTTATCAATTACAAGGATGATAAAGGTAAAGCTTATTCACCTGTGTATCTTAAAACAATCCACAATCAGCTGTCGGCAATCTTTAACCACGCTGTCAGGTACTATAATTTGAAAGAAAATCCTTGTCAAAAAGCCGGAAGTATGGGTAAAAAGAAAAACCGAGAAATGCTGTTCTGGACAAAAGACGAATATCTAAAATTCGCCGACGCTATGATGGACAAGCCGTTATCTTATTATGCTTTTGAAATGCTCTATTGGACCGGTATTCGTGAGGGAGAACTATTAGCATTAACGCCTGCGGATTTTAATTTCGAAAAGCAGACAGTTACAATCAACAAGTCATTTCAACATTTAAACGGCAGAGATATTATAACTTCGCCGAAAACAGAAAAGAGCAACAGGACGATTAAGTTACCAAGTTTTCTTTGTGATGAAATGCAGGACTATTTGAAAATGCTCTATGATGTAGGCTTAGATGACAGAATGTTTCCTGTAACGAAAAGTTATTTGTATCGAGAAATGGAACGAGGTTCAAAACAAGCTGAAGTGAAACGAATCCGCATACACGATATTCGCCATAGTCACGTTAGTTTACTGATTGATATGGGATTTTCAGCAACGGCGATTGCTGACCGAGTGGGACACGAAAGTATTGATATTACTTATAACTACGCACATCTATTCCCCTCAAAGCAGTCTGAAATGGCAGAAAAATTAGATATGGAAAGAGGTAAATGATTATGTCATTAAAAAACAAAGATGAACACAACCGATGGAGAAGCAAGACGGTTGCGTTCAGAGTTTCGCCGGAGGAGTGGGAACAAATCGAACGATATGTTCAGCTTTCAGGTTTGACAAAGCAGGACTATATCACAAGACGACTTACCGACAAAGATGTTGTAGTGCAAGGCAATCCGAGAGTATATAAGGCTTTGCGTAATAACCTTGCAGATGTACTTACGGAATTACAGAAGATTGAAAACGGCAATGAAGTCGATGACGAATTGCTTGATTTAATCGAAATGATAGCCGATATTCTCGGCGGACTAAAGGAGGAAAACGAATGACAAATAAAAAAGAAATGACCGCTCCTAATGTATCTGTTGGCGCAGATACAGAGCAGTCACCAAATGTATGTACTAATAGTATAACCGATTTGGAACAAGATTTCAAGGAAATTGAAGAAATGCAAAGAGAAATGTTTCGTCAAATGCAACCTTCGTATTTGCAAACGGTTTCGATGGCTGATTTGTACGAAACGGATTTTGAGGCACAAAGCGCACTGATAGACAATTTGCTTTATCGAGGAACATATCTGTTTGTCGGCTCTCCAAAAGTGGGTAAAAGTTTTATGATGGGCACAGCTTGCGTATCACATCAGCACAGGTACGCCGCTTTGGAATTACAAAGTGAAACAGGCAACTGTCCTATATTTTGCACTTGAAGATGATTACCCACGCTTACAGCGAAGATTATTCAAAATGTTCGGTGCTGACGGAACGGAAAATCTATACTTTGCAACGCAATGCAAAACTTTAGACGGAGGTTTGGACGAACAGATAAGAGGATTTATTCGAGAACACCCGGATACAGGGCTTATCATAATTGACACATTAAAGCGAGTGCGTGAGGTGGGCGGAGCCGATTACAGTTACGCAAGCGATTATGATGTGGTTGCGAAGCTGAAAGCATTAGCCGACAGTTGCAATATTGCAATGTTGATTGTTCACCATACCCGAAAGCAACAAGCCGGCGATAAGTTCGATACTATATCCGGCACAAATGGATTGCTCGGTGCAGCAGACGGTGCGTTTGTGCTAAGCAAAGAAAAACGAACTTCAAATAATGCTACGCTCGACATTACCGGCAGAGATCAACCCGACCAAAGAATACAGCTTGTGAAAGACCCGGAAACATTGGTATGGAATTTTGAAAAGGCAGAAACGGAACTTTGGATTGAGCCGCCTGATCCGTTGCTTGAAAAAATTTCAAATACTCTTTTTGCGGAAAGTAATTCTTGGAGCGGAACGGCTTCTCAACTGTGTGAAATAATCGGCGATGATATTAAGCCGAATGTTTTGTCTTTGAAGTTGAGCATAAATGCAAACAGATTTCTAAAAGATTATGACATTCATTATAAAGCAAGCCGAACGCACAGCGGTCGCAGGCTATCTCTTTGGAAAGACGGCGTGTCAATATGTGACGACCGTGACAAACATTTTGAGAGTAGCAGCACTGTATAAAACATTGTCACCACCGTCACGGTTTGTCACGCAACAAAGTTTTTGCCGGGTGCAGGAGGCTTTTTTCAAAAAGCCGCACCTGCCCCTCGGAGAGCGCAAAACCTGCTTGCAGGTTGCATTTTTGATAGGCTTGCCTGTCAAAAGTGCTTTTGCGTTACTCTTGACAAGAGTAACAGAACCGAGGACAAGCAAGTTTATGAGATTGGAGGTATAACTTATGCAAAGAACGATAAGTGCAATGGTAGGTAAAGGCTCGGTAAACCACAACAGCCGCAAGTTCAGGGCTGAAAATGTTGACGGCAGTCGAACACATTTGAACATTGATTATTGCAACGAAAACATCAAAGATGTGTATCACGAATTGTTTGACGGAGCACTCGAAAGATACAATGCCAAGCAGACAAGAGCCGACAGAAAAATAGAAAATTACTATGAAAAAATCAGAAATTCCAAGCAAGAAAAACCGTTTCACGAGTTGATTTTGCAGATTGGCGATAAAGAAAATATGAGCGCCGAAAGCGAAAACGGACGGCTTGCAATAGAAATTTTGGATAAATATTTTCAAGGCTTTCAAGAGAGAAATCCTAACTTAAAAGTGTTCTCTGCTCACTTGCACGCAGACGAGGCAACGCCCCATTTGCACATTGATTTTGTCCCGTTCACAACCGGCAGCAAGCGTGGTCTTGATACAAGAGTGTCGCTCAAACAAGCACTTGCTGCACAAGGTTTCAAAGGCGGAACTCGTGGAGATACCGAGTGGAATCAATGGGTAAGCGCAGAAAAATCCGCACTCGCATTCGTTATGGAGCGACACGGAATTGAGTGGGAACATAAAGGAATGCACGAAAAACATTTGTCTGTTCTTGATTACAAAAAGCAAGAGCGAAAAAAAGAAATTATGGTATTGGATAACAAACTCGCCGAAAAGCAGGATGAATTTCGTGTTATGGTTGACCGCATAGAAAACTTTGACAATGGCGAAAGAGCGTTACAAAATCTTGATGAAAGCATAATGAATGAGCCTGAATATCAACTGTCTGAACCATCTGTAATGATGTCGGCGAGAACTTATAAGGCAAAGTTTGTAGAGCCACTTATAGCTCGATTAAAGTCGCTAATCAGCACCTTATTTGCACGATATTTCAAGGCTGTAGACAGCTATCACAGGCTAAACATTACAAACGCAAATTTGTACCGTGCTAACGAAAGACTTGAAACGGCAAATGATAAATTAACACGAGAAAATGAAAATTTGCGTGCAGAAAATAAAGATTACAAACTGCTTCGCAAGGTTTTCGGCAGTAAACAGATCGATGACTTAGTTGAAAGAGCAAAGTCTGAAAAACAGTCTAAACAGCGTGATAAACGATCAAAAAATAGAGATTTTGAAAGGTAGGAACACACAATGGAAAAGAGAATTTATGACGAACAGAACGGTTTGTGGTACGAGTTGCAGGGAGATTATTATCTCCCTTGCCTCTCACTGTCCGAAGAAGAACATAAGGCAATAGGTGTTTGGGGACAAAGACACTTGCGGTACATCAAGAAACATAAAAGAGCTTTTTATGCTAATCTACTGACTTCCTGTAAGCTGAACAGTTACCTTGCCGATATTGATGAGCAAGCAAAAGAAATGTTTTCCCGGCTGGTAAAACAACTGGCGGAGAAAGAAAATGTAACGGAAAAGCTCAAAGCTGAAAATCAAATGTTGTGGATTCAGAAGATGAATAGTATTTGTAACAGAGCGTTGGAAATTGTAAATTCAGAACTTGTTTTCACGGTATAATTACAACGGCGGCAGGGAGAAATCTTTGCCGCTTTTAATAAATCATACAGTTGACAATATCAATTAAATATTTTATAATATCAAGTGTAATTTCTTTAAGGAGGTTTTATATGACTACTTCAGAACAAATACGAGTATTATGCGTAAGGGCAGGAATTAGTTTGTCTGAACTTGCAAGAAGAATAGATCAGACACCTCAGAATTTTAATGCAAAATTAAAAAGAAATACAGTCACCCAAGAAGAACTCAATCAAATCGCAAAAGTGCTTGGGGCTACTTATGAACAATATTTTGTATTGCCTAATGGTGAACAAATAAAATAAGAAAGGTTTTCATTATGACTGAACATAGAATTATATTTGGCGATAGTAGATCCTTAAACCAAATTGAAGATAAATCGGTACAGTTAATCATAACTTCACCACCCTATTGGCAACTAAAAGATTATGGAACAGACGATCAAATTGGGTTTAATGATAGTTATGAAGATTATATAAATAACCTAAACCTTGTCTGGAAGGAATGTGATCGTGTTTTAGCTGATGGTTGCAGACTTTGTATTAATATTGGAGATCAATTTGCTCGTTCTGTATATTATGGAAGATATAAGGTTATTCCCATTAGAACCGAGATTATTCGCTTTTGTGAATCTTTAGGTATGGATTATATGGGAGCTATTATTTGGCAAAAAACAACCACGATGAACACATCTGGTGGCGGTGCAATTATGGGAAGCTTTCCATATCCTCGAAATGGAATACTAAAAATGGATTATGAATTTATTCTTTTATTTAAAAAGCTCGGTAATGCTCCTAAGCCAACCAAAGAACAAAAAGAACAATCTGCAATGACTAAAGAAGAATGGGGACAATATTTTTCTTCTCATTGGAATTTTAATGGCGTTAAACAAATAGGACATATTGCAATGTTTCCAGAAGAATTGCCTAAGCGTTTGATTAAAATGTTTTCATTTGAGGGAGAAACTATTTTTGATCCGTTTGCAGGTAGTGGAACCACCTCTCTTGCGGCGAAGAATTTAGGAAGAAATTCAATTGGTTATGAAATCAACAAAGAATTTGCTCCACTTATTAAGGAAAAGCTCTGTAGCAACCAACTTGTTTTGGGAGATGAATCAAGAGTAGTTTTTTGTGAAGATAAAAAGGGAAAAAGTTGCTCTTTTGAACAATTGCCATATGTTTTTCACGATCCTCATAAAATGGACAAAAAAATTGATGTTAAAAAACTTCAATTTGGATCAAAAATTGATTCTTCTAAAGCCAAAAAGAATGAATTGTTTAGTGTGAAACAGGTTATCTCTCCTAATAAAATTGAGCTTTCCAATGGGTTGATTGTTCGTTTGTTAGGGATAAATGTTAATCCAACATATCAAGATCAAGCAATCGAGTTTCTTCAAAATAAATTCCAGAAGCGCAAAGTGTTTTTAAAATATGATACAGAAAAATATGATCGTAACAATACCCTGCAGTGTTATGTATATCTCGATAACAAAACATTTATTAATAATCATTTGATAAGAACAGGGTTTGTATATGTAGATAATGATACCGATTACTCTTGCAAGAAAAAGTTTAATGATTCTATGCCAAAACAAAATAAGGGTGCTACTTAAAAGGTAGCACCCAAGCATCAATCTTCAACTTCAATTTTTAAATTAGTTTTTGTCTTAGAGTAATATATCATTTTGACATCTATTGTTTCGGAAAGTCGCCCCATAGTTTTGTATGTATCTGGTTTTACAGAGTATGGAATTTCTCCAACATATCCATCAATGCCTATTGATTCTTCTTCCGGTGTTGCAAGTCTATATGTGGTTCCTCTCTTCTCTGCCAATGAAGCCAATATTGCTTTTTGAACATACATACCATTGAAGGTTTTGTTAATAACTAAATCCTGTACCCACTTTTCAACCATCTCACGATCGATTAAAGGAATGGCATTTCTTAAATTTTGAACTTGTGCAAATATTTTATCGGTTGCATTTTCAAATGCCTCAGGATATTTTTCTGTATACCATTTACGCCAGTTTTCAATAGTGATCTCCATACCAGAATTCATAAATTCAGGAAAAAGCTCGGACATTTGACCTACGACAACAGGACGAGTTCCTTGTGCGTTTTGATTTGCCCAGTTTATTAACTGAGATGTATACTTAGGAAAGCTGAACGATTTGCTTTCGTTGAAATTTTCAATAAGTTCATTTTTAAGTGTGTATTTCATTATTTGCCTCCTTTAAAATTTTTCGTAATAATTTTCTTTCTTTTCTCAATGCCGGCACTGCGTGAATCAAGATTATTCATATATTCATCATACTCTCGCTGGTTTGAAATGAGATAATATCCTCGATTGCTCGCAGCCAATGGCAACTCGTATTTTTGGGCACATTCAAGTATTAACGCCCTCGTTTGTACGTGTGTATCATCCTCAATAATTCCAATTTTTCTGGCAATTTCCGCTGATGTAATAGGATTTCTCTTTCCGTTGTGTGAAAGAAGAATGTCTCTTATTTGTTCAAGCATTATCATTATCCTCCAAAAACAATTTATATGTTTCGATACCAAGCGCATCAGCGATGCGTTGGATATTTTCAAGAGAGATGCTTCTGCGATAACATTCGATTGCACTGATATATGTGCGGTGCATACCACATTTATCGGCAAATGCTTCTTGTGATATGCCCATTGCAGTGCGATATTTCTTTAAATTAGTGCCAAATACTTTTACAATATCCATACTTGCAATCCTCCATACTGTATAGTATAATGTGAACGAATACAAAAAGTCTACATACAATAAGTAACTGAAACGTTCTCGCCATTTAATACGAAAGATTTCAATTAATAATTTGAGTGTAAAGGAAGATAAAATGGACGCTAATATTATTTCGATTGTTAGGTCTTGGTTTGATAAATCAAGGGATTGGCAAAAAGATGCATTTGTAAATCTTTGGAAAAGTAAAGATTTAGAGGAAACCAAAAAGCGAGCACTTAAACTTGTTTGCAAAGAATATGGATATACCGATTGTCCCTATGTTTCTGATACAAAGTTTCCCGAAGACTTGGACGATGTCACATCCGATGATAGTAATATCATTTTAAAGAGCATATCTAACATACAAGGAGTGGCTGCGTTAAAGCCTACAAAACCACTTGAATTCACTAAAGGACTAAATGTAGTGTACGGAGCAAATGGCTGTGGCAAATCATCATATGTTAAGGTGTTAAAAAAGGCTGAAAATCCTAAAGACGACATCAACATTTTTTCCAACATTTTTGAAAAAATCAATATTCCAGCAAAAGCAACATTAACCTTTTCTTGTGACGGAGAAGATACAACAACTAATTGGTCGTTAAAGAATGATAAAAATTATCCGATCAGAATATATGACACAAAAATAGCACATAGGTTTTTAGACAAATCAACAGAAACAATTTACGAACCAAAATTATTACATATTTTTACTCAGTTAGCTGAAATATCAGAGTATATAAGCCAAGAGGTAAGTTCAGAATACAAAACTAAAACTTCAAATTTAAAAAGCGTACCTAACGAACTATCAACCTCTGACTTAAGTAAGAAATATAGCGAATTGGAAACACTTCCACTGATTGATTATTTCGAAAAATGTATAAATTTCACAGAGAAAGATCAAAAGCAATTAGAATTGATTGAAAAGGCATTCAATTATTCTAATCCTGATCAAACCAAGAAAAAACTATCTCAGCAAGTAGAAATACTTTCACAATTAAAAAGTAAAATATCTACTGCCTACTCCCAATTGGATCAAAGTAATGTTGAAGATTATATTCACTCTATCGAAATTCAAATTAAAACTCGTCGTGAATTTGAAAATTTATTAAAAACATATAGAGAAGTTTCAAGCATTAAAGAGTTTGGGTCTGATCTTTGGAAAGATATGTGGAAATCATCACAGAAATTTTCTGATTCAATTGAAGGAGATAGTACAAAAGATATATGTGTATTATGCCAGCAACCGCTTTCTTCTGAAGCGAAAATAAGATACGCTAAATTTTCAGAAATATATGCTTCAGACCTTGAAAAAAAGCAAAATGATGCATATGAAATCTTAAATAAAAAGACACAAAAATTAAGTGAACTTATCAATAGGAATCTTAATGTAAATGACACAAAACAAATTCTTATTACAAATATGTTCTCGGATGATGTCGTCTCTTACATTGAAGATGTGTTGAATAAACTATATATTAGAGCAAATTGGTTATACAATTATGACCCGAAAAATGTAGAATGCCCAAAAGTAGTATGCGTTAATGAAGTACTTAACAAATTTGATGAATTTACGAAAAGAATAAAGGAGCAGATTGAATACATTGATGAATTCATTAATAATTCAGAAAAACAAAGCAAGGATAGAATTGAACTTCAAAGTAAAAAATGGTTTTCCGAGAATCAGAATAATGTTAAATTGAAAAAGGAACTTATTATCTTAAAAAATATTAAGGCTGGCATAAAAACCAATAATATTACAAAAGCTAAGAATGCATTGTCTGAAAAAATGATTACTGAGGTGTATGTAAGAAGATTTGAAAATGAATTAAATGCACTCAATCCTTCACGATCGATAAAGGTGGAATTATTATCGGATGGCAAAAAAGGTAGAACATCTCACAGAATATCGATAAAAGGAGCTTTCGAAAAAAAGAAAACGGAAGAAGTTTTAAGTGAGGGTGAATATAGAGTTGTTTCTATTGCTGCCTTTTTAGCCGATTTAAACTCTATTAATAAGACACAAGCCTTTATATTTGATGATCCAATAAATTCTTTAGACCACAACTATGAAGATAATGTAGCAAAACAATTGGTTAAACTGTCTTTTGAAAGACAAGTAATAGTATTTACACATCGCCTTGCATTTGCAGAAACACTCAAAAATTGTATGGAACTGTACTTACTTGAAAATCCTGAAATAAAAGAATCTTCCAAATTTAATTATATAGAACTCAGAAACAGTCCTATGGGAGAACCAATATACAAGGGAGACTACAATAAAACTAATGCTATATCTTCATTACAAACGATAAAAGATGAATCTATACCTAAAATACGCAAATTGAGAGAAGACGGAGATTATGATTTAGCCGATGCCAAACTCAAGAGTTGTTGCACAATTGTAAGGGTAGATATTGAATATCTCATCGAAAAATTGTTGTTAAACGGATTGGTTACTAGATATAGTAAAAATATTTCATCATTAAAGATTAGATATCTAAAAATAATCGAATCAAAGGATGTTGATTTTATTGAAAAAATGATGACAAAATATTCTTATTTTGAACATTCACAGCCAAGTGAAAAGCCAATCGAGTTACCTGACCTTGAATGTTTAGAAAAAGATGTAAACGACCTTATTGATTGGGGTAAAAATTATAAAAAAAGGCTTAACAAAAAGTGATTCATTATTGGAAAATAAAATAATTTTAAATTTATTTTCTACTAATTGATTTAGCCAGATAGTAGCCATTATAGTGTGGCAACGAAATGGCAACAAAAAATCGGATAGCGTATGCTTTACCGATAATTCAAATAATATAAATACTCTCTGATAAATTTCATAAACAAAAGTGTTTAAGATTGATTTACAGGGAGCGAGTGGGAATGATTGCATAACTCAGGAAGTGCCGTAAATACGGGCTTTTCGCAGAAAAGCAGGTCTGTTTGACGACCGAATGACGACAAGACTAAATCACCCTGCGGGACAATGTCCCGCAGGGTGATTTCACATAGTTACGCCATATCTTTATCCATCATTTCGCACATTGCATCCTCCATCTCTGAGTATGCGTGCATATAGTGTGTCGTAATATAAATGCTCTCATGTCCCACTCGGGCGGCAACCACTGGTGCGGACCAACCTTTATTAACCAGATAAGTGATGTGAGAATGCCGAAAGCAGTGAATTGTTATTCGCGGTACTCCGGACTTTTCAATACCGGCTTTGAACTTCCGATGAAGCGATGTCTTACTTGTCAAAAACAGTGTAGTATCCGGTTTTGAGTCGGGAAGTTTTGCGATATACTTTCTTATCAGCGGTAAATTTCGTAAACTATCCGCAATAATCTCACCTGTCATAACGGGACTTTTCGGGAGGTATCTTTTTGTTTTGGTCAGACAAGCAGTTTCTTCCTCTCACGAATTCCACATGTTATATCAGATTCGTTCATTTCATATGCTCCTTTGATCCGGATCGCATAACACTCGGAGAGCTGTGTGCAAATTCACCCGTCGATCAGTTTTTCACGGACGAATTTATACCGAAATATTAAAACCGAGGTCAATGGTCATTCTTTCTGCGCTTGAAAGCGACGAGCGCAGTAAGCTGCGCCGATAGCAAGGAAAAGCTAAAATACTCCTGTAATATTTCACGCTTGGGGAGCCTCTGGACATCCGGAAACGCCTCGGAACTGCCAATCAAGGCATCAGACAGGGTTCTGAAAATCATTTTCGAGCGTGATCGGAACATCAAGCGTTACTCAAGATTGATCTTCCCTCAGGGATAAACGATACCGAGGCAGACCCAATCGCTAAGCCGAGCGTTTTCCGAAACAGAATCGTCAAACACGCAGGAAAAATAAACGCAAACATTCCGATGATACACAGGCGCGATGCAAGGAGAAAGTAAAGCGACAAGGTCAAAAACCTTTTTCCGTTTCTTCAAGCGTGACCGAGGTCACGGCTGTTTTTGGTTTTTCCTAAAATTTTTACCGAAGATCGCACATATGGAGTTCAAAGTCTTGTAAAATACGTTTTTTAATGATATAATGAAAGCGATGTTACAAATCTAATGCATTTTTATCGGATAGTTCACACAAATGCTCTTTGCGCAGGCGGTCTCGACCACCGTACATAAAACCGCCGCAGCCGCGTGCGGAGCGTCCGTCAATCATTCGCAGACAAGAAAGGAAAAACGCCATGGGAAACGCAGAAAATGTTTCGGAAATCACCGCCCGCAAAGCATCCTCCGCTGCACTTCTCGGAAAAATCGAAAAGATATTCATCCTATTCGTTATCGCGTCGATGATCGGTTGGTTCTACGAGCTCGCTTTTTACCTCATAGCCGAGCATCGGATCGCAAATCACGGATTCTTCTACGGTCCGTATCTTCCCGTATACGGCTTCGGTGCGCTTTTCATTCTCCTGTGTACAAGCTCGTTCAAAAAATATCCGATAGCGGTATTTCTTCTCTCAATCCCGGTGACCGGTATTCTCGAATACTTCACGGGGCTTGTCATGTTCAGGATATGGCACGCGCGTTGGTGGGATTACACGACCGCATTTTTGAACATCGGCGGATTTGTCTGTCTGAGAAGCGTCCTTTCCTTCGGTGTCGGAGCGCTGATACTCATTTACATAGTCGATCCCGCGGTTTCGGGAATCACGGGAAAGCTTTCGCCGCGCATGAGAAACGCCGTCTCGGCGCTGCTTCTCGCGCTTCTGATATTTGACATCATCATGACCGTTCTTTTCCGCATGCCGAAGCCCTTTGCGTAAAATCCGATACCGTTCGGTTGATTTTTAATACGATATGTGATATAATAACCGTAAAGACGTGCTGTCTTCGGTGCAGAGCATCGGCGATGCGACAAAGGCAGCATACGCCCGTATGATGCTTTAAGGAGGCTTTTATGGAATATGTAATAGCGGGGATCATCGCAGTTGTCGTGATTCTCATTTTTGCAAATGTTCGTGTCGTTCCGCAGGCGACGGAATTCGTAATCGAATTTCTCGGAAAATATCGCGCTACGTGGGAAGCCGGAATACATGTCAAGATCCCGTTTGTCGAGAAAATCGCAAAGCGGATCACGCTCAAGGAACAGGTCATTGATTCTCCCCCGCAGCCGGTTATAACCAAGGACAACGTAACGATGCAGATCGACACCGTTGTATTCTACCGCATATACGATGCAAAGCTGTATGCATACGGTGCCGTAAATCCGATGAGCGCGCTTGAGAATCTCACCGCAACAACGCTGCGTAATATTGTCGGTGAGCTTGAGCTTGACGGCACGCTTACTTCCCGCGACACCATAAACGGAAAGATGACCACCATTCTTGACGAAGCAACCGATCAGTGGGGCATAAAGGTCAGCCGTGTAGAGCTTAAAAACATAATTCCGCCTGCCGAGATACAGAACGCAATGGAAAAGCAGATGAAGGCGGAGCGCGACAGACGTGAGACTCTGCTTCAGGCAGAGGGTCACAAGGCAGCCGCCATCACCCGTGCGGAAGGCGACAAGCAGGCAATGATACTTGCCGCGGAGGGTGAACGCGACGCGCGGATCGCACGCGCCGAAGGTGAAGCAAAGGCGATCCTTCTCGCAAAGCAGGCGGAAGCCGAAGGAATCCGTCTGATCCGCGAAGCAAATCCCGACGGCGCAGTCATCGAGCTTAAGAAATATGACGCGCTTGTCAAAATGGGCGACGGAAAAGCTTCGAAGATAATAATCCCCACCGATGCCGTAAATGCAGTGACTTCAAACGTACTTTTCTCGGAGAGCACCGGACTCGGCGATGTCACAAAGAGCGCTCCCGAGAAAAAGACTGCGCCGAAGAGGGACGAATGCTGTGAGCGGTTCGGAGACCGTGCAAACTGATCACGTGAAATCATTTCCCGGGGAATAATAAAAAAACCGGTCGGCTAAGTTTCATTCAGCCGTCCGGTTTTGAGCTTTCGGAATATTTCGGAAGCATTCCGATGCATTTACGAAAGGAACGCACTTCATGGAAAAGGATGAAATTCTGAAAATTTTCAAAAATCCCCCAATTCTCGAATGCGACAGAGTAATTCTCAGAAAAATGGACCGTTCTTTCGCTGACGATATGTTCGAATACGCTTCAAATCCCGCGGTGACGAAATATCTGACATGGGATGTTCATCCGAACAGGCGATTCTCGTACAACTATCTCGGATATGTAAACTCACGTTACCGGACCGGCGAATTTTTCGACTGGGCGATAACCATGCGCGACAGCGGAAAAATGATCGGCACCTGCGGCTTTACCAGATTCAACTTCAGTTCTTATTCCGCAGAGATCGGATTCGTGCTCAATCCTAAATATTGGGGATATTCGATCGCGCCCGAAGCGGCTCGGCGCGTGATACGGTTCGGCTTCGACACGCTTGAGCTCCACCGCATCGAAGCGCGCTACATGGAAAACAACATACAGAGCCGCCGCGTCATGGAGAAATCAGGAATGACGTTTGAAGGGATATACCGTGATATGATGCTCGTCCGCGGTCAGTTTGTATCCGTCGGGGTCTGCTCGATCCTCAGAAGCGAGTTCAACCGTAACAGGATCATGTCGCAGCTTCTTTGAGGTTTTGCCGTGAATATTTATTATCCGCTTCTCAAAATGTTTTGGTTCGCCGTGAGGCATAAGGATCGCCTCAGAACGGTGCCGTTTTCCCTTTCGGACGGTATCGAAGAAGTAAAGGACGTTGATTACTTCGGCGACGGGAAAAGTGAGCACATGCTTGACATATATTTTCGCAGCGGTGAGAACACCGGACGCCCGGTCGTGCTCTCGATCCACGGCGGCGGATGGATGTCCGGAGTAAAGGAAAACAACCGAAATTTCTGCATCCGCCTTGCGGAGCGCGGCTTCACGGTGTTCAACGTGAACTACTCCCTTGCGCCGAAAGCCTCCCTCCGTGACCAGCTTTGCGATATATCGGCTGCGCTTTCCTTCCTTAAAGAAAACGCCGGAAGCTTTTCGGGCGCACCCGGCAGCGTCTCACTCGTCGGAGACAGCGCGGGCGGGCAGCTTGCATTTTTCACAGCGGCGCTTATCTGCTCCGGTAGGCTGCGTGAAATATACGAAATAAATCTGCCTGATATCAAAGTCCTCGCGCTCGCCCTGCTTTCTCCGGTATGCTTTTTGACGGAAGGAAGGGGTCCTGTGGCTTCCGGCAGACGCATAGCGCTTTCGCGCGATTTTATGAAGAAATACGGACAATATGTATCGCCGGATTCACTTCCCGATCTCGGCACTCTGCCGCCGTGCTTTATCTCGACTGCCGCAGAGGATCACCTCGGTCGGGAGCAGAGCCGCAGACTTTCCGAACTGCTTAAAAAGAACGGTGTCCGCTGCGAGCTGCACTTTGAAGAAAGATCGGCACACGGTCATGTCTATCCGATACACAACCCCGACTGCGATGCCGCGGTATCGGTAACGGACTCGATAGCACGTCTGATCGAAAACGCATGATGTTTTTCGCAATCGGTGAAGAATCGGTAAACTTCATTCGGATGGCACGCACGATATTCGACATACCGAGTGATGTAATACACAGCAAAAAAGGAGATGCGTGAAAACGCATCTCCTTTTTCAATTTTCAATATACTCTTTTATTCCGCAGTGCCGTCGGATTCGAAAAGCGCTCTCACATTTTTGATAAGCTCGGTATTATCTGCGATATTGCTTATCCCGGGCTGAATATACTCTCCGTTTTCATCGCTTGTAAAGAAAGCCGAGTGATACTTATCTGTAAACGAAAAGACGGGGCATCCGCGTCGCTTTTTCGGTGGCTTGGACGGATGAAGCGGGAGAAGAACCCGTATACCGGGTGAATCCGCCGTCAATGCTGTTACCGCACAAGCAAAACGTTATCAGAAGAAGCAGTGCCGATATCATCACGAGGGAATACGTTCAACCGATATCATATCTGAAACTATCCATGAATGTCAAACCGTCAAATTCCTCCAATATCACGCTGAGAGATATATAGTACTTGCCATCGGCGCCGACGCAAATTTTTACATTCGAAAGTTCAAGAAAACTTATCCCGGAATCGGGATACAGAGACTCTGCTCGCTCTCGTGCATATGCCTCAAGAGTTTCGTTTGTGATTCCGTCAAGGAGCGACGGATCGAGAGCATCGAACTTTCCGTTGTTTCTTACAATATAGTTGTCAAGCTCGCCGTCAAGGGTTATATCGACGAGTATTTCATCATCCGTTGCGAATCCGCGCACGGAACGTGTATATACGAAAGAATAAGTGTTATGCGCCTTAGCGAAGTCTCCGCTGCGCTCGGGATAAGAGCCGAGTCCGAGGGATGCGACGATACCGTCGGCGATATCGCCCGCCTCGTCAAGCGTGATCCTGTGCGTCACATTCTCCGAAGAAACTGCGGAATCGTTCAGAAAGCCCGCCAGCTTGCCTTCGTTGAAAAGGTACTGGTTGTTTTCGTTGTCGGCATATACATCGACAACGCCGTTCGGCAGATCGACCGACTTATCATATGTCGCTGTTATTCTGTCGCCGTTTGAGCATGCAGCGCTTGAAAAACTGATTTCTTTTTCAATATCGCCGCGCACAAAATCCGTCTTGCCGTCGATTTTTACGTTTTCATCATTCGCCGTACTTCGATCCGCCGAAAGTGCGAAAGCCGTACCGGCTAAAAAAGTACCCGCAAGCAAAAGAACTGCCAAACTCGTAATTGTTTTTTTCATGTTGCGCCTCCTGTAGTATTATTAAAATTATTGATAAAGCATTACGCTGTATCGACTTTAAGTCATCGGACCGTCATTTTGTCCGAGTTTCGGTCGACCGACGCCGATTTTACAAGAATAGCTCTGTGCGGAATCATCTTCTATGTCATTAATTTTATATTATATATACATTACATCATGATTATAGCATTGCGGTGCCAACTTGTCAATACTTTTTTATATATTTTTTATAATAACTTTATATAATTAAAAGTAGATGCATATCTCTGATGCATCTACTTTTAATTACCTGCGCACTCTGATTCTATTCGTCATGAAATTTCGCAGAGATTTTATGACTTCCGCGCATCCACTTTAGTCAGGCACTGATTTTTAGCTTTCTGCACGCCCGGCATAAGCCGACGGATATTCCGTCGTCCTCCGCCGCGTCGCTTAAACCGGAAGCAGGCTGCGTCAAATGAAATTCGCCGAAAAGCACGCTCAGCCGATATCGTATCTGAAGCTGTCCATAAAGCTCAGACCGTCGGAATCTTTCATGGAAGCCGTAACAGATATATAATACTTTCCGTCGGTGTCAGCGCACACCTTTACATATTGAACGTTAAATCCGCTTATTCCGGAATACAGCTCCTCTGCCTGCTCTCTCGCATACACTGCAAGCGATTCGTCCGTAATTCCGTCAAGGAATGAAGGATCGAAGTTGTCGAACTTTCCGTTATTTCGCACAACATAGTTATAAAGCTCGCCGTCGAGGGCGATCTCAACGAGGATTTCATCATCTATCGCAAAGCCGCGCACGGCGCGGGAATATCCGAAGGAGTAAGTGTTATGAGCTTCAAGGAAGCTCCCGCTGCGTTCGGAATAAGTGCCGAGTCCGAGGGATGCGACGATACCGTCGGCGATATCGCCGGCCTCGTCAAGGGTGATCCTGTGCGTCACGTTCTCGGAAGAACCGGCTGAATCATCCAAAAAGCCCGTCAGCCTGCCGCCGTTGAAAAGGTATTGATTGCTTTCGGCGTCGGCATATATATCAATGATATCGTCGTATACGACGATTGACTTATCATAAATCACACTTATTCTGTTTCCGTCGGTGCAAGCCACGCTTGAAAAACTGATTTCCCTTTCAATATCACTGCGCACAAATTCCGCTCCGTCTTCGATTTCCATATTCTCCATATCGGTCTCGGTGCCGTCCGCCGAAAGTGCGAAAACGGTACCGGCCATGAGAGCGCCCGCAAGCATAATAACCGCAATAACCGTAATTAAATTTTTCATGTTACATCTCCTATATTACTGATAAAGGCTCTGAGTCGTATTACCTTTGAGGAAACGATTTGCCATTCTGTCATAATTCTCTGTTCCGTATACGAATTTATACCAAAAATCAGCATACTCAAGGGCTTTCGCCAAGGTATAATGATTTGCATCGCTGAACTTGAAGACATTTATTACCCATTGATCGCATGAAGCACTCGGTATCTCACCCTTCCAGCCGATAACGCACTGCGCGCCGCCGTGTCCGTATGTTGCGCTGCACAGGTTGGCGGGATATCTGTAACCGGTAGCCTGAGTGGAATCCGCAACCGGTGCGGGGGTTGTGCCCGTATTGCATGCCACATACATTACAAGCCGCACTCCGGACAAAGCGTGTCTTGTAAGTCCATAGATCTGACGGTCACCGCCGCCGTAATAGAGACCCCAACTGTCTCCGCAGAGAAATGACCGATTTTCATATGTACCCAGGCGGATCTTTCCGGGGTCGCCGTGGCTTGATATAACGAGGATCTTTGCATTTGCCATAACGGAGTATGCATCAGCCGCGCTGTTGTTCAAATATTCTCCGGCGTCATACCCCATATTCCACAAATAGCCGAGCGACTCCTGCCCTCCGGCTTCGCGTGAGTTGAGATCATACGTATCAAATGTAAAAATATACGCCTTGCCGGAGGCTGCAAAAGAGGCGGTCGTTCCGCACTCAAGCAGCACAACAAAAGATATTAAGAAAGACAGCATTTTAAAGATTTTCTTTTTCATGTTCCATACCCTTTTTCTGTAAAATATAATTTTAATGATCTTGGTTTACCGTACAGCCTATCTCAACGGAACCACCTTCCTTTCGACTCGTTTTTATATTTTATTTCCATTACATTACAATTATATCCTTTTTATATATATTTGTCAATAGGTTTTCCATTATTTTGTATTAAAAGCTTTTATAGTATTTTTCGGAAAATAAATAAAGACTGCAAAGCAGATCATTCTCCGCTTTACAGCCTTTATTTTAATTTTTTTATTTTCCGAAATTTTCGACTAGTGCTATGTGCTTTGCCGAATACTTGTACGCGATTTCGTAATTTCCGATACGCTGAGCGCAAAGCTCGATATCGGTATAAATCCGCAGCAACGAGAAGAAGCCCTTTGGCTCCGAATCGGCGGCTTTTACAAAAAACGCCAGCGCAGATTCAAGATTACCCGCCGAATACATCGCCCCGCCCCTGAGATGAAGAAGATACTGCTCCGACGAGACAAGTCCGGAACGTTCGATCGCCTCTGCATATTCGTTCTCGCCGTTTTCGAAAAACCGAAGAGCCGAAAGATATGCGAAAATCTCCGGAGGGACTGCGCTCGGCGAAAAATTCATCTGCTCGCACAGCTCAGGTGAAATATTGCGGTTTGTCGCGGATTCATTAAGAAGATTTGCAAAGCGCACAGTGTTTTCGGCATACGCCCTTGCCGATGTGTTTTCCGACGCATCAAGCGCTTTGTCAAAATACACTTTTGCCGTCATCGGCTTACACTGCACAAGCAGTTCGGCAGCAATTCCGATATAGGAATATGCAAGAAGCGTGAGTATCTCTTCATCGAAGACCTGCACCCGTTCCGCCTCGTCCGCAAGCTCGGAATAACGCTTTTCCCTGAAAAGCGCTCTGAACGAATCGATAATCTTCCCTTTTCTGAATATCGCGTCTTCCCGTTCGTCGGCAAATATCCGGCTAACCGAAACACCGAGCCTTGCGCAGATCTCGCTCAGTGTCTCGAGAGACGGAGTGGATTTGCCGGATTCGATCATGCTGAGCATATTCCGGGTTATGATATCTCCGGCAAGCTCCTCCTGCGTCATTCCGGCGGCAAGCCTGCACTCCCTGATCCGCGCGCCGATACGCCCGGTCACAATATCACTCATCGTCGGCACCGAACACGTCCGAGGAATTCTTATAGTCGTCGAGAAGCTTTCTTACCTCGTCCTTCATCTGCTCCTCATAGGCATCTATTCCTTCGTTTATGCGGCAGACGCGCTCATCGGATTCTCTTGCATACGCATCCGCGTTTTTCTTTATGTCGCCGACGCCGCGCATGACCTCGCGCAGACACTTTTTGGTGAACTCCCTGAGTCTGAGCGCCATTTTGTTCTTCATCCTGTATGCGAGGTAAACAAATTCTTCTTCGCACTCCGCCTCTTTTCTCTCGAAATTTCTTTTGAGAGAAAGGAGCTCGTTCTCATGCTCGATCCGACTTTTCTCAAGATCGCCTTTGAGAGATTCAAGCTCTTTTTCATGCTCCGCCTGACGTGCTTCAAGCTCTCTTTTGAGAGATTCAATCTCTTCCTCGCAGCGTGACTTTTCCTCCGCTCCGAGATCGGAAAGACGTTTTGTCTCCTCGGAAAATCTCGCGCACTCGGCTTCGAAATGTGAGCGCGATGTGCCAAGCTCATTCATGAGACGGGAAATCTCCTTGCTCTTATCGGCAAGAGAAGCCGAATACTCCCGTTCCATTTCATTCGCGGTATCATTCAGTGAAGAAATCTTCCCCTCAAGCTCCGAAACACGGGCACAAAGCTTCTCATTCTCCGTCCTCATACGCTCTTCCTTCTCGGAAAAACGCTTGTTTTCTTCTATAATATATGAGTTTACATCTTTTCGGCTGTAGCCGCGAAACGATTTTGAAAACAAAACCTTTTTTTCTTCCGCCATATGCCCTCCTTCCGGATATCAGATAAAGAAAAGTGTACAGCCGCTGTCCTTGAAATGCTGTATTTTCTCGCGCAGACGCTCCTCGCTGACGTCGAAATGCTTTCCGAGGCAGGTTATGCACATGAATTCATGCGCGCCACGGTTCACAAGCTTTTTGTGAAGCGCTATTTCGTCGCGCTCAAGCTTTCTTTTGCAGACCATGCAATAATCTTCGTTCATCTTTCAACAAACTTCGCCTTATAAATCTTGAAGGAACGTCCGGGCAGCGTGGGATTATAGCAGTCAAACTTTACGCCGATATTCTCACCGGTGAGAATGTCGGTGAGCTCAAGTCCGTAGTTGCTGCCTCCGGGAATTCCGTAATCGTCGAAATACAGAAGCACCTGAAGAGGATTGATATCAAAGTTATAATAAGCGATCACGATCTCGCCGTTTGCAAGGAATTTGAGAAGTCCCATTCTCGCCTTGGATGCGTAGCGCTGCTTCTCCTCATAGAAAGGCGCTCTTGCGTCGGGATCCTGATTGAGAGCGATAAGCTCGCGGTTGAGCATGACGCTGCGGCAGTACTCGTTTACATTTCTTATATCCGCACCCATCATGAGGGGCGTGCCCCACAGACACCAAAGAGAGAAATGCATGAGATATTCTTCATCGGTGCATCCGCCCGTGTGACTTACGTTGCCTTCGCCGCCCATTCCGACGACGAGCATATCCATATCGTTGAAGCATCCGGGACCGGAATACTTGAAGTTCGGAAGCTGAGTCTGCGCAATATAGCGGAATGCCTCATATTCATCGGTGATATCGGCATGGCTGCGGTACATATGCGCACCGATCGAACGCATCCAATCCCAAGGATCATATGTCCCGCAGGTGCATCCCGCAAAAAGGATCTCGCGTCCGGTAGAGCGGAGCGCCATGCTCATAGTAAGGTAGGAATTGCGTACATCTCCGCTGCCCGGATAATGGCAGAGGTCGTATTTGAGGTAGTCAACGCCCCATTCCGCGAAGGTATGCGCATCCTGATACTCGTGACCGTAGCTTCCGGGATAGCCGGCGCAAGTCATAATTCCGGCAGCCGAATACATACCGAATTTGAGTCCCTTTGAATGAACGTAATCCGCAACGTACTTCATTCCGTGCGGGAATTTTTCGGGATCGGCGACGAGCTTTCCGCTGCGGTCGCGCTCGCGGCATGACCAGCAGTCATCGATAACGAGGTATTCGTAACCGGCGTCACGGTATCCCTTATCGACCATAGCGTCGGCAATTTCAAATATAAGCTGCTCATTTATATTCGAGCCGAAGGTATTCCATGAATTCCATCCCATAGGGGGAGTTTGTGCAAGCATTTTTCAAACCGTCCTTAATAAAAATATAACACTTTTATTATATCATTTCAGCGGAATTTGTCAATACACTTTACCTATTAAAGAGCCCCTTCGAAGGACAAAACAGCGAAGAAATGATAAAAGTGCACAGAAAAAAAGTGAAATTCATTCCAATGTTTTTTCAATTTAGCACTTTACTAAATTAAATTGATGATGTATAATATAAACATCCGCAGCACAGTAAAGCGCGCGGTGAAATTAATCAACTCAAGGAGAGAAAAAACAATGAAACGTATTATAGCTCTTATTCTCGGCGCACTTATGCTCTGCACAGTATTTGCATCATGCACAGGCAAATCCTCCGATGATCTCGCAGATAAGGACCCCGGAAAACCTGCGGTATCCGGAAACGACACCGCAGCAAACACCGACGACAACACTGACGATGCTTCTTCGGATCTCGCATACATCACCGGAAAGAAAAAGCTTGTCATCGGTATTACGGAATACAAGCCGATGAACTATCAGGAAGACGGTGAGTGGACCGGATTCGACACGGAGTTTGCAAAAGCGTTCTGCGAAAAGCTCGGTGTTGAAGCGGAGTTCCTCCCGATTGAGTGGGACAGCCGCTTCACGGAGCTCAAGTCCAAGGCAATCGACTGCATCTGGAACGGAATGACCATCAGCGAAGACGCAACGAAAAACACCAGCGTATCAAAGGCATATGTAAAGAACGCTCAAGTCGTTGTAATGAAGGCAGACAAGGCCGGTGAGTACACCCGTGTTGAAGATCTTTCCAAGCTCACCTTTGCTGCTGAAAACGGAAGTGCGGGCGAGGCTGCACTCAAAGAGCTTTCCTACAACACCACCGGCGTTACTGCTCAGAGCGACGCCCTCATGGAAGTCGCATCAGGAAGCACCGACGCATGCGTTATAGACATAACTATGGCAAATGCGATGACCGGCGAAGGCACAAGCTACAAGGATCTTGCGATCGCCTGCGAGCTTACCAGCGAGGAATACGGTGTATCCTTCAGAACCGGTTCCGACATGGTTGAGAAGTTCAACGAAGTCCTCGACGAGTTCCTCGCCGACGGAACACTCGACAGACTTGCCGAAAAGTATTCACTCACTCTTGTGAAATAATCCCCAAAAGGACTTAACGGACAAATGTTTATAAAGGTAACTCTCGACCTTCTTGTCGGATTCTGGACGACCTTCAAGGTATTCGCTCTTACTCTTGCATTCTCTCTTCCGCTCGGACTTATTATCGCATTCGGCTCAATGAGCCGCTTCCGTCCGATCAAGTATGTATGCAAGTTCATCGTGTGGGTAATACGCGGTACGCCGCTCATGCTTCAGCTCATAACCGTTTATTACGGTCCCGGTCTGATCGGTACCTGGGCGCAGGGACTCGGCTCGACCTCCCCATTCATTGCATTTCTTGCTTCATGGAAGGTATTCGACCGATTCCTCGCTCTCATGGTAGCTTTCATAATCAATTATGCATGCTACTTCTCCGAGATCTACCGCGGCGGGATCGAAAGCATCCCGCGCGGCCAGTATGAGGCAGGTCAGGTCCTCGGCATGACAAAGGCGCAGATATTTTTCCGCATAATCCTGCTTCAGGTCATAAAGAGGATTCTGGCACCGATGAGCAACGAGATAATCACGCTCGTCAAGGACACTTCCCTTGCGCGGACGATCGCAGTATACGAGATAATCTGGAATGCACAGGCTCTCATAAAGCTTGAAGGTATTCTTTGGCCGCTCTTCTACACCGCGGCGTTCTACCTTGCATTCAACGGACTGCTCACGCTGCTGTTCTCCGCCGCTGAGAAAAAGCTTGATTATTACAGAGGTTGACCATGAGCTTTCTTGAAGTAAACAACATAGAAAAGAGTTACGGAAAAACAAAAGTCTTAAAGGGCATAAGTTTCGATGTAAAAAAAGGCGAGGTTCTCGCTGTGATCGGTTCTTCGGGATCGGGAAAGACGACCCTGCTGCGATGTCTTAATTTTCTTGAAAGGCCGGAAAACGGAACGATCAGCGTAAACGGAGAAACACTTTTCGATGGTGCTCTGACCGGAGAGATCAACGACAGCGAGATACGGCGCAGGCGCCTCCACTTCGGGCTTGTGTTCCAATCGTTCAATCTTTTCCCGCAGTACACGGTACTTAAAAATATCACTCTTGCCGAAGAGCTTCTCGGCAAGGAGGATCTCAAGGCCGGCAAGGAGTATCTCGGATGCCGCAATATGCACGCGGCGCGCGAGATGATCGCCGAAAAAGCCCGCGCACTTCTGAAAAACGTCGGACTTGCCGAAAAAGAAAGCTCGTATCCGTGCGAGCTTTCGGGCGGCCAGCAGCAGCGTGTCGCAATTGCGCGTGCGCTTGCTCTGAGTCCCGACATTCTCTGCTTCGACGAGCCCACGTCGGCGCTTGATCCGGAGCTTACGGGAGAAGTACTCAAGGTTATCCGCGAACTGAAAACCTCAGATCGGACAATGATAACCGTCACGCATGAGATATCGTTTGCACGGGATGTCGCGGACACGGTAATGTTTATGTCCGACGGCGTGATCGAGGAAATGGGTACGCCTTCGGAGGTTATCGAAAACCCGAAATCCGAAAGGACGAAGACCTTCCTTTCAAGATTCAGCGGGAACGACTGATGTTCGTGAACATAAAAAGGACTGCGATGCAGTCCTTTTTTCGTCTTTCGGAATCCGACGTGAAATCCGCCGAAGTTTCCGAGCGTATCTTTTCGAAAAGGCTTTGCGCCGTTTGCTCCGCCATCAATCCCGCAAGACAAGGAAATCCGGTATCGGCGAAGCGTCACGGTATCCGCGCTCATACAGGCGTTCAAGCGCCTCTTTATTGAGTTTCAGAGTGTCAACGCCGCTTATATCATCGGGGGCAATTATGAGGACTCTTCCCTCTTTCTCAAGCTTTTTGGCAAGATCAACTCCCTTGTTATACCTTTCGGCTCTGAGATGAAAGCTCTTTGCGCTTTCGGGATAGCGGCGGCGTATCAAGCGCGCAAGTCGATCATCCTTTTTGCTGTCACGCACGGTATCGCGCGGCTTCGTCAGAATGAGGACGATCCTGTCGCAGCCTTGCGTCAAAGCGTATTCGATCGGAACGGGATCCGACAGTGCCCCGTCATAATAATACGAATCGCCGACAAGACACGGTCTGCTGACCACCGGAATGGAGGAAGAAGCCTTGATTATCCGATAGTCGTCCTTCACAATATCCGATTTCGTGAAATATCTTGCCTTTCCCGTTTTTGCCTCCGTCGCGATCACCGTAAAATCGGACGGGTTCTGCGCCAGATACTCATAGTCGAGCGGGTCTTCGCCGTCGGAATTCGTAAGAACCCCGTAAACATAATCGAGATCGACATATGATCCGCGGCGGACATAATTTCCGAAACTCATATACTCCTTGCGGAAGGAATACACGTCGTAAAAGCGACGGCTTCGTCCCCTTTGCCCCGCAAGATAACTCGAAATGTTGGCGCTTCCCGCGGAAATACCGATACAGTAATCAAAGCCGATCCCGTTGTCAAGGCAGAAATCGAAAACGCCCGATCCGTATACATCGCGCATTCCTCCGCCTACGTCAATAACCGCAGTTTTCATATGTCCTCCGTTTTTGTTCGATATAAATTAAAAAGGACGATCCCTTGCGGGAGCGCCCTTTTTTAACATTGCAGATTACTCGGCAGCGTAAACGCTAACCTGCTTGCGTCCCTTTGCGATAGGCTCAAACTTAACCGTTCCGTCAACAAGAGCAAACAGGGTGTCATCGGAGCCGCGTCCGACATTCAGACCGGGATGAATCTTGGTTCCTCTCTGTCTGACAATTATATTGCCTGCCGTAACTGCCTGACCGTCGGATTTTTTAACGCCGAGACGTTTCGCCTCGCTGTCGCGGCCGTTCTTCGTCGAACCGACACCTTTTTTATGTGCGAAGAACTGAAGTCCTATTCTAAGCATAATTCATTCTCCTTTTAATTATTCGTCCGTGATGTCAACTTCAAGATAGTCGTAATATTCCTCAACAAGATCGTTGAGTTGATAATAATAACCCTGAAACAGCCCCGATATTGCGAAGCGTTTCTTTTCATCCTCCTCGAATTCGGGAAGAGCGCATTTCGACTCTACCCTGATTCGCGTAGTGCTGTCATCGATTTTATAATCAATGTCGCCTGCGTACGATATTTCAACCGTATTCACGATGAGCATGGTCATAGCGGAAAGCGCGGCGCAGAGAACATCGTCCCCCGATTCCCCGTATCCGGTATGCCCCGTCTCCTCGAATCCGTAGAATATTCCGTCCCGGCGAAAAAACAGGATCTTGGTCATTATACGGTTCAGCCTTCGATCGCGTCGATCTGAACCTTAGTGTAGGGCTGTCTATGGCCCATTTTTCTCTTCTCGTTCTTCTTTGCCTTGTAGGTCATAACGTAAATCTTCTTACCGCGACCGTTCTTAACGACGTTTGCGGCAACCTTTGCGCCTACAACGTAGGGAGCTCCGGTCTGGAAGCCTGCGCTGTTCTGAAGTGCGAGAACCTTATCGAAGGTAACCTTATCACCCTCGGCTGCGTCAAGTTTCTCTACGTAGATGATGTCGCCCTCTGCGACCTTGTACTGCTTTCCGCCGGTTTCAATAATTGCGAACACGAAAAGCACCTCTCTTTCATTTACAACTCGCTAATTCGGGTAAGCGAATGCTTTTTTGACCCGACATTATGCGGCAACATATAGGATATCACAAATATCCGTATTTGTCAAGGAATTTTTACCGCTTTTCCGCAGCTTTTTCTGCGGCGGTCAGCGTATTTTCAAGAAGCATGGTTATTGTCATCGGACCTACTCCGCCGGGGACGGGAGTTATCGCGGAAGCTTTCGCGGACACGGATTCGAAATCGACGTCTCCGGTGAGCTTGCCGTCGGCGCGCCGGTTCATTCCGACATCGATCACGACCGCGTCCTCCTTAACCATATCGCCTGTTATAAAATCCGCCTTGCCGACGGCGACGACAAGAATATCCGCGCGTCTCGTAACCTCGGCGAGATTCACGGTTTTCGAATGGCAGATCGTAACCGTTGCGTTTGCATGAAGGAGCAGCATTGCCTGCGGCTTTCCGACTATATTCGATCTTCCGACGACCACGCATTCTTTTCCGCAGGGGTCGATACCCTCCGCCTCAAGAAGCTTCATAACGCCCGCCGGAGTACACGGAAGAAAATCGTAATTCCCGATCATGATGCGTCCGACATTTGCTATATGGAAAGCGTCAACGTCCTTTTCGGGCGGTATCGCGGCGATAACCTCCGCCCCGTCGAGATGGCGCGGAAGCGGAAGCTGCACAAGTATGCCGTGAACGGCGGAGTCGTTTTTCAGAAGCTCGATCTGCGAAAGAAGCTCGCTCATGGATGTGCTCTCGGGCATTTCGAATACCCACGAGTTCATGCCCGCTTCCTCGCACGCCCTCTTTTTATTCCGCACATACACCTGCGATGCGGGATTATCTCCGACGATAATTACCGCAAGACCGGGAGTGATCCCCGTTCTCGCAATAAAATGCTCCGTATCCTTTCTGATGCGCGCCCGTGTTTCGGCGGCAATTCTCTTCCCGTCTATTATCTTAGCCATTGTCCTCTTCCTTTGATTCTGCATTGTCTTTTTTTGCGGATTCTTCCGTGTCTTCGGTTCCTTCCGCCGCGTCTTTCGTATCCGTCGAAACTTCTTCGGACTCCGAAGCGTTTTCGTCGGCGGGACTTTCGGAAACTTCTCCCTCTGCGGAATCCGCAGCCTTTGCCGCAGCCTTTACAACAGCGGGAAGATGGGCGCGCGGAGCACGCATACAGCCGATCACCATAAGAATTATTCCCGCCGCACATATGACCGCAGACACAAGCTGCGATATGCGGATCGGTCCGAGATAAAGGCTGTCGGTACGAAACCCCTCTATAAATGCTCTGCCCGCTCCGTACCAGATCGCATAGAACAGGAAAACCTGACCGTGGAATTTCTTTTTCTTATAAAAGACGGCGATAAGTATAAAGCCGACAAGATTCCAAAGAGATTCGTACAGGAACGTGGGATGAACATACGGCGCGCCTCCGCCGAGACCCACGCCCATGCGCCACGGGAGATCGGTAGTGCTTCCGTATGCCTCGACATTCACGAAATTGCCCCATCTGCCGACGATCTGACCGATCATCACGCACGGTGCGAGAATGTCAAGCAGGACGGGAAAGCGTATCTTCTTGACCTTGGCAACCACAAGTGCGGTGAAGAATCCGGCGATTATTCCGCCGTATATCGCAAGTCCGCCGCTGCGCACCGACACCATTCCTTTAAGGGTTTCGACGATGTTATTCCATGTCGAGCCTCGGTCGGTCACAATGTAAGCATCAAGGTTGAAAATAAGATAATAAAGACGTGCGCCTATAACTCCGAATATTACGAGAAAAAGTGTAAGATCGGTTATATCGTCTGACTTGACGCCCTCAATCTTTGCTCTTGTGAGTCCGTAGAAATAGGCAAGGATCATTCCTGCGGTAATCAGTATGCCGTACCACATGATGTCCACGCCGAACAGCGTAAATGCGCTCTGTTTGAGCCCGAAAGACTCTATTCCGAGCCCGGGAAAAGATACATAATGCATATACATACCCCCTGTTGGATTATTCGTCACAGTTCTCCCAGTTATGGTAAACTTCCTGAACATCGTCGCTGTCCTCAAGATGCTCGAGGAGCAGATTCATATTCTTTATGTCATCCTCCGACTCAAGCGTAATGTAGGATGTGGGAATACGGTCCTCCTCAGCGGATTCCACGGTGTATCCCGCAGCCTCGAGAGCTTCGCGGACCGTATTGAGATCGTCGCACTCGCAGGAAATCTCAAAAGCGTCCTCGTCAGCGGAGAAGTCACCTGCGCCCGCCTCGAGCGCCGCCTCCATAAGGGCGTCCTCATCAATCTTATCGTCACGGAGAACGATAATGATGCCTTTGTCCTCGAACATATAGCTTACACATCCGGTCTGTCCGAGATTTCCGCCGTATTTGTCAAAGAAATGACGGATATCGCCGCCGGTACGGTTGCGGTTATCCGTTGCGGCTTCAACGATTACCGCCACTCCGGAAGGACCGTAGCCCTCATAAACGATCTCTTCGTAAACAACGCCGTCCGCGCCGCTGGCTTTCTTTATAATGCGTTCGATATTGTCGTTAGGCACGTTGAGAGTCTTTGCTCTCTGAATCAGATCGCGCAGCTTGCTGTTTGATGCGGGATCGGGACCGCCCTCACGAACCGCGATCGATATCTCCTTGCCTACCTTGGTAAAAACCTTGGCTCGCTGTGCGTCTGTCTTTTCCTTTTTGTTCTTGATATTGTTCCATTTTGAATGTCCGGACATACTTGGCTTACTCCATTCCTACGCCATGCGGCGTTTTAATCATATTTTCTCGGGTGTTTTAAGGCAAATCAGATGAAGCGCGTTCCCGAGAGCGTTCTGCGCTGCCTTCGTGATCTGCAGGCGCGTGTTCTTCACGCTTTTGCTTTCCGCCGTTATTATCGGGCACGCCTGATAGAAGCGGTTGAACGCGGTGCAAAGCTCAATAATATATCTGGTTATCATTGACGGCTCGTATGCATTCAGCGCCTGAATAACACGCTCGGGGAATTTTGAAACGGTGAGCAGCAGACGCGCCTCCTCGGGCGACGTTATAACTGCTTCGGCGTTCATATCCGCGTCCGCCTTGCCGAGAATACTGCAGGTTCTCGCATAGGTATACTGTGCGTAAGGACCGGTCGCGCCGTCAAAGCTGAGCGCGCTTTCCATGACAAAGTTTATATCTTTGATGCGGCTGTTGTACAGATAATGGAACACCACTGCTCCGACGCCGACCGCCTCGGCAACCTCATCGCGGTTCTCGAGACCGGGGTTCTTTTCGTCGATAACGGCCTGCACCTTTTCTATAGCCTGCGCAAAAAGATCACGGAGCAGAACGACATTTCCCGTTCTTGTCGCAAGCTTTTCACCGTTGATGCTTACCGTGCCGTAGGGAACGTGGACAAGCTCATTGTACCAATCGTATCCCATAAGCTCAACAACCTTGAACCACTGAGCAAAGTGCAGACTCTGTCCCGCCGAGGTAACGTAAATACACTTATCGAAATTGTATGTGCGCTTACGGTAAACCGCCGCGGCAATATCGCGTGTCGGATAAAGCGTGCTTCCGTCCTTTTTGAGGATAAGGCACGGCGGCATGCCGTATTCTTCGAGATCGACTATGGACGCACCGTCGTCGATCTTGAGAAGATTCATCTCACGCATCTTTTCGATCTGCTCAGGCATCTTATCCGTATAGAAGCTCTCGCCGTTGTAACTGTCGAACGTGATTCCGAGCTGTTTGAAGGTTATCTCATATTCACGGAGACTTATCTCGATAAACCACTTCCAGAGTGCGGTATTCTCCTCGTCATGCTCCTCGAGCTTCTTGAATTCGGCGCGTGCTCGGTCGTTGAGAGTCCCGTCTTTTTCGGCTTCCGCGTGAAATTTCACATAGAGGGCGACAAGCGCGTCGATTCCGCCTTTTTCGATCTCTTCGCGCGAACCCCAGAGTCTGAATGCACATATAAGCTTGCCGAACTGCGTACCCCAATCTCCGAGATGGTTTATTCCGATGCAGTTATACCCCGAAAACTGATGTATGAGCTTAAGGGAATGACCGATAACGGTCGTTCCGAGATGTCCTATATGGAACGGCTTCGCAACGTTCGGAGATGCGTAATCGAGGACAACGGTCTTGCCTTTGCCGATCTCGTTCTTTCCATAGCTTTCGCCCGTGTCGATCGCGTTTTTCAGCACGTTCAAGACGAGATATTCTCCGGAAACCTTGAAATTCAGATACCCTCCATCAACCGCAATGCGGTCGAATCCGGGGATTCCCTGCGATGCTTCAGCAAGAGCGGAAGCAATTTTCGGGGGTGCCTGACGCAGCGTTTTGCTGAGTTTGAAGCACGGAAGCGCAATATCGCCGAGAGTATCGTCCGGCGGATACTCAAGCATCGCCGCGATCTCGTCCTCGCCGGGGGCGTTTTCCGAAAAAGCTTTTTCCGCCGCTTCGGCGAGAGACGAGGCAAGTTTTTTCTTAAGTTCAAGCATCGATTCTGTCCTTATCCTTTGATTTCGGAATCCGTGTCGTGATCTATCGTAAGCTGCATTGCGCCGATCTTCTGATTCTGCTTTTCAAGCAGATTATGGATCCTTGTTACGGGATTGAGAAGATTGCTTATGGTGTCGTCGTGGTTCAGAGTGTCGATGATATATGCAACATACTTGCACATATTGACCTCCTGATACCATTCGCGCGAAAGAAGCTCGGGTGTGCGATAGATAAGGTTGGTCGTAAATATCTTGGTGAATACCTCTTCCTTATACGCCTTGTCGAAGATATCGAGACCGTTGCAGAAAAGTCCGAACGTCTCAAACAGGAATATACGGCGCGCGCCCTTTTCCTTAAGCTGCAGTGATACGTCGAGGATGGAATCTCCCGAGGAAATCATGTCGTCAACGACGATGACATCCTTGCCGCGGATATTTCTTCCGAGGTACTCATGCGCTTCGATAGGGTTCTTGCCGTCGATAACAACGGAATAGTTGCGGCGCTTATAGAACATTCCGAGGTCTATGCCGAGGACGGACGCATAATACATGCAGCGCGACATTGCGCCCTCGTCGGGAGCCACGATCATGATATCGTCGTGTCCGAGAGAGATATCGGGATATGTACGGACGAGAGCCTTCAGCATCTGATATGTGGGGCGCACGTTATCAAATCCGGACAGGGGGATCGAGTTCTGGACACGGGGATCGTGTGCATCGAAAGTGATTATGTTGGACACGCCCATGTTGACAAGCTCCTGAAGAGCCATTGCGCAGTCGAGAGATTCTCTCGATGCACGTCTGTGCTGTCTTCCTTCATAAAGCATGGGCATTATAACTGAAATACGGCGAGCCTTTCCTCCGACGGCTGCAATAACTCTCTTGAGGTCCTGGAAATGGTCGTCCGGGCTCATCGGCACCGTCATTCCCTGCATCTTATAAGTGACACCGTGGTTAAAGCAGTCGGAAACTATATACAGGTCGTGACCGCGCATCGACTGATGCAGAAGTCCTTTCGCCTCGCCCGAACCGAATCTCGGGCAATCCGCCTGAGCGATAAATGTTGTCATCCCGTCATGTCTGCGCCACTCGCAAAGATACGAATCTACCTGACGGACAAAGTCCTCACATCCGCGCATTCCTATTACGGCAAGCTCGCCATTCAATATTTCCTTCATTATTATCCATCCTCTGTAAAAATATTTTGTTTTCGGTAAAGAAGAGCTTTCCTCTTTTGACATACATATTTATTTTACACTATTGCGGTCGAAAAATCAAGGAATAAGTTGCAATTCGCGTACGTCATGTGCGCCAAAATAAAATTGCGTGTTCCCCGTCCGTTTTATCATATTGATGACCGCGTCAATACCCCAAGCAATGCAAAAAGCGCTGCCGAATGGCAAAAAGCCGTTCTGCAAACGCTTTAATCCGTAAGATCGTTATAGAATATCACCTCGTCGGGCATAACGAGGTTGAGCTTTTTCTTTGCGATCTCGGCAACATATTCGTCATCAAAAGGAGTTTCAAGCTTGTTTTTGAGCTCCGCGTTGCTGCGCTCAGCTGCGGCGATCCTCTCTTCAAGAGAGCGCTTTGTATCTTCGAGCGTATTGAACTCCATTTTGAGTTTTACGACCGTGATTATACAGAGAGCGGTAAAAAGCACCAGCGCAAGCTTGGCGAATGTATTTATTTTCATCCGGTGCATCTGCATCGCCTCCTTTTTCGGTCTTCCTTTTTCGGGCAGAATGCGCAGTTTACGCAGTGCCCCGTCCTTTTCGGTCAGAAGAATTTAAGTTCCCTGACAAGTCCTTTTTGAATGCGGTCCGTCCGCATTGAGTTTCTTCGGCGCTTCGCTTTTTCGAAAAGCGGCAGAATGATCCGTGAATAAATCATTCTGAACGGAAACAGCAGAAAAAACGCAAAATACGCGAATACCGCCGATAATACGAAGCTCACCGTGCCGGACACGAGCATTACCGCACGTCCGACGGTCAGAATGTATAAGACAAAGCCGGCAAAGCATCCGCCGACTATAAACCAGCGTCCGTTGCCGTAATTTGCATGGAACACAAACACGAGAAAAACAAACGCTGCGAATGTGAAATATATTATATCGCCGCAGAACACAAAGACATCGGCGAAAAAGCGATTCCGTTTTTTTATCTCTCCGGCGCGCCGACCTATGATCGGCAGATTAACCGACGACAGGCGTGTAGGAGCACACGGACGAAGTCCCGCAAGCACCCGTGTTATTCTGACGACATCATAGGACAAGCCGAGGAACACGCCCACGGCAAGTGAATAAACGATCGCCCAAAGCTGAGATGCTACCGAAATTTCCACAGCTCACCTCACGGAAAAAGCCTTGAAAAGAATCCGCTTTTTTTCTCGCGCGGCATATCGTCAAAATAATTGATCCCGTTTATCCGTCCGTCGAGAATAATCTTGGCATGTGCGGAATCAAATTCAACGATCCTTATGCCGTTTCCCTCTATGCAAAGAGTTCCGTCGTCGCCGGAAAGCTCCACGGAGCTTTCGTCAAAGGACAAAACCTCCGATATTCCCGTAAGCTCTGCGTGAGAACGGGACAAAATGTAAACCGTGCTTTTGATTTCCGAGTCCATTCTTTCCTCCTTGTGTTCCTGTATACCGATTATATGCATGAACAAAGAAAAAAAGAACGTCAGATAATTTCGTACAGCGACGATGCCTCGTCCTTGCCTACATTATCGCGCACTTCCCTTACGCGGAGTCTGACTGTGCGCTGTCCGAGCGAAATCTCAATCTCATCCCCCGGCTTCACATCATACGAAGCCTTTGCTTCACGCCCGTTCACCTTTACACGCGAAGCATCGCAGGCATCATTCGCAACCGTTCTGCGCTTTATGATACGCGACACCTTCAGATATTTATCAAGACGCATAGTCAAAACCCTTCCGTGATAAGCACCGTCAGCTCCGAAAAACGGAGCTGACGGCAGATATCAGCCTGTTCAGTGATTTACCTTATCCTTCAGAGCCTTGCCGGCAACGAAGGTCGGGAGCTTGGAAGCCGCGATCTTGATGGTATCTCCGGTTGCGGGGTTGCGTCCCGTGCGCTCTGCGCGAGCCTTTACGCCGAAGGTTCCGAATCCGATAAGCTGTACTTTGTCTCCGTCTGCAAGCGCACCCTCAATTGCGCCGAAGGTAGCAGCCACAGCCGCCTCGGCATCCTTCTTCTTAAGTCCGGTTGCCTTTACTACGGCGTCGATAAGTTCCGTCTTGTTCATCTTTATTAAATTCCTTTCGAATTACTTCCACCGACCGAAATCGGCTCATACTGCTGATATTATATCACCTATATCGGTATTTTGCAATAGTTTTGGCAATAAATCTTTGTTTGTTTTGTGATTTTCACCTTTCCGACGCCTTATTCCGGTCCCAAATCGAATCAAGTGTTTCCATTTCAAGATCGGATATCTTCTTTCCGGAGGCGCACACGTCGTCCTCAACGTGCGAAAAGCGGCGAAGAAACTTCTCATTCGCCCGGCCGAGCGCATATTCTGCGTCGATTCCTGTCTTCCGGCAGACATTCACCACCGCGAAGAGAAGATCGCCGAGCTCTTCTTCGAGCCGATTCCTGTCATCTCCGCCGATAAGCTCGGCGACCTCTGCGGTCTCCTCGTGGATTTTTCCGAAAGCGCTTTCGGCATCCGGAAAATCAAATCCCGCCTTTGCGGCATATTTTCCGATCTTTTGAGCGCGCATAAGCGCGGGAAGCGCCGGAGGAATGCTTTTCATCGAAGCGGTCGTGCTGTCCCTGCCCTTTTCCTTTTTCTTTATCTTGTCCCAATTGTCGAGTACCTTTTCGCTTGTATCGGCTTTTACATCGCCGAAAACATGCGGATGGCGATGTATAAGCTTGTCCGTTATACCGTCGAGCACATCTTCGACGGTGAATCTTCCGGCTTCTCGTTCTATATCGGCATGGAACACGGTCTGAAGCATGACATCGCCGAGCTCCTCGCACATGAGTACGGGATCATCGTTGTCGATCGCTTCGATGACCTCATATGTTTCTTCTATAAAGTCTTTGCGTATCGAGGTATGCGTCTGAACGCGATCCCACGGGCAGCCGTCCTCGGATCGCAGCAGCGAAACGAGGAGGCACAGAGATTTGAAGTCGTGATGCTCTTCGGTGAGAAGTCTGTTTTTGATTTCGGAGTTATTCATTCCATCACCTTTATTTTCTGAGGAGTTTCATTTTTTTGAGAATGCCGCAAAGCTTGGCGCCCTTGGGAAGAAGCATTATATCGTCCTCGCCGACCGCGCCGAAAAGGAATATCGCGGCGACGTAAACGATTATCGCCGCAGCTATTGAAACGACGGTCGCAAGTCTTGCGGAAAGAACGGATGAGGATACGAAATATGCACCATATGCCGCCGCCGCGCACAGCACTGCGCAGAAGATCGGGCGAACAAAAACCGTCCCTGTCTTTATCGTAAGTCCGGTATGCTTACGGACAAAGAAAAGGTGGATCGAGCATATCGTTATATAGCAGAAGAACGTTGAGACCGGAGCGCCGTATATTCCGATAAGACGGATAAACACAAAGCTTCCGATGATCTTCACCACCGCGCCGATACACATCGAAACGAGGGGCAGGCGCTCCTTGCCGCAGGATTGGAGCATTGCGGTTAGAACTGCAAGGATGCAGACGAAGAAGGTGGACGGTGCGAGAAGTCTGAGAAGAGGCGCTGCGTTGTCGATCGCCTCGGCTCCGGTGAAGAAAAGGCTGAGTATCGGACGTGCAAGCACTGTCATACCGAGTGCGCACGGCGCTCCGATAAGCACCGCCGTTCTGAGTGACGATTCCATTATCGTTCCGACACGCTTGGTATCGCCCTGCCCGCGCGCGGCGGAGATAAGCGGCACTATCGAGCAGGATATCGGATAGACAAGAACCGGAGGAAGATTGAACATCGGTACGGCGCGGCTTGTATAGTTTCCGTATACCGTAGTTGCTTCCTTCTGAGTCATCGCTTTTGTTATAAGGCTGCCCTGCTGAAGAAGGCGCTGAACGAGGATCGAATCTATCATTCCCGTAAGGCTCATTATCGATGAGCTTATCGTTATCGGCAGCGCAATTGTGATAAGACGCTTTATTATCTTTCCGGACGGATCGGAGTCGGTGTTCTCGCCTCCGCATTTATCGAGAAATTCTTTAGTGTACCGGCTTTCGTTGAACAGAAGCTTTGACACGACAAGGAATATCATGGACAGTCCGGCGCCTACCGTAAGTCCGATCGCGGCATAAGCCGCAATTATATGGTACTGTCCCGGATATCTGTCGGCAGCGTATGCTGCGAGTGCGATACCGACCGCGAGCTTGCAGAACGCCTCGATAAGCTCCGAGACTGCCGTCGGCATCATCTGCTGAAAGCCCTGAAAATACCCGCGTATTGCGGAGGATATGCATATAAGAAACAGCATCGGGGCGATAACCATTATCGAATACTTCGTCGGCTCCGCCTTCAGCACATCGGCGCTGTACCATCCCGAGCCGAAGAACATCATAGCCATTCCGGCAAGTCCTATGAGGAAGAACAGCCCCACCGTTACGGTAAATATGCGTTTTATCTGCCTCAGCTTTCCCTTCGCTCTCGATTCGGCGATCATTATCGAGACGGCGACGGGAAGTCCCGCGGTCGAGATCATATAAAAGAACGTATATATGGCGTAGGCTGAGTTGTAATATCCCATGACCTCGTCGCCGAAGGTATTCGCCATCGGAATCTTGAAAAGAAGTCCGATGATCTTGACGATGAGATTCGCCGCGGTCAGAATAACAACGCCGGAGAAGAAAAGGCTGGTGTTGCTTTTCACGGTGCCGTGCTTTGCCTGATATTTTTTCAAGAGTTCGTTCCTCCGTAAAAGACGTCGGCAGCTTTTCTGACGTCGTATTTAAGCTTTTCGGCATCTATCGTGGTATATTCGCCGTTTTCGTACAGTATCTTTCCGTCAACGACCGTCATGCAGACATCGGCGGAGGAAAGCGTATATGCAAAGAGGTCTGCGATATCGCGCTCAAAGCAGCTATGTAAGGAATCGAGGTCAAACACCGCAAAATCCGCGCGATATCCTTCCTTTATCTTTCCGCAGTTCTCTCGCTGCTGAGATATCGCTCCGTTCTCCGATATCAGAGGAAGAAGCGAGGGAGCGCATACGCTGTCCGCTTTTTTCGATATTCCCTTATGGAGGAGTGCGGCAAGCGAATACTCGTCGAATACCGAAAGGCGGTTATTAGATGCCGCACCGTCGGTGCCGAGTGCGACATTTACACCGCCGTTCATCAGCTTTTCAAGAGGTGCGACGCCCGAGCCGAGCTTCAGATTGCTTCTCGGGCAATGAACAACGCTCGTGCCGCTTTCGGCAAGAAGAGCGATATCGTCGTCGCTCACCCAAACTCCGTGAGCGCAGCTTGTCTTTTTCCCGAGCACGCCCCGTGCGGCAAAGAATGCCGCAGGTGTCACGGAATATTTTTCAATGCACCGGAGATGCTCGCCCTCCGTTTCGGAAAGGTGTATCTGCATTCCCGCATCATATTTATGCGCAAGGTCGGCGAGATATTCGCACATCCGCGGAGTGTTCGTATATTCGGCGTGGAGCGAAAAATCGACCTTTATCCTGCCGTCGCCCTCGCCGTTCCACTCGCGGTAAAGCTCCAGCGCTTCCGCAACGCGGTAATCGGCTGCGGGATCGGCGTCTTCGTCAAACGAAACAACAGAACGGGCTATATTCAGCTTTATGCCCGAATCAAGCGCCGCGCGGGCGGTGTCGGTACACAAAAAATACATATCCGAAAAAGCAACCGTGCCGCACGCGATCATCTCGGCGATCGCTTCGGTTGAAAAAAGTCTCACAAGCTCCGGCGTAAGCCGGTCCTCGGCGGGAAGTATCGCCTCGTCAAGCCAGTGTTTCAAAGGAAGATCGCCGCCGAGACCGCGAAACAGCGTCATTGCGCTGTGGCAGTGAGCATTATAGAATCCCGGCATCACGAGATAATTCCCGCTTATTACGCGATCAAATTCACCTTCGGGCCGCGCCTCTCCGACATATTCAACGGTATTTCCGATGACGGCAATATTCACATGTTTTGCATGATTCTCATGGTTCTCATCAGTCACAAGAACATCGGAAAAAAGAAGTCTCATCAGATTAAAATCCTTTCGTTTTCACTCTCCGCCGTCCGTCAGACGACGTCACCGTCACTCCGTTTTCCTATGAATTCACGCAGAATGGAGCTGTCGGGAACCGCGTTAGGATCGGCAAACACCGACGCCAGCGACGACAGCTTATTTACAAGGTGCGCTGCAATCTGATAATTCGCACTTTCGTTCGCTACCTCGGCAAGAACCGGAATCAAAGCCTTCCCGATGATCGGAGTTTCATACTCGAGATATGAGCTTATTTTGAAATCGCAGCCGTCCCAATACGGGAAGATATTCTCATCCTCGTTTTTTCGGACGTTTTTCCAGAGACCGAGCGTAAAATCAGCGTCGGAGCCGCGAAAAAGGAAATCTCTGAGAAGCCGTCTGAGCAGTCTCAGCTCGTTGCGGTCGAAAAACACGCCGTTTATTTCCGCATCATCATTCACGCAGATGAACGCCTTCTTCGTATTTTCTCCGCCGAAAAGCTCGACGATCTGCGGATACAGTGCCTGTATACCCTCAAATATGAATATATCATCCGCGCCCGGACGAATTTCACGGTATGACGTTCTCGAGCCGGCTATAAAATCGTAAACGGGCATCATTGCGTTTTTCCCACCGAGAAGTCTGTCCGTGCATTCTCTGAGATATTCGGTATCTATCGCGCCGATGCTTTCGTAGTCCGGATTCGGTTCTTCGTTTATATGGTCGCGGTAGAAATCGTCGATCGAAAACGCTTCGGCATGCTTTCCCATGCGCTCAAGCTCTCGGCAAAGGAGATGCGAAGCGGTCGTCTTGCCGGAGCAGCTCGGTCCGGCAAGAGAAAGAATACGGGTATTGTCCCCGACAAGCGTCTCAGCGACATCGCAAATCTGCTCATGAAAGCGCGCTTCTGCTTCATTCACTGAATTTTCAAGATCGGTTTTGCTTTTGAAATTTATTACTTTTTCTTTCATTTTGCATTCCGCCTTTCACGAAGGGATCATTCTTTGCCGAAAAACTCATCCGCTGCGGCGGAAAACGCTTTTCTCCGTTCTCCGAGTTTTTCCGGCGAATGCTCCCTTAGATATTCATACGGATATTTGGGTTCAAATATTCTCTTTATATCGGAAAGCCTTCCGTCGGGCGAATATCTGACGAATTTTGTGACGGATGATGCGCCCGCCGCGAATATCGTATGTACCTCTTCCATCATGAATATATTATACATACATTCGCTGCCCGGAAGTGAAAAACCGACGTTTTCGAGATTGCCGACCGTATTTTTCTGTCTGTACATATAGTACGGAAGATATCCCGCATCGGCGATCGCCGAATGCATTCCGGAAAGGGATATCTTCGCCTGTTCGCCGACGCTGTCGTAGGTTTTCTTACTTCTGAGCTCGGCGGATTTTTTCACGGAAAAGGAATGAACCGTGATATTCCTCGGCGCAAGGTCCGTTATACGCCGTGTGCCGCGAAGTGCGCTCTCGGGAGTTTCTCCCGGAAGCGCGGCTATGAGATCAACGTTTATATCCGGTATCCCTGACGTTTTTGCAATTTCGTATGCGCGGTAGAAATCGTCCGCGCTGTGGCTGCGCCCGATCGAGCGGAGAACATCGTCATTGAGCGTCTGTGTATTCACACTTATTCTCGTTACCTTGTGATTCTTTAGGACGGCAAGTTTTTCCCGCGTTATGGTATCCGGACGTCCGGCCTCGACCGTAAATTCCGGAAAAGCATTTCCGCCGAATGAGGTTGAGAGTGCCGTGAGAAGGCGGTCAAGCTGAAATTCGTCGAGCGTGGTCGGCGTTCCGCCGCCGATATACACCGATGCGACCTCAAATCCGAGGCGTTCCACCTCGGAGGCGATAAACTCTATATCCGCGCAAAGCGAATCGAGGTAATCCGGGATCAGCGAAAGAAGATTGGGCGAGGTAAACGACACAAAAGAGCAGTATGCGCAGCGCGACGGACAAAACGGGATCGCTATATATATGCTGCACGCTTTGCGTGACTTTTCGGGTGAAGGAATCAAACGCTTTTCGGCAAGCGATACTTCGGTGCACAGCGACGCTTTTTCCGCCGATACATCGTATACGCTGTGCAGTATCTCTTCTGTGCGTTCGCGGTTTCCGACAAAAGAAAATATCTCCGATGCGACCTTTGCCGGGCGGACTCCCGTAAGCATTCCCCAAGGAGATGTGTTTTTGCAGAAGCGCTGTGCGCACTCGAGAAAGGCTTTACCTGCAGCGATCTTTCTGAGCCTGTCGTCGGATACCGGGTAGTCGTTCAGCGGTCGGTGAAGGTAATGCGCCGTTTCGGTTGTGCAGCAGTTTCCGAGCACGACGCTGGAAAATGCGCCCTCCGGTCTCATTTCGACAGACACGGTGCATGTGAGTTCCTCGTTTTCCGCATCGGATACGGGAAAATGCTCGCCCGGGAAAAAGATGAGACACAGTGTCTGAACATAGTATGCGCTTATCTCTCCGTATACCTTAAGATTCATTTTGCAAGCGTCTCCGAGTCAAGAGTTATCGTTACGGGGCCGTCATTCACAAGGCTGAGCTTCATATCGGCTCCGAATATTCCGGAATTTACTTTTCCGACCGCATCCGCCGTGACCGCCTTGAAATATTCAAACAGCCGCTCGGCTTGTGCGGGAGGCGCGCTCTCCGTAAAATCGGGGCGGTTCCCTCTCCTGCATGATGCGAGAAGCGTAAAATTCGGAACGACGGCGATATCTCCGCCGATGTCCGTCACGCTTCTGTTCATTTTTTCGTTTTCGTCCCCGAATATTCTCATTTTCACGATCTTTGCGGAAAGGACATCGGCGTCCCTCTCGGTATCTCCGTCTGCCACTCCGACAAGGACGAGAAGCCCCTTGCCCTGTTCAAACACCGTTTTGCCTTCCACCGTCATTGAACACGAAATTACCCTTTGAATTACTGCCTTCATTTAACTCTCCGTTCGCCGCCTGCGGCGTTCTGACCGAATCCGTTTTTTCTCCGCGCCGGATCAGCCGTTGAAGCCGCGGACAACGCTCGTCACTCCGGGGATGCTTTTCAGGCGCGAAACTATGGAATTGTAATGCTCCGTATCCTTACATCCGACGGATATGTTTATAAGCACGTCGGAATCTGAGCATATCTTTGTGTTAAGCTGAGTTATTGCAACCCTCATTGACGCAAGCGCGGACGAAATGTCGGCGATAAGCGACATGGAGTTTTCGGCATATATCTGCACGACAGCCTCAAAAAGCTTGCCCGACGAGGATTTTATCTCGGCCTTATCCCATTCGGCGTGCACCCAGCGGTTAAAGAATTCGTTCGATTTCATTCCCGCGATCACGTTGGGGCAGTCGCGCTTATGGATCGATATTCCGTACCCCTTCGTTATATAGCCGATGACGCTGTCACCGGGAAGCGGATTGCAGCATTTTGCGAATTTGACCTCGCATCCTGCCTGACCGTCAACGATTATACCGCCCGTCGAATATCTCTTCGACGGCTTTGTGACAATCTGCTCGGGCTGGGGCTGTACTACCTCCTCGACCTTTACCACGCGGTCAAACTCATCGCGGAGCTTTGAAGCGATCTTCGCCACCGCAAGTCCGCCGTATCCGATCGCGTTGAACAGATCGTCGGTCTCCTGCATTCCCACGCGGCGCGCAACCGCAGAAACGATCTCGTTTTTCTGATCCTCCGTAGCTTTTCTCGGATATCTGAGGAATTCCCTCTCGATCTCGGCACGTCCGACCTCGATATTCTCGGCTCGCTTCTCGCGCTTGAACCACTGACGTATCTTGTTTCTCGCCTCGGAGGTCTTGACGATCTTGAGCCAGTCGCGGCTCGGTCCGTGCGACGCGGACGAGGTAAGGATCTCGACGATCTCTCCGTTCTGCGGAATCTTGTCTATCGGCACGATCATTCCGTTTATCTTTGCGCCGATCATCTTATTTCCGACCTCGGAATGGATCGCGTATGCGAAGTCGATTATGGTGGAGCCCTGCGGCAGCGCGATAACGTCGCCCTTCGGAGTGAACACGAAGGTCTCGTCATTGAAGATATCGTTCTTCAGCGCATTCATGAACTCATCGTGATCGACCGTGTCGTTTTCGGTATCGACAAGCTTCGATATCCATTCAAGCTTCTTATCTATCTCTTCGCGGCTGCGCTCGCCGGATTTATATTTCCAATGCGCGGCTATACCGTATTCGGCGATATGGTGCATTTCCTTTGTTCTGATCTGCACCTCGAACGGGATTCCGTCGCGGCCGATAACGGTCGTATGGAGAGACTGATACATATTCGGCTTAGGTGTCGAAATATAATCCTTAAAGCGTCCAGGGATGGATTTGAAAAGCTCGTGGATTATTCCGAGAGCGGTATAACATTCTATCTCGTTGTCAACGATTATGCGCAGGGCGTAGAAGTCGTATATCTCGTCAAAGCTTTTGTTCTGGTTGAACATCTTCCGATAGATCGAATATACGGTCTTTACGCGGCCCTCGAGAGTATAGTTGATCTTATATTCGTCAAGCTTTTCGGATATATACGAACGCACTTTCTCTATGAAATCTCTGTTCTGCCCGTATTTTTTCTCGATATCGCGGCTGACCTCCTCGTATCCGATGGGATCGAGATAGCCGAGCGCGAGATTCTCAAGCTCCTGCTTGACTCTCTGCATACCGAGACGGTGCGCAAGCGGTGCGTAAACGTGCATCGTTTCGAGTGCCGTGATCCTCCGCTTGTTCTCGGGCTTAGCATCGAGAGTGCGCATATTGTGAAGCCTGTCGCAAAGCTTTATGAATATTACGCGGATATCCTTTGACATTGCAAGAAGCATCTTACGGATATTCTCCATATGAGCTTCTTCCTTATCCTCAATGTTGATATCCGCCATTTTTGTCAGTCCGTCCACGAGCATTGCGACCTCGGGTCCGAACTCACGTCGGAGCTCATCGAGAGTTATCCTGTCGGAGCAGTCCTCGATCGTATCGTGGAGAAACGCCGCGCAGATTGAGTCCGTATCGAGTCCGAGAGAGAGCGCGATCTCCGCAACGGCAACCGGGTGAACGATGTACGGCTCGCCGGAATTGCGCTTCTGCCCCTCATGGAGCTTTTTTGCGCAGAGGTAAGCGCGCAGTATCTTATCGATATCGTAATTCCTGCCTGACGCTTCGATTACAGTCAGCAGCTTTTCAACATATCCGTATTCTTCTTTTGTAAGATCTTCTTTAGTCATGGTATTTTCCTCTTTCCGCCTCGGCGGACATCATCCGCACCCTTCAGTCATGCGATACGGCGCGGTATATTTCCGACTTTTCAAGGCTCGTTTTCCGATCCGGGAACTCCGATGAAAAACGGTATATCTCACGTGAGTCCGCAGGCATCTTTATCCCGAGAAAGCCGAGCTCGAAGAATATCCTCAAAATAAGGCTCATGCGTATGTAGTCGGTATCTATTCTGTTTGCGCTGCTGAGATGAAGCAGCGCGTGTATGCTGAACACCTCATGGTGCATCTTCAGCTCGTTCTTTATCATCGTATAAACTGCGGCGACATCCTTTCTGTCAATCGTCACGTCTTCCGTTTTTTCGCCCGCGCGCACAGTCTCGGTAATGTGCCGAAGTCTTTCCCTATCACCGCTGCGTTTGCGGAGCACGGTTTCGGAGGAACTTATCTCGCGAACGATCATCTGAACGCTCTTCGTGTTTTGATACTCGTTCACATCGATATTGAAAGCGACGTCTACATGGTCTCCGGGATATATGTCAAGCTCCTCGAGTGTGCTTCTGAAGCACATTGCCGTAACGGGACGGCCGCCGCAGTCGAGAGTAAGCTTCGTATGCTTTCCTTCGCCGACAGACACTATATCAGAAACTGTCAGATCGCGTATCACGAGCAGCGGCATGGTATTCCCCGGACCGTAAGGCTCAAGCTGCGAAAACTGCTCCGCCTGCTCGAGAGTCACGTCCTCCGGCAAAAGCTCCGCATCCGCGGAAAGCACATTCTCCGCAGTATCGGAATTGATATACGCTCTTGCATATGCTTCGAGGCGGCGGCGAAGCTCGGGCAGATTCTTACGCTTTACGGTAAGTCCCGCCGCAAGCTCATGTCCTCCGAATTTTTCAAGAATGTCGCGGCACGAACTGAGAGCCTCGACAAGGTTAAGCCCCTTTACGCTCCGCCCGGAGCCTTTTCCGATATCCTCATCGGATATCTCGCCCTTATTTCCTTCGAACGAAATCAGTATCGACGGAAGCTGGTATTTTTCGGTTATTCTCGACGACACGATCCCGATAATTCCGTGGTGCCACTTTTCATCGTCGAGTATGATCATCGGGCAGTCGGAAAGATTGTAGCTCTCCTCGATTTTTTCGCTTGCGGATTCGGCTATCTTATTTTCCTCCGCCTGTCTGTCGCGGTTGATGTCGCAGAGCTTTCTCGCAAGGGATGCCGTCTGCGTTTTATCCTCCGAGAGGAACATATCGACCGCAATGGATGCGGACGCTATACGTCCGGCGGCATTTATCCTCGGAGCTATCGTATAGCCTATATAATTCGACGTCATATGCTTCGGAGGCGATCTTCTCGGATCACTGTTTATCGCATTCATAAGCTGCACTATAGCCTGACGCGGCGTTTTTTCGAGCATTCGAAGCCCTTGAGCCACGATGAGGCGGTTCTCATCGACGATCGGCATGACGTCGGCGACCGTGCCGATAGCGACTAGGTCGAGGTATTTTCGGCTTATTTCGATAACGCAGTCTATTGCGCTTTTCTCCGGATGCGAAAGCATATGCGCCGCGCATATAAACTTGAAGGCAACTCCGACTCCGGCAAGCTCTTTGAAAGGATACGGGCAGTCCTGTCTGCGCGGGTTTATGACCGCGTATGCCTCGGGCAGTTCTCCGTGGCACTCATGGTGATCCGTTACCACAAGATCGATGCCGCATTCCTTTGCGGTCTTTGCCTCATCCACCGCGGTTATTCCCGTATCAACGGTAACTATGAGCGTGACCCCTTCGGCGGCAAGCTCTCTGACCCGCTCTGCAGACATGCCGTATCCTTCCGCGCTTCTGCTCGGAATGTAGTACCCGACATCGCATCCGATCTCGCGAAGAAACATATAAAGAATGCTGACCGAGGTAACTCCGTCAACGTCGTAATCCCCGTAAACGACCGTTTTCTCGTGCTTGTCGGCGGCGCTGAGTATACGCTCCGCGCCGAGCTTCATGTCCTTCATGAGAAACGGATCGTGGAACATCTCCGTTTCCTTCGAAAGAAATCTCTTTACCTCATCCGGTGTTCTGTAACCCCTGTCGTACAAAATTCCCGCGGTCGGGAGAAAAAGCCCGACCTCTTCTGCGATGTCCCGTACCGCTTCCTCGGATCTTATCCGTTCGGCAGACATACTGACGTTCCATCTGTCTGATGTAATTCTCATTATAATATATATTCCAATCTTTATTATTATCGGTCCGAAGGCTCCCCGGCGGGAGCGAGAACGGCGGAAAGCACGACCCTCGAGCCGTCCTTTTCCGCGCGTTTTTCCGCAATCGCACACACGGCGCAGGAAACAGCGATCCCCGCCAAGACGCAGAGTGCGGATATACCCGCGCTGTTAAAAATCACGCGGGATGCAAAATAAAAAACAAAAGCAAGCGCAAGAGGAAGGATAAACACCGTAAATGCCGACATGAGCACCGTTTTATCCTTCGTTTCGAGCTCGACAGTGTCTCCGGGTTTCGCGCTGAGGGTGTTTTTCACCCGGACAGTCATATTTTTTCTGTCGCCGAGAAGCACTCCCACAGCGCATGAATGACCGCAGGAAGTGTCCGCCGAAGAATCCTTCGGGCATCCGTCGCACATAACGCGGCGGCGAACCTCGACGACGGCAAAGCCGCCGTCGCACATTTTCACTGTTCCTTTGGCAGTCATAACTGTTCCTTTCATACGGTCGGATACGGACCGGACGGCTTTGCCGCTTGCCGCAAAGCAAAGCATCAGTCCGTAAATATCCGTGATATCATCCGATAAATACCGACAAATCTTACGCAGAATCTAAAGCGGCGCAGTCTTAATCGGCGGGTCTTGCAAATCGCGCCATCACCGCGCGTGCCGTGCGTATACCGTCGAGCGCCGCGGAAACTATTCCGCCGGCATATCCCGCACCCTCACCGCACGGATATATATCGCTGTGTCCCAAGGCGCTGCGCGATTCTCCTCTCAGTATTCTGACGGGAGAGGATGTGCGGCTTTCTACACCGCAAAGTATCGCGTCGGGCGCGTCAAAGCCCTTTATCTTTTTTCCGAAATCCAAAAGTCCGAGTTCGAGCATTTCCGACGCAAATCCGGGGAGAAGCTCCCTCATATCGGACATACGGACATCGCCGCCGCGATACGTCGGCTTAACGGACAGCGGTCGGCTTCCCGACGAACGGGAAAGAAAATCCCCGACCGTCTGTGCAGGTGCGGCATAATCTCCGCCGCCGAGATCAAAAGCTTTCTTTTCAAGCCGATGCTGAAACTCAATGGCGCCCTCGGCGCTGTGTCCGTAATCGGACGGGAGCACGGAAACGCACAGTGCGCTGTTTGAATTTTCTCCGTCGCGTCTGCGGAAGCTCATTCCGTTTGTGACGACGGTTCTCTCTTCGGAGGATGAAGCGGTAACGACTCCTCCGGGGCACATGCAGAAGCTGTAAACTCCGCGATCTCCCGATCGCTTTGAAAGCGAATACTCGGCGCTCGGCAGTATGCCCGCAAATTCGCCGTAAAGAGCCTCGTCGATCCTCGAACGCAGATGCTCGATCCGCACTCCGACGGAATACGGTTTCGGCTCGACCGCGAACGATGACGAGATAAGCTCTCTGTAAGTATCGCGCGCGCTGTGCCCGCAGGCTATCACGAGCGCTCCGTAATCCATCTTCTCGCCGCCTGCCGTAACGGTACGGTCGGTGATGCCGTGCGCTCTTGTGCGATAGCGTATCTCTCCGCCGAGGGATACTATTCTGTCATGTGCGTTTTTCACCACCGTCCGCAGAATATCGGTTCCGATATGCGGTTTTGCGTTATAAAGAATATCCTCGGGAGCGCCGAGCGAATGAAGCATCTCGAGCACGGTCTCGGTCGCGCCGTCACCGATACGGCAGGTGAGCTTGCCGTCTGAGAACGTACCCGCTCCGCCCGCGCCGAACTGAACGTTCGATTCGGGATCGAGTGCGCCTCCCGCAAAAAAGCTCTCTGTTTTTTTCACTCTGTCGTCGAGCGCGTCGCCGCGTTCGAGGACGATCGGGCGGTATCCGTGTTCGGCGAGAATCAGTGCGGAGAACATTCCCGCCGGGCCGAATCCGATCACGACCGGGCGTGCGCGCATAATCTCGCTTCCTTCGGGAAAATCGAGCGTTTTTTTCGGGCAAAGCTTCAGCGAGTATCTGCCGAGGTGCTCCGCCGTCTTTGTCGAAACGTCACACATACATATAACGGAACACACAAAACAGGGATTCCCCCGACGGCGTGCGTCGAGGGATCTCTTATGAAGCTTTATATCGAAGATGTCGCTTATGCCCGCTTTTTTCAGACGGCGCGCAGCCTCGGAGAATATCTCCTCCGTCGGTGCCGTCACGGGCAATCGTATATTTTCCGCAATTATGCGCTGCATTATCCTACCTATCTATATTGACCTGAACCGTGTATTCTCCGATTTCATAGACGCCTTCGACGTCAACGGATATCTTCAGTATCTGCGTTATCGTGCCGGTCACGCCCGCGGCAGCCTCGCTCAGATCGAGCGTCGCCGTAATGTCGCTTGAATCGATCTCAAGAAGATCGTCGAGCGCGCCGCGCAGAGTGACGTTGACGGACTTCGTGCGTATTTCGTACTTGATCCCCTCGGCTCCGACAACGACGAAATTTTCCTTATCCGTATCAACGGTATAGGTTTTCGTAACCGTTCCTGAATGCTCGATCTTGACCGCTGCGCGCTCCGTTCCGTCGGCAACGGTAACTCCGTCCGGCGGAACTATATCGACCGTCAGCGTGCTGTCTCCGAGAAGCTGCTTTTCGTCAACGGTGGCGACCGTGAGGCTGTCAATCGACGCAAGCACCGTCGGATCGCCTTTCAGCGTCACTTTGGGAGGGCTTACCGTTATCACGGAATTTTCCTTTGTAAGATATCCGTACTTTGAGACAGCTGTAAGGCTTACCTCCTTATAGGTATAAAGAGGCACCTTGACCTCCATTTCGGTTCTCGAAAGCTGCAGATACCGTGCGTCTATGCTCTCGCCAGAGGTGCTGACAAGCTCTATCTGTCCGACAGAGGTTACCGAGCTTTCGATTGAACCGAGCGCAAGCTTTATCTGCGCGTAGTCGATATCGTTGAGTGCTACCTTCGGTCCCGTCACGGTTATGTTATCGTATTTCGGTGAAAGCTCGCCGAGCTCATATCCTTCGGCAACCGTTCCGCTTACAAGCTTTGCTTTGACCTCAAGCGTCTTTTTATCGCGTTCATCCACATATACCGGAATCGTATCGGCAGACATTCCGGAAAGCGTCAGACCGTTCGGCAGACGCGCGGAAAGCTTGATATCGTAGATTCCCGCGGCGGTAACGCCGGAAAGATCGGCTTCCACTCGGATGTCGTCGGAGGTATAGCTGTTTATGACGCTTTTCCTCCCGGTGACGGTCACATTTACCAATGTACCGTCTCCGCTGTACACGAACAGACCGTTTCTCGACTCTATCTCGGAAGTATTTTCAAGATAGACTCTCACCCCGGTAAACGTGGACTCCGTATCGACCGAATCGATCTGCATAACGTAAAGCCAGAGGACAAACGCAGCGGCGAGGCACATTATCTTCGGAATTATATTATATTTTCTTTTTCCGGAAGTAAGCCGGACGTTTTCCTTACCCTTCTCCATTATCCGCGTCCCCACCGTTCTTCTTCAGATCAAAGCGTTTCTTCTTTCTTCTCGGCAGCGCCTGTGTTATAAGATAGCCTTCAAGCTCACGAGCAAGCTTCTCACGGTCAAATCCGGTTTTCAGCTTTCCTTCTACCGCCACGGAGATCGTACCGGTCTCCTCCGACACGACGGCTACGACGGCATCGCTGTTTTCGCTCATGCCGATCGCCGCACGGTGTCTTGTGCCGAGATCCTTGATTATATCGGGATTTGTCGAAAGCGGAAGAAGGCATCCCGCCGCGTAAAGCCGTCCTTCACGGATGATAAGCGCGCCGTCATGAAGAGGTGCTTTATTGTAAAAAATATTTTTTATGAGGTACGGTGCCGGAAACGAGTCTATCACCGTACCCGTCAGCACAAGGTCGCCGAGCTTCGTCGTACGTTCGAAAACGACGAGCGCGCCCGTTTTCGATGCCGAAAGATCACTAAGCGCCGAAGCCACATTTTCTATCATAACCTCGACATCCGCCGCGTTCTTCTGTTCGGTTATGCTCCGTATTCCCTTTATTGAGCCGCCGCCGACCTTTTCGAGAGCGGCGCGCAGCTCCGGCTGAAAGACGATCACAAGAGCAATCAGTCCGACCTGGAATACGTTTTGCAGGAGAAAGCTCATGACCTTCATGTCAAAGACATTGCTTATTATCAGAAATCCGACAAGCAGAAGCAGTCCGAGAGACAGCTTCGCGGCGCGGCGCTGTCTTATGAAGCGGTAGACGTAATAAAGAAGCACCGCAACGCAGAATATATCTATAAAATCGATGAAAGTCATCATCGAAACACTGTGGACTATCCTTTTCCACAAATCCGCAAGCCACTCAACGATCATACGCCACTCCGCTTTTCAAACAAACCGTTTTTTATTTTCTGTAGAAATAAGCCTCGCGCTCCGCTCCCACGGAGATGAGCCACATTTCCTGACCCACAAGCTTCTCGATGAATCGGATATAATCCGCCGCCTCGCGGGGAAGCTCATCCATGCTGCGGCATCCGGAAATGTCGCATTTCCATCCGGGAACACATTCGATCACCGGCTTTGCAAGGTTAAGCGCCTCGCCTACGGGGAATTCGTCCACCCGTTTGCCGTCGATTTCGTATGCTACACACACCGGTATACTGTCAAGATACGAAAGCACGTCAAGCTTTGTGAGTGCGATCTTATCCGCGCCCTGGCAGCGTATTCCGTAGCGCGACGCAACCGCATCAAACGCGCCGACACGTCTCGGACGCCCCGTTGCGGCGCCGTACTCTCCGCCTGCCTTGCGAAGAGCCTCGGCTTCGTCTCCGTCCATCTCAACGGTAAAGGGTCCTTCGCCGACGCAGGAGGAATACGCCTTCATTATTCCGACGGTGGAATCAAGCTTGATTCCGGGTATTCCTGCGCCGATCGTAGCGTATGCCGCTATGGTGGAGGAAGACGAGGTGTACGGATAGATTCCGAAGTCTATATCGCGTAGCGCACCGAGCTGTGCTTCGAACATGATACGGTCGCCGCGTTCAGCCGCTTCTCTCAGGAACACCCCGGTATCGCAGATGTAATCCTTGAATTCGCCGCCGTAGGTATTGAGGTAATCCATCATATCCTCGAAGGCGGATTCCTCCGCGCCGTACACGTTCTCGATCATGAGATTCTTGTACGCAAGCACGTTCTTCAGACGGTGCTCAAGATATTCGGGGAAGAAAAGATCTCCCGTGCGGATGCACTTCTTTGCGTATTTATCGCTGTAAACGGGTGCGATTCCGCGAAGGGTCGAGCCGTACTTTTCGCCGGCAAGACGTGTTTCCTCAAGCTTGTCAAGTCTTACATGGTACGGCATTGTTATTACCGCACGGTCGCTTATCTTGAGATTTGCCGGACTGATCTCGATCCCGGCGCTGCGAAGGCGCTCGATCTCTCCGTGAAGATGCTTCAGATCAATAGCCATGCCGTTTCCCATAACGCACACGACGTTCGGGCGGGTAATGCCCGACGGAAGCAGATTAAGTATAAACTCTCCGCGATCGTTCACCACGGTATGGCCGGCATTGTTTCCGCCCTGATAACGAACAACGATATCCTGGCTCTCACTGAGAAGATCGACGACTCTGCCTTTACCCTCGTCTCCCCAATTTATTCCGACTATAGCTGTTAACATTTGTGCACCGTCCTTTTCCCGATTTCGGGATTTTTATAATTACATATCATTATAACATTTTTTTTCGTTTTTTACAGCCCCTTTTTGAAAAAAATATATATTTTTCGGGCAAGCCGCGCCGACGGCGGCAAAATCGGCGCAAAACGGCTCTGCGGCTTGAGAAAAAACAGCCGCCGAAAAAGCGGGATTCCTTAACGGAGAAATATGAAAACCGAACAGGATAAACAAAATGACAGTACAGTCGAAAGGCTGCACTCTCTTTTGCTTTTTCTTCAACAAATCTTGTAACCTTGCCGGAACCGATTTATTCTCAGCAAACATTGTGATATAATAGAAAAAACAAAGAAAATATTTTTGTCAGCAAATCAATAAATACCGCACTATATGAGTGAAAGGAGGCGAGAAAAATGCAAGAAACGAACCGAATGTGCGATCAGCTTATCAATGAATTTACTGAAAATTATATGGAAAAGTTGTTTTATTTTTGCTTGAAAAAGACAGGAAACAATGTTGAAGCTGAAGATCTGACGCAAGATATCGCGCTTCAGATTATAACGGCTTTGAACAGAGGGGCGATTCCAACGAGTTTTTCGGCGTGGGTATGGCAGATCGCGCGAAATCGTTATTCCGTATGGGCAACTGTAAAGCATAATCGAAACGAGTCGGTAACCGGTTCCGATATCGGCGATTATGAGATTGAGGATGAAAGCAAAAACATCCTTGATGAAATAATACATACAGAGCAAATGGCTCTGCTTCGGCGAGAGTTGGCGTTCATCAAAAGCGATTATCGCAATATCGTCGTTGCCTATTATACAAAAAGCAAAAGCGTTCGTGATATTGCATCTTCTCTCTCTCTTTCGATCAGTACGGTTCAGCAAAGACTTCACCGTGCAAGAATTATATTGAAAGAAGGTATGGATATGGCAAGAGAATTCGGAAAGCTTAGTTATAAACCCGAAAACATTACGTTTGTTATGAACGGAATGGTAGGAAAAAGCGGTGAACCATGGAATTATATTTCGCGTTTGCTCTGCAAAAACATTCTGCTTGCAGCTTATAGAAACCCCTCTACAGCAGAAGAGCTGGCAATGGAGGTTGGGGTAGCTCTTCCGTATATGGAAGAAGAACTATCGACACTTACGGAAGCCACCTTAATGAAGAAAAACGGGAATCAATACGAAACAAATATCTTCATCGTAAGTGCAGAAGCGCAGGAAAAGATTTACGCACATTTGCGCGGAATTACCCCTGAACTCACAAAAGCTGTAATAGAAGCCATGGAATATGATATCAAGTGGCGAAACGATAATTGTCCGAAATGGCATGAGGGGTATCAGCCGTTTGAGGATATGAAATGGGCACTGCTTATGACAGAAACTGATGCTGTCAATTCCTACACGCTGAAACCGTTTAATAAAAATGCGGCAGAGGTTACCAATATCGGTTCTTGGGGACATACTCTTCGTCCCGACGGAGGAGAATGGGATCTTCTCGGCATGGAAAATTATCTCGGCAGCAAGCCGAATTTTGTCGGACTCAGCGGTTGTGTGTCAAATCCCGCTGAGAAAGATCTGCCTGAAATTTATTTCCGTCAATACAGGTTTGAATTCGGCGGAATTGAAGATAGGACGCCTCCGTTTCTTAATTATGCAGACGGTCAAGCAATGGTGGCAGTTGCTGACGGTAACAGCGCAGATGTAGACAAGACTATACTAAAAAGATTGGAAACAAACGGATATATTAAAAGCACAGATGAGGGATATGTTCCGACTATCATGGTTATGCATAGGGATAAGTCACGCAAAATGCCCCCGGATGCACGCAAAGAGTTTGAGGCACTTCGTTGTAAAGCAGCAGAGATTGCTGCACGACATTATTTGTTCTGCCGCGAACAGATCTATAAAGAAATTCCCGGCTTTCTTAAAGAAGATGAATTCCAAATCGATCACGCTTGTGCAAATGTTTTTGCTATGCGCGGCGCAGTATTGGAAGAGGCTGTCAGACAAGGTTTTTTAACCTTTGATAAGGATAATGACAAACAGATGCTGGGAGCATATTTGATCATATAAATTGAACTACCGCCGAGAGCAAGCATTACAGCTGCTCTCGGCGGTGTCTTTGCTTGCGCCGAAACGGAGCAGTATTCCCGTTATCCATATACTTTATGCGCCCGATTTTACAAAAGTTTCCTATGCATGGAATAATAAGACTGCCGACCGAGGTCGGATAAAAACCGAATACCAAGTGCCGCGACAGTTACTACTGTCACCCTGTCGCTTGAAAGACAGCACCGCACACAGCATCTGCTTCTCATAAGCAGTTACCTTTTTGAGTTTTAAGACTCGTACATACATCGGCACGGAACATTGAAAGCGAACCAAACCGTTCGCCAATTTGTGTTTCCGTTTCGACGTATGTGCGAGTCTTTTTGTTTTGCTCTCGCCTTGATTACATATGAAATTTGAAGGCGGAATGTAAGCGATTGTATCACCCGGCAATTCTCCGTCAAGAACATCCGCAAAACGCACTCTGCCGTTTTTTTCATAAAGGTTGCAAAATTACTTGTCATAATAAAGCCCGACACACGGCAAATTAAAGAGTGAAAACGCAGTATTTCACCCCGTAAATTATCCGTATGAAAGGCTTCTCTTATGAAAATCATCAAAAAAACCCTTCTTTATATATTCACTCTGGCGGCGGCGTTTTCGCTGCCGTCTCTCAGATATATTCCCGGAATTGCCGCCGAAGATGCCTCCGGACTCTCGACAAAAGCTTTTTCCGCGGCGCAGGATGCGGTATCCGCTTTCTCCGAGGACGTTTCCGCTCTCTTCGTATCGTCGAAAAAAAGCGCCCTGCCGGACGGCACAAAAGACATCACGGTCATCCCCGGCGGGATACCGTTCGGCGTAAAGCTTTATGCCGACGGGCTTATCGTCGTCGGCTTCGGAAATATTGAGGAGGCAAAAGGTCCCGCATCTCCGGCGCTTGATGCCGGAATGAAAATACACGACATAATCACAAAGGTAAACGGAAAAAGCGCATCGAACGCCGAAGATTTCGTTTCCTTCGTCGAGAGCTCCGGCGGAAAAGCGATGGAGATAGAATTTCGCCGCGGCGAATCCGAAATGAAATGCAGGATCACGCCGACTCTCTCCGGTGCGGACGGGAAATACCGTATCGGGATGTGGGTACGCGACAGCACTGCGGGAATCGGCACGGTGACCTTTGTGGTTCCCGAGACACTCGCCTTCGGAGGGCTCGGTCACGGAATATGCGACACCTCCTCCGGCGAGCTTGTGCCTCTTCTGCGAGGCAGCGTATCCGACGTTGAGATCAACTCGGTTGAGCGAGGAGTGAGCGGCGATCCCGGAGAGCTGCACGGAATTTTCGTTTCGGGCAAGCGAGGAAGCGTGATCGCCAACACCGAAAACGGCATATTCGGAGTGTATTCTTCCCTTCCCGACGCGCTCGCGAAAAAAGAGCGAATTGCCGTCGGAAAAAGGAGCGAAATCCACGACGGAGATGCAGTCATATATTGCACCCTCGGAAATACGACGGAGGAATATTCGGTTTCCATATCGAATATCGGATCAAAGGATTCCTCATCGAAGAATTTCACGGTAACGGTGACCGACGAAAAGCTCCTTGAACTCACCGGCGGTATTGTTCAGGGGATGAGCGGCAGCCCGATCATCCAGGACGGAAAGCTTGTCGGCGCCGTAACGCATGTTCTTATATCGGATCCGACGCGCGGATACGGTATCTTCATCGAGAACATGCTCGATGCGATAAAATAATGTGCAGCCGCAGCATCCTTTTCGGGCGCGGAGAGCGGGAACTTCGGCGGGATCGGAGCTTCCGCTTTTCTCTGCCAATTTGTTCCGATGCGATTTTTTGTGCGTTATTTTCCGTTTTCGGGGAAATAATCATATACACACCGTGTAAAGCAAAGTGAAATTTACGCCTCCTACCCGTCCGTGCCACTTCGGCATCGGATATATTTTCTCTCGGCGAGGTTTTAAAATGTATTATAACAAAGTGGAAATATGCGGGATAAACACTTCTCATCTTCCGGTCCTTTCCTCGGCGAAGAAGGCGGAACTTCTCAGGCGTTCAAAGGACGGGGACGAGGGCGCGCGCCGTGAGCTGATCGACGGCAATCTCCGTCTCGTGCTCAGTGTGATCCAGCGCTTTTCGAACAGGCACGAAAACATGGACGATCTGTTTCAGGTCGGCTGTATCGGTCTGATAAAGGCGATAGACAATTTCAACCTTGAGCTTGACGTGAAATTTTCCACCTATGCCGTTCCGATGATAATAGGAGAGGTGCGGCGTTATCTCAGAGATTCCGGCACTATCCGCGTAAGCCGGAGCGTGCGCGATCTTGCATACCGTGCGCTTCAGGTGCGCGAACAGCTTTCGTTCTCAATGTCAACGGAGCCGACGGTCGAGCAGATTGCCGCCGCGCTCGGCGAAAGCTGTGATGCCGTACTCAACGCGATAGAATCGGTAGCGCAGCCGATGTCGCTTTACGAACCTGTTTACGGCGACGGCGGCGACAGTATCTATGTTATGGATCAGATACGCGACACGGGCTCGAGCGACGAAATATGGCTCGAGGATATCGCTCTCAAGGAGGCGATGAAGCACCTCTCGGAGAGGGAGCTCAAAATAGTGAAAATGAGATTCTACAAAGGAAAAACGCAGATGGAGATTGCCGACGAGATCGGAATTTCGCAAGCTCAGGTGTCGCGCCTTGAAAAAGGCGCGATCGAACGGCTGCGGCGAGGAATGTAAACGCGGCACGTGCGCAGAACGCGCACGTCCTTCACGCGCGAAGCCGCAGCAAGGCTCTCAAGGCGTACGAAAAGCACAATCCGACGGCAGACGGATATGCGTCTGCGTTTTTCAAGAGCAGCGCCGAAGTGAATTTTTTCACGAAATCATAAAAAAGGATTGACAAAAAGAAAAGTATCTGATATAATATCATATGTTCTGAGGCATTGCGGAATTGTGTAACGGTAGCACGGCAGACTCTGACTCTGTTTGTTGGGGTTCGAATCCCTATTCCGCAGCCAAAAGAAAAGAGCACCCAAGAGGTGCTCTTTTCTTTTGGCTATAGGGATTCGAACGGGCTCGGTAGTGAATGAGGC